>Ga0256835_1000807_pt1 | contig 20809 bp, 19 predicted proteins | sample PIR30metaG_FD_185972 | JGI IMG/M metagenome (GOLD analysis project Ga0256835, IMG submission 185972) | Hydrothermal vent microbial communities from East Pacific Rise, Pacific Ocean - PIR-30 | ecosystem: Environmental > Aquatic > Marine > Hydrothermal vents | place: Pacific Ocean: East Pacific...
AGGCCTTCGCGGCCTCGTGCAACGTTTCACTCATGGCGTGTCCTCCTTTCCGGGCGCGGCAAAGATTCCGCGGTTCCAGCCCCGTGCCGAAACCCGCTCGGAAACCGCCGCATCCCGTATAAACCGTTGTAATCAAAGCCATTACGCACATTCACATACACGCTTCACGCGGGCGGGAAGTCAAGGCGTTTCCCGCGGATTTCTGAAGAAGGCGCAGACCTTTGCAGGCTCGGGAGGATAAGCATGAGGAAACAGTTGGAACTCGTACTGCAGGCGCTCCTGGCCGCGGCGCTGGCGGCCTCACTGGCCGGATGCGCGGCGACCAGGCCGCCCGCGCGTATCCAGTCCGCCGTCCATACGATCAACCGCTACATGCCCGAGTACGTGGCTGAATCCAACAAGGCCCTGGAAGCCGTCGACCACCCGGACAAGGAACGGTTAACCGGCATCGGCGACCGCCTGGCCGCTGCCATACAGGCGCTTGACGCTTGGGCGAACGGACAGGGGAAAGACGGGAATGAGAAACAATGATGAGGGAAATCCTGAAACAGAATGAAGCGGCGGTCCGGGAGGCCGGGCGGCAACTGGTGGAAATCGGGGCCGAACTGGCCGCCGGCAGAATAGACGAAGCCTTTGCTCGGCTGGCTGCCGCCCAGGGGCAATATGCCGAGTGGGACGAGCTTGACCAGGCCCGCGTCGACATCGAGGGCGTTATCCGCGACCGGGAAGGCATGCTCGCTGTGCAGCATATCCTTGTCGACCTGGTCGGAACGGTGTTGGGGGCGGCACTGAGGTCGAGGTTGCCCTGATGGCGCGGATATCCGCCAGGGAGCGCAAGCTGGCCCAGACCCTGGCCGACCCTGTTCTCTGGGGCCAGGCCTACCTGGGCAACCGTGACGGCAGCCGGAGAACATACTGGCCGCATCAGGTGGAGGACCTGCTTTGCGCCGAGAAGAACATCATCCACCTGGACGGACGCGACGTCGGCAAGAGTGTCTGCATCAGCACCGACGCACTCCATTTCGCCTTTACCACCCGTGGCGGCCAGGGCTTGATCGCCGCACCACACCAGGGGCATCTCGACACCATTGTCGAGGAAATCGAGTTCCAGCTCGAAGCCAATCCGGATCTCATGGCCAGCATCGCCCTGACCAAGTACGGCAAGCCCAAGATCCACCGGAAACCCTACTTCCGGCTCGAATTCACCAACGGCACCATTCTCTATTTCAGGCCAGCCGGAGCCTACGGCGACGCTTTTCGCTCACTCCATGTCGAGCGTGTCTGGGTGGATGAAGGAGCCTGGCTTACGGAGCGGGCGTGGAAGGCCCTGCGCCAGTGCCTGAAGTCGGGCGGGAAGCTGCGCATCTATTCCACTCCGAACGGGATGCGGAACACCACCTATTATCGTCTCACCACGTCGACGCAGTTCAAGGTGTTTCGCTGGCCTTCCTGGCTCAACCCGACATGGTCCAAGGAACGGGAAGCGGAGCTGCTGGAGTTCTACGGCGGTCGGGACAGCGCCGGCTGGCAGCACGAGGTAGCCGGTGAACACGGCAAACCATCCTATGGGGCCTTTAACATCGAGCACTTGAACCTCTGCCGCCAGGAGGTACTGGAATACCAGAAGGTGGTCATCACGGGCGACGAGCTGCGCGGTTGCGACACCGAGGAAGAGTCTCACGACCGGCTGGAGATGCTACTCAACCTCGTGCCGCAGACAGGCGTGTTCTGGATCGGCGGCGATCTCGGCTATACCAACGACCCGACTGAGATCGTCGTGTTCCAGGAGCTGGAACTGGGCGACCGCCGGGTGCTGAAACTCATTCTACGCGTCCACATGGAGCACGTGGCCTACCCGCACATCGCCCAGTCCATCGCCCTGCTGGACCGCTACTATACCGCCACCGGCATCGGGGTGGACAACGGCGGCAACGGTCTCGCCGTCGTGCAGGAGCTTCTTACCCTGGACAAATACAAAGACCTCCAACTGGAAGGCCGGTTACGCGGATACGATTTCGGTGGAATGACGACCCTGGCCGTACGCGATGGAAAAGAGATGAGAAAACGCACCAAGGAGTTCATGACCAGCCTCATCAACGGAGCACTTCAGCGCCGGCAGGTCGTGTTCCCGGCTGAAGACCTGGAACTGGAGGACCAGTTCACCACTCACACCTACACCCTGCACGACGGCCGGGTGGTCTACTCGAAGGGCAACGACCACATTATTGATGCCGTCCGTTGCGCCCTGCTGGCCAGGGAACAGGCCAACCTTGACCAGATCGGGGAGGAGACCGTTTCCCTGACACCTGTGCTGACAGACCCTGTGTTCATTTGAACGTAGGTGAATGATTGGCTGCTTGTCGAAAGTAGGTTGGCACTTGACAATTAGACGAGATACACATGGTTTCTTTGTGGGTTTCACGAACTATTGTCAAGTAGCACCCCACCGAAGAACAGATCAGATATCTTGCAGCCCGCTTTTTGACAATCAAGCGAGATAAGGTTGGCTTTTTTGCGGCCATCTCGCTCATGAGTCAAACACCTCAGTTACCGCCAAACCGACGCTTCTTCCCCGCCTCCGGTAGATAACCCCCAGGATTGGTTTTTCTCGCCACACGGCGCAGATGTAGCGCCCACATGGGCAAAGAAACGCGAGGTCATCGGTGGAAGGACGAAACGAGCGCTCACAACCAGACACGGCGACAACTGCTGCCGCCAGCGAATCGGACACCACGCCTCATGTCGATGGTTTGGTGGTTGTTCCGCTGGCCGCGGCCGCGGCACTGGACCCCTCCGTTTTCAGCCGGGTAAACGCCTCTGAGGCCATCCCGGCGTCGTGGGAAGAGCGCGCCCGCAAGGCGTGGGAGTACTACGTCGAAGAACCCCTGGTGAAGAACTGCGTCAACTCCTGGCGCACCTTCGCCGTAGGCGACGAGATCAAGATCACCAGCGACGACGAGGACGTGAAGTGGGAGGCGATAGCGCTCGCCGACAGGCTCGGTGTCTCCGCCTTCGTCAAGGACATGGTTCTCCAACTCCTGGTCAAAGGCGATGCCGTCGGTTTCAAACGCTACACCAAGGACGGCAAGGACCTGGAGGAAGTGGTCTGCGTCAACCCGGTTTCCGTCAAGGTCAAATACGCCCAGGGAGAACTGGTGGAGGCGCGCCAATATCCGGACGACAACCCAGGTGCGGACGATGGTTTGGACCTGCCGGTCGACCAGGTGCTCCACCTCAAGTGGGACGCGCCTTCATTTTCCCCACGGGGCAACTCGCTGGTCCTGCCCGCGTTCCAGTCCATCGAGCTGCTCCGGGACTACCGCCGAGCCGAGCAGGCCATCGCCAAGCGCTGGGCCACCCCGTTCCGCCTGCTCAAGGTAGGCGGGGCCTTCGGCCAGAAGATGGTCATGCCCGACCAGAAGATGCTCGAGCAGGTCCGCGACATGGTCAACAAGATGGACCTCAAGAGCGGCCTGGTCGTGCCCTTCTACGTCACGGTGGAGACCCACGGAACCGAGGGCCAGGTCCTCAATGTCGAGGACAAGGTCAAGGAGGTGAAAGAGGACATCGTCGTCGCCCTGGGGCTCTCGCGTTCCCTGGTCACCGGCGACGGGCCGAACTTCGCCACCGCGTCGGTGAGCCTGCAGAAGATGCTGGTGATGATCCGGGAGATCAAGCAGGCCGCCCGCGACATCCTCGCCTGGGTTTTCGACGACTGGCTGGAGCTCAAGGGCTACAAGGACAAAACCCTCCAGTTTCTTTTCAACGATCTCGACCTCTCGGACGCGGTGGACTTCAAGCGCCTGCTCATCGAGCTGTACGACCGCAAGCTCATCAGCCGCTCCAGCCTTCAACTCAAGATGGACCTCGACCCCGACATCGAGGCGGCCAACCGGGAGAACGAAGGCAAGTCGGTGGACCTGCTCGACGAAAAGCAGGTCAAGCCCATCGTGGACATGGTCATGGCCGGCATCATGAGCGTGGAGACCGCCCAGGAGATGCTGGGACTCGACCCTGCCAAGAACACGCCAGGTGGGAAATCCGAGGCATCCTGGGGAGGACCTTTCGCCCAGGCGGTGCATGCGGATGCCGTATGCGACGATTGCTCGCACTTCGAAGAAGAAAGCAACCTGTGCCGCGTCCAACGGAGCGAGACCACTTTTGACACCCCGGCTTGCCGATTTTTCGATTCCGGCGTGGCATCCACCAGGATAGCGCCCCGTCGGGATGATGACCCATCCTCGGTCGCGGCTTGTCGGGAGTGCGGCTCATGATAGGAGCGCTGGCGGCCGGCAGACCACAGACTCAGGCCGAGGCCATCCGTGACGCAACAGCCAAGGCTGTTCAAGCACGTAATCTCTATACCGAGCAGATGGTCGCCGAACTGGCTCTCATGCTTGCCGATGCCGAGGGCGAAGTTCGCCGCGCCATTCTTCGATACAAGAGTCTCGGCTCACTCCCCGACAACAAGCTGGCTGCTCTCGAAGGCCTCAAGAAACTGCAAGGTGACATCCGGGAAACCATGACCCGGCTTCACCGGGACCAGACGCTGCTTTTCCGAAAGGCGGCGAAGGCGTCCTTCCGCCAGGGCATCTACCGCGGCATCAAGGAGTTCACCGCGGCGCAGATGCCTTTTTACCGGGACCTCGGTCCGGATGGCATCGACAAGCTCACCACCCGCGTGTTCACCATTGTCGACACCGACGCTCTCGACTTCATGACCAACTACAACCTTGTGTTGGCCGGTGACGTCCACCGGGAACTGGCCGACGGCATCAAGCGCACCGTCATGAACGGTATCGCCACCGGTAAAGGAGTCGAGGACATCGTCCGCGATCTCGGACACGTCGTAAAAGATCGCGAGTCATTCCGGCATGCCGGCTCCAAGGTGTTCAGCAAGGCCCAGTACCGCATGGAGGTCATCGCCCGGACCGAGGTGCTGCGCGCCCACAACCAGGGACGGATCAAGTTCCACCGGCAGGTCGGAGTCCAAAAGCTCGAGTGGATGACCATGGAGGACGAGCGGGTCTGCCCGATCTGCGGCCCGCTGGACGGCAAGGCCTTCGACACGGGTCGTTTCCCTCAGCAGCCCGCCCATCCCAACTGTCGCTGCACCAGTGTGGTGGCCTGGCCCCTGGTGATATGCGGCGGGGAGCTGGGGGCCAAGGCGGCGGCCGAACCCGCGGCGTGCATCCTTCCGCCCCAGGCCATCGAAGAGCAGGCAAAGGCGAAAGCCGCGGAAGACGCCAAGCTCAAGGCAGCCTTCGAGAGCGGCCAGATCGCGGACCTGAACACCCTCACCGTGAAGCAGCTCCAGACGCTGGCCAAGCAGAACGGCGTTTCCATCGCCCGCACCAAGGCAGACTTCATCAAGCTGCTGGACCAGGCCGAACCGGGGTTCGACCATACGAACCTCACCGGGGCCGCACTGAAGGCAAAGCTGAAAGAACACAAGATCGGCCTGCTGCGGACCAAGGAGGAGTTGGTCAAGCTCCTGGCTGAAAAACAGACGGCGCTGAAACAAGCCCAGCAACTGGCGGAGCAATTGAAAAAGGTCCCGGCGGGCGGGCTCCAGGACCTGACGGTCGTCGAACTCAAGGAGATGGCCAAGGCCAAGGGCATCTCCCTCAACATGACCAAGCAGGACGTGATCGATCTGCTGGACGAACTGGAGCCGGGCGTGGACCACTCGGGCCTGAAGGGCAAGGCCCTCATCGCGGCCAAGAAAAAACACCACATCGGCCCCCTCAAGAACAAGCAGCAGCTCATCAAGGCCCTGCAGAAGGCCGCCGGCGAGGAACTGGCCGAGAAAGCCAAACAGGAAGCGGTCGAAGCCGCCAAGAAAGAAGCGCTCAAGAAGGCGAAAGAGTCCCTCGAGCAGGCGGCGGCAAAGGTGGCCGTGCCCGAGTCGCCCGCGGGATACGCCGACTTCCTGTCCGCCGTCAAGGAGGCGGAATCAGCGCTCGCCGGAGGTGCAGGACTGCCTCAGGAGTTACTGGAAGCCCACGCCAAGGAGATCGCCCTCAAGAAGAAGCTCTTCCACGACCAGGTCGCGGCCATGAAGGTCGGCGACCTCAAAACCCTGGCCAAGGAGACCAAGCTCAAGCACTGGCAGTGGGCGAACAAGGACGAGCTGGTCACCATCTTCACCGAAACCGACCCGGGCAAGGTGGAGGCGGCCAAGGCCGGCATCGAGAAGAAGCACGCGGCGTGGCTGGAAAAACACGGCGGCAAGAAGAAAACAGCGAAGCCAAAGCCGGTGAAGCAACCTTCGCCTGCGGAACCCCCCTCGGCTCCGGAACCCGTCTTTTCCAAGAAAGGCGCGGAATTCGCGTCGGTCGATAATGAATGGAAACAAAAAGGCAAGGAGGAGCAGTTCACTTACGCGGGCAAAGCGCAGGTGGGCGGTGCGCATGCCAAGGAATTCTGGACCGACAAAAACGGTGAGCGATGGCTTTTCAAGCCTATCGAGCGAGGCGGCGATGAGTTCATCTCCTATGGCGAGGAGGCGGCTTACAAGATCGGACGGCTCATCGATCCGGATGCCATCGAGGTCCGTACTATCCGCTTGAACGGACGCTTGGGTTCCATCCAGAAATGGCGGACTGATCTCAAAAGCCGGCTCGACTTCGCCGGGGTGGACCCTACCGACCTCACCACACTCGAGATCGAGCAGATCCAGCGGGAACACGTGATCGACTGGCTGATTGCCAACCACGATGGCCACGCGAAGCAGTTCCTACGGGCCAAGAACGGAAAAGTCTACGGCATCGACAAAGGGCAGCTCTTCAAGCATCTGGGGGAGGACCGCCTCTCCATCGACTATCACCCCAACGCCCGGTACGGCGAGCAGGAACCCTTCTACAACACCATTTTCCGGGCCGTAAAAGCGGGCAAGGTCGAGGTCGACCCATCGGTGACCCTGCGCTACATCCGCGAGGTCGAGAAGATCCCCGACGAGGATTACCTGGCTATCCTGCGCCCCTATGTGGAAGGCCGTTTCGGCCGCAATGAAGCCCGAAAAAAAGCCTTCTATGAGATGGCTCTGTCGCGGAAGCGCAACCTGCGACGGGATTTCGAGGCGTTCTATGCGGACGTGTTTGGGAAAAAGAACTTTCGTTTCGATGATGTTCTGGAGGCCCTGCCAAAGGGAAAACTGGGACCGGCCGAAGAAGCGCTCCTGGAAGAGATACGCTCGCTTGGATGGCAAGGCAAGGTGCTGCCCTTTGACGAGGGTGACATCGAGGACCAGAACGCGTTGATTTTCGTGGAAACCATCAAAGGCCGAAAGCGGACGGTGGTGAAGATGAAGGTCCGTCCCGAGGCGGAGGAAAAACTGCTCGCGGTTCTGCGCAAGGCCGGTGTAGACACGGCGGCGGCGCGGGTCGGTGAGCAGCTTCCGGATGATATTTTCGCAAACGATATCCTGGCCGCTATAAAGACCATCAACTACCACGCCCAGGACCACAAGTACAACCAGGCGACCCTCAAGAAGGCCGCGGACCACCTGAAAGCTCTCAAGCGGTTAAGCGGATCGGACGATCCCGACGTGCGGGAGATGGCGCAAACCTATATCGCCTGGATCGAAAAGGTTCAGCAGGCAGCCAGCGGGAAGACCTCCATCGACGAGCGTTTCGAGACCTACCTGAAAAAGCGCGCCACCCGCAAGAGGAAGCCGAAGGATGTCCCGTTCACCGTGCGGCGGACGAAGGTGCTCCAGCCCAAACGGGAGCTCAGGAACGGCGAGCTCGTTGTCGTGGATGGAGCAGCGGACAATTCGGCCCTGTTCCGTGGACGTGCGATGAAGGGCGGTGAGCAGTACGAAATTGACTTCGGCGACGGAGTGCGCGCCGTGTACCGCCCCTGGTCGGAGAAGAACCTGTATGCCCAGCGGGGCGAGTTCGAGCTGATACTCCCGGACCGTCCCGATGCCAAGAGCCTTGAGCGGGCCCTGGACAACATGGAATCCCTCGGCCTCAAGGCCGGGGCGGCCACACCGCAGGACGCGGAGTTGCTCTATCTCCACAAACAGGCCTATCTGACCAAGGTGGACCGGGACCCGGAATACAAACGGCTGGTCGCCGAGCTGGACCACCGCGCAGCGGGTAAGGATGAGCGCATCCAGGAGATGCGCGGTTTCTGGGAGCGGAGGCTCGGCGTGAAGGACCTGACCCGGATGCCGGGGTACGACCCCATGGGTGAATACCAACTGGCCTTCAAAGCCCCCGGCAAAAAGGCCGGCTACAGGCACCAGTACCGTTTCGATATCTCGGACGAAGACCTGGAAAAACAGATGAAAGGTTACGGACTCTATCACCGGCTCACCAACGGTGAAGACCTGCCGTCTTTCATCGAAACTGTGCTGGAGAACAACGGCGCTATGGTAAGCACCGTGGAAAAACTGCGCGCCGGTATCCCGGTGGGCGGCATGTCTCCGGCGGCGGACATGGACACCGGCGGAGCGACCTATGTTTTTACCCGCATCCGGAAACTCCCCACGGCCGGGGGATCACGGGACACAGGGCTCTATTTCAAGAAGCGGCTCCTGCGACGCATGGACGCCATAAGTTACGACCACGACGCCTTCGGGCGGGTACGTGACGACTACGTCTCCCACCATCGTGGGAGTACGCCGGCGGAATGGAAGAAGTTCGCAAGGCGGAGCAGCAACGAAACGATCTTCAAGTATTCGGTCACCCTGCTCGACAACATCGACGTGATCGTTGTGGGGAGCGAGCGGGAGAAGCGACGGCTGCTGGAGGTGTTCCATAAGCGCAAGATCTCCAAACTGCCAGATGGCCGAAAGGTCGAGGACATTATCCTGGTGAGGTGACCATGAAAGAGTTTATCGATAAGGAAAAGGCCAGGCTGCAGGCGCTCTTCGAGCCGTTCAACGAGGGCGGCTCGTGGATGACGCTGATCGAGTCCGGCCGGGAGCCGGTCCGCATGGGTCTCGTCGACAGCTATAAGGTGACTCGTGTGGCACCGCACTTCGACGCCCAGGGCGAGCTCAAGCGGGTGGACTTCTGGCTCCTCTTCAAGGCGGTCGGCTACGACGAAGGCTTCCAGCACGCACACACCGTCAAGGTTGTCCGCTGGTCCCAGGAGGACACATATCTCATCGATCTTACGGACGACCGCGGCCGGCGCTTCCATGTGGAGCTCGTGTTCCCCGACCAGGAGCCGGACCTGGCTTCAGACTGGAGAAGTTGGCGGCGGTACAAGTCGGAGAACCGGGACCGGTTCGAGCGGATCGACGCGGATCTCCTGGCCGAGCACGTGAGGATCGCGGAGGAATGGGAATGAAGCTGCGCTACATGGTCGAGTACGCCCTGCGCGACCGCATCCGGGAGCCCCGCTACGAGCCTATCGGCGTCTGGGTCCAGGGTCCGGGCCCTGGTCTGGATCTCGTGATCGAGTTCCTGCCCGGGAACGCCGAGGCCCGCGAGGAAGCCGAGTGGATCGTCAACCGCCTGGTGGAAAACGATATCAGGACCCTGCCCGAAGATTTCCTGGCCTACCATCAAGCCACCCTCTCGCCATACCGCGGCATGCGCGGACCTGTGGCAGAGACGGAAGAGTATCTTTCCCCGGAAGCGTGCGCTCGAACTATCCTCGAACGAATCTCTTCAGGCAAAACCTTCTGACAGACCTCCCGACACTTTTGGCCAGCCTCCGGTAGGTATCCAGCGACAGGGCTCTCCTTACACCCGGTTTACGGGTGGAGGGCTGAAAAATTGTCGCGACATGACCGGAGAATCGAATGGATCTGTTTGCCACCGACCGTGACCGGCTGGCGTTCCTGCTGGAAACCGACGCCGCTCTGGATCTGGACTTCGAGGCCCTCGAAGCCCGGGCCGGGGAGCTCGTCACCGAGGAGCTGCCGCCGGATAAGCGGCCGAAATACATCACCAACTACATCGGATCGAAGCAGAAGCTGGTCGATTGGATCTGGAAACACACCCCGGAGGATGTGGGATCGGTTATCGACGCCTTCTCGGGTTCCGCGGTGGTGGCCTACATGTACAAGACCAAGGGCCTTCGGGTCCTGGCCAACGACCGGCTGCGCTACTGCTACCACGCCGCCCGGGCCATCATCGAGAACCGCAACGTCCGCCTCACCGACGACGACCTGGAGATGCTGCTCGCCGACAATCCCAAGGCCGGGACCTTCGTCCGGGACAACTTCAAGGGCATCTTTTTCGCCAAGGGTGTCCACGGGCTGATCGACACCATCCGCGCCAATATCGACAAGCTCAAAGGATACAAGAAAGACATCGCCCTCTTCGCCCTGGGCAAGACCTGCATGTCCGGCAAGGGCGGTTTCGGACACTTCTCCTCGTCTACCCGCTACGGTAAGCGAGAGGACACCCCGGAGGAGTTCAGGGATCGGTTCCGCAAGAACGTGGCCCGTATCAATGCGCTGGTCTTCGACAACGGCAAGGAGTGCAAGGCCTACAGAAAGGACGTGAACAGTCTGCTGCCTGAAGTGCGTGTGGACCTGGCCTACTTTGATCCTCCTTACGCCACCGAGTTTTCAACCACGAACTACGAGAAGGCCTACCACTTCGTGGAAGGTCTGATGACCTACTGGGACGGGTTGACCCTGGTCGGCGGTTCCAAGACCAAGCATTATGAAACAGACCATCGGACCGTCACCCGCGCCAACGCCAAGGAGTTCTTCGAGACCTTTCTCGGCAACGCGCGCCACATCCCTCACTGGCTGATTTCGTACCGGGACCACGCCCATCCCAACGAGCGGGAGATGCGGGGAATCATAACGGCTCACGGCTATGAGCCGGCGATGCGTTCCCGCGATCACCACTATGCCATCACCTCGCGCCATGGAGACGCTTCCCACGCCAAAGAGCGGCTTTTCATCTGCAAACACGGGAAAGGTCAATCCGCCAAAGCGGACGCCTCCTCCGAAGCCATGAGATCACAGGCGGTCTGGGAGGAGACCGAGAACGAGATCCGCTACCGCGTCCGGGACCCGAAACAATTCGAACCGGACAGTTTCCGGCGCAAGACGCTCGAGGGCATCGACGGGGTCTCCATCATCATCGGCAGGCTCAAAAAGGAGTTCGTCCAGGAAGGCGAAAATCCCCGTTCCATGGTGCTCCAGGCCTACCGGTTCGCCCGCAGGACCGAGCGCAACCCGGATGGTTGGACGATTGAAAAAGCCAAGGAATGGATCAAGGAACACGAAGCCTCCACGGCGACCGAGGCCGCTATGCGTGTGGACGAGAACCTTCGCGCCCTGGCCGACGCTCCGCTTGGCGATTCTCTGGACTTGCTGTCATGCCAGGCCGGCAAGGCGGACACCGTTCGCGTCACCGGCTTCATGGGCAGCAAGTACCTGATGCTCGGCTGGATTGAAAGCCAGGTACCCAAGGGCGCAGAGAGCTTCCTCGACGCCTTTTCCGGCGGAGCGAACGTGGCCTATCACTTCAAGCGTAAAGGGATGAAGGTCATCGCCAACGACCTGCTGCGGTTCCCGTACCATCTGGCCAAGGCGGTGATCGAGAACTCCAGCGAGAAGTTGACCGACGAGGATGTGGAGAAGATTCTCGCTCCGAATCCGGACGCCGGCACCTTCATCGTCGATCAATTCTACGGCTATTACTACACCAAGCCGGTGCTCCGCTGGCTCGACCAGGTGTGGGCCAATATCCAGAAGCTTCACGGATACAAGAAAGACCTGGCTCTCGCCGCCCTCGGGAGCACGGTCAAGGCCAAGAGCGCCTTCGGGCAGTTTTCACGCTCGAAGATGCACCGCAAGGCCGGCCTGGAATCGGAGGCGAGCCTGGAGCAGTCGCAGCTCTCCAATCCGCCTCTATCGAAATTCATCGAATCATTCAAACGTTCCGTTCGCCAGCTCAACAATCTCGTGTTCGACAACGGCAAGGAATGCAAGGCCTTCAACCTGGACGCGACCGAGGCGGTCCGGCGCTATGGGGCGGATGTCCTGTACCTCGATCCGCCATACGTGACCGAATTCGGCAGCAACGATTACGAGGATTCCCTCCATTTCGTCGAGGGCCTCATGACCCGGTGGGCGGACAAGAAGATTCATTCCAACCCGCGCCGGAATTTTCCGTCCCGTACCAGGTACACCAAGGAATCCATCAGGGCCCTGATGGAGACTTTAGCCGCCGACGCCCGTGGCAGGTATGGAACGGTCCTCCTGTCGTACCGCGACCGGGCTTTTCCGAGGGAGGATGAGATCCGGGAGATTTTCGGCGAACACTACGGTCTGGTGCGCGTCCGCGGGATGGAAGTGGATTACAACATCGCCAAGGACATCGGCCGGGAAGGAAAGCACGCCCGGGAGTTGTTGTTCGTCTCTTCCAAACCACGCAGCGCGCCCCGTTCGTCCGGTTCGTTCTCCGCCGCGGCCTGCCACACCTCCATTCCGGTGGAACTGGGCAGCTCCTGCCACGAAAGCCTTCGCGCCGAGGCCCTGGATCTCGCCAAGGACGCCGGGGACCCGCAGTTTACGTTCATCCTCTGCAGGGCCGGCACGAACAAGAACGGCGACCACTTCACGCCGGAAGAACTGGCGGCCCGGTACATGACAGCGGTCAACAAGAAGATCGACCTGAAACATTCCCAGGATTTCACGGACATCGTGGGCGGCATCGTGGCCGCGGACTTTATCGAGGACGACAGCGGCGGGCGAATCGAGTGCGCCGGTGAGCTCTATGTCTCGGACAGCCCGCACGCGCAACTGGCCTACAAGCTGATCAGGAAGGGAATCATCAGCCAGGTCTCGATGGAATGTGACTACGAAGAGGGCGAGTGCTCCATTTGCGGCAAGCGGGTGCAATCGAAAAACGACTACTGCATTCACCTGCGCAAGTACAAAGGCGGCGCGTTCCAGGGAAAGCCCGTCTTTGAAATCCTGCACGGCGTGACGTTCACCGGCCTCGGACTTCTTGATCGCAAGGGCGCTGACGAAAACGCACGCATCACCCAGGTCGCCTCTGAGCGGGGCGAGGTTTCCGAAACTCTTAACGAAGGAGGTCCGACGATGGACGAGAAACAGAAAGCGAAAGACGAGGCGGCCCTCGCCGCCAAGAAGGCTGAAGAGGGCGGTGGAAACGCCGCTGACGACAAGGCTCGAATCAAGGAGCTGGAGAAAGAGAACAAGGAGCTCAAGCAACAGGTGCTCGCCCTGCAAAAGCAGGTTGAAGAGATGGAAGCGGAGCGAAAGGCCGCGGCCAATCGCGCAAGGGCTCAAAAGCTCCTGAGCAAAGTGGAAAAGCACGGCATCGCCTTCGAAAACGACGAGGAGCGCGAGAAGGAGCTGACCCGCCTGGCGGGACTTTCCGACGAGGCCTTCACCGCGACCGAGGACGCCTTTGACCGGATGATCAAGGCGGACGCTGAGAAAGCCAGGAAGGGCGAGACCAAGCCTGAAAACACCGCCGGGAAAAAGCAGGCGAAAGCGGATGAGACGAAAGACGATCCGCCGATGCGAAGCGACGCCGGCGTGCGTCCCAGGGACGTGGACGACCGGAAGAAGAGTCTCGAGGACAGGCTCAAGAACGGCTTCATGGCCGCTTATCGCCAGCGCGTGGGCCTGGCGACCGGCGAAACGGTTCAAACCAATTAAGCGAGGAGGATAGACCATGCCTTACATCAACCCGAACCATCGAGGCCTCGCATACGGCGACGGCTACATGCAGGGGGACGGTCAGCTCGGTCAGGTGGTGAATATCGTCGGTGACGATCTGTTCGCCGTGAACACCGACCCGACGATCAAGTCCTTCGGCATTCTGATCAAAGACTACAAGAACGGAGAGATGCCCGGCATTTACTGCATGGGCGGCGTGTACGAGACCGACGTCTTCGAGGGGACCATCAACCCGGGCGACGACCTGAAGGTCTCGGCCAACGGCAAGCTCACGGCGGGTGTGCAGGCCGGCGAAGAGGTCATCGCGCGGGCCATCTCCGTCTCCGGCGGAACGCTGAAGTTCCGACTGCTCATCTGATTACAGGAGGAACCGACATGGAGAACACTCACGTGAACGTACACAGCCAGGAATACATGGAGACCATGGCCCGCCTCATGTCCGAGGCGCTGGAGTCTCCGGAGGGGATGCGCGCTCTGGCCGCAGCCATTGCCGCGCCCATCGAACAGGAAATCAAGCGCAAGGAGATTTCGTCACTCCTGCTCACGCGCCATACCCTGCCCAAGGGAGAACGGCCGCTGTATCAGAAGAAGCCGAAGGTCAAGGCTTACTGGATCAGCAACGAAGGCGAGGCCCAGGAACAGGAACTCGGCAAGGATGAGGTGGAATTTCCCACCCATCGTATCCACTCGGCACCCATGGTCGATGTTTCCGTCCTTAAAAACGGCAACATCGGTACGCTGATGGACATCCAGACCTCGGCGGCCGACGAAATCCGCAAGGAGATCGACAAGCGGACCATCACGGTTATTTCGACCGCGGTTCCGGCGGCCAACACGGTGGAGGTCACCGGCACCACCCTGACCGAGGAGGCGCTCAACGAGGCGATCTCCATCATCGAGGACCTGGAGTTGTCGGTGAAGTACATTGTCATGCGGGGCCGGCGTTTCAACGATCTTCGCAGTTGGAACCTCGATCCACAGACCAAGGCCGAACTGCGCGCCAAGGGCGTGATCAAGAACTACGGAACCGGCGGCATCCTGCTTACCGCCGCCCAGGCGCTGGACGAAGTCCTGCTGATCCCTGACGAAGAGGTCGGCAAGATGCCCGTGCGCGAGAACCTCAAGACCGAGGCTATCGAGCAGAAAACCCGCTTCAAGACCGGCTGGCTGGTTTGGTCCGAACTGGGCCAGGGTATCACGCGCCCGGACATCCTGGCGAAAATCAAGATTCTCGGCTAATGGAGGTGGTTGATTATGTTCAAAATAAAGAACGTCCGCCCGGGAATCCTGATCGTGGCGGACGCGGGACTACGATTTGAGCCGGGGCATGTCCTGGAAGTCGAGACATTAACGCCTCACCTGGAGAGGGCGATATCCGCCGGCCTGCTCGCCCGGGCGGAAAAAGCGGAAGCCCCGCCCGCGGACACGAATATCACAACCGGGGAAGAAGCAGCCGGCGAGACCGACGTTGACTTGTCCAAGCTCCCGGCGGCGGAGGCCATTTCAAAGGTTGGGGCCGAAAACGACACCTCCAGGCTTAAAGCCCATCTTGCCAACGAGAAGCGGCGCACTGTGATCGATGCCTTGAAGAAGCGGCTGGCGGAGGTGGAAGGTGGCGATAGCTGATCTCGTCGCAACGCTTCGCACCGATCTGGCCGATCCGGAGAGCGCCCTTTTTTCAGACGAGGTGCTTCAGCGATGCATCCATAAGGGTGTCTACCGCCTGGCACGCGACCTGGAGATTTCACTCTCCGTGGTGAATGGTGAGGTCGTGCCGGAACCTGAAGGCGACACGCGCGAGCTGCTCCTGGTGCTCGGGCAGATACACGCCTGCCAGGTCATGCGCGCCACCACGGCAAACGCTTTTTCATTTTCGAGCGGTGACAAACGGGTCGACAAGACCAAGCAGCCCGAGCATTGGGCGAAGCTCGAGGAGGACCTCAAGGCCCTGTACAAACACCACTTGAGCGAAGTGAAACCGGGAGTCGCGTCAAGCCCCGAGGACTACATCATCTCGCCTTCGGGCCTGAAGCCGGTCATCTACGAGCAGGGAGGCGATCTGTGAGTTTGCTGACCGACACTGAGAAGATCCAGGCCGCGGAAGATGTGCGGGACTTGATTCTGGCCTCCGGACAGGAGGCCGTCCTTCTGCGAAGCCAGCCAGGCGAGCGGCTTTACGGTTCTGATGACGCGACCTATACGGAGGCGGGGTCGTTCCCTCTGGAGTTCGTGGAGACCCCACCGGAAGATCTGAACAACAAAATCGACGCCGTTGCCTGCGTTCTTCCGGACGTGGATATCCGTCCCGAGGACCACCTGCGCGCGGATGACGGGGAGTTCCGCGTCCAGACCGTCGAGGAGGAACGGCTCTTCGGCGTGGTGACCCACAAGGTATTGAAGCTGGTGCGTCTCCATGGGAGTTAAGCGATTCGGAGACTGGGACAAGGCCCGGGCGAAGCTGGCCGGTAATCCCGGTGCCCTACTGGCATTGGCGCTCCGGCAGGCGACTGTCAAAAACGCCATTCTCCTTGTTCGCGAGATTAAACGCGGCATCCGCAGCCAGGCTCCCGGCGGCAAACCGTTCGTGAAGCTGGCCGAGAGCACAATCCGGCGCAAAGGTTCCAGCAAGGCCCTGATAGATACAGGTTTCCTGATCAACGCCATCACCCAGAAAATCATGGCCGACCGTGCTTTCGTAGGTCTTCTGCGCGGCACCGTCAACAAGGATGGTGATGACATGGTCAATATCGGTGCGGTGATGGAGTACGGGGCCACTATTCAACACCCGAACGGAGCGGTCATCGTCATTCCGCCCCGTCCTTTCCTGCATCCCGTCATGGAGAAGTATCGCGAGCAGGTGATCGAAAACTACCGCGCCGCCATCCGTTCCGTCCTCTGACGACTCCGACACTTCCGCCCCGGTTCCGGTAGGTAACAGCCAGAAGAGACCGGATAGCCGGAGGTGCATCGTTGGAAACCGTTCGAACAGTTGTTGAAAGCTTTATTCGCCTGGTGAAGGCGGAAATCGACCCCGAAGCTGTGCTCGTGGCCGCAGACGATGTGTTCGAGGTCCCGAAGGTTCCCAGCCTTATCATCCAGGGACCGACGCTGATGGAAAACGGCGACCGTCGAACCCAGGCACGCATGGTGGAGAAGGATGTTCCGAATCTGAGTTATGAAGAATGTCGCTATCCCCGCCTCTATCACCTCGACTTCGACGTCATCGTCACCGCCGCGCATGAAGGAGAATTGCTCGACCTGCAGGAAAAGGTCGCCCGCTTCTATCAGGTTCATCCGGTCTTGAGCGTGGAAGACCGCGGATCGCTCAACCTCACCGAGCTCGTTCCCCTGGGCGGTTTGCGCAGAGTGAACCTTTCAAATCTTCGACAGAGCTCCGGTCGCTGCCGGATTGAGGATTGCCCCGTTTACGACGGGATCGTTGAAGTGGGTCCGCTGGTCAAGGATCGCAAGTTTGAATTCCGTGACGGTGTCGAAGAGGACCGTCTCTACACACCATAAACGAGGAGGAACCGAAGTGATTGCAATCAAGAATCTTCTTTTTCAGCCACTCACATTCCAGCTCGCGGGCGACGGCCAGGGACTGCATCTGAACCCGCGCGAGCGCAAGGTAATCAGCCGGGAGAATCTCTCCGCCGAGATTGAAACCGCCGCCAAGCGAGGCCTGGTTTCATTGACGGAGGAGGCAAAACCGCCGGAAGACCCGCCTAAAGCAGTTGAGTCTCCCAAAAACAAATCCAAAACGGAACCCAAGGGCGATGGAACCCCCACGCCCCGGCGTCGCAAGCGGAGGTAAACCATGGCCACCTATCTTTCACCGGGCGTTTACACGCGCGAAATCGATTTCAGTTATTACGTCAAACAGATTTCCACATCGTCCTGCGGCATGGTGGGCGTGGCCGAACGGGGCCCGATCAACAAGCCCGTGCTGGTCACCAGTTGGGAACAGTTCATCAACAAGTTCGGCTCTTACGTGCAGGCCGGTTATCTGGCCTACGCCGCGCGGGCCTTCTTCGACAACGGCGGTTCAGTGCTTTACGTGAATCGGATCGCCCACCTGTCCGATCCCACCGACAAGAACAGTCTGACCGCCGTGAAGGCATCTGTGACCCTGAAGGACCGGCGCGCGGTCGCCGCGGTGCTCGACACCGGCACCGCCGGGACGGATCGCATCACCTGGATGGCGCGGCAGGCCGGCGTCGGGGGGAACGGCATCACTGTTGAACTCGTTGCATCGGGGACCGACACGCCGCTTTCCGTGGTCGTCTCAGGCCAGGCGATCACCGTGAACCTGGCGACGGACAGCGCCGGTGATCCGGCCAGCACCGCGGACCAGGTCGTCCAGGCGGTAGCCTTGGTGCCGGAGGCGGATGCGTTGGTTCAGGCTTCCACGGGGGATTCCGGGACCGTACAACCGGCTGCCGCCGCGAACCTTGCAGGCGGCCAGGACGCCCAGGACACCCTCCGCGTTCACGCCGCCAACGAAGGCGTCTGGGGCGACGGGCTCGCTGTTCAGATTGAAGACGGCACGCTCGATCCGGTCGCCGGGTTCAACATCGTTGTTCGGCACAAGGGCGAAGTCGTCGAAGTCTTCAAAGACCTGTCCATGGATGAGGCCGCCCCCAACCACGTGGAGTTGGCCGTCAATGAACGTTCCGAGTTCATCACCGTCGAGGATTTGGGGCCGTCGTCCGGATCGCCTGACGACCGTCCTGCAACCGGCGGCTTCAGTTTATCCGGCGGAGACGACGGACTGAACGGTCTGAACGACGCCGACTATATCGGAGACCCCTCTCAGCATACCGGGTTTTACGCCTTCGACGAGATCGACGCCTTGAACATACTCATGGCTCCCGGCGTAACCACGGCCAACGTAATCCACGCCGGCATCACCTACGCCGAGAACCGCAAGGATCTGATGCTCATCGCCGAAGCGCCCATCCATCTGGAACCGCTGGAGACGGTCGACTTCCGCAAAGGCCAGGGCATGTACTCGCACGCCGCGTTCAACTCGTCCTACGCGGCCCTCTACTACCCATGGCTCGAGATCAACGATCCGGTGAGCGGCAAACGAAAGCTGGTGCCGCCGTCAGGCGCAGTGGCCGGCTGTTACGTCCGCAGCGACCAGAAGACCTATGTCTGGTACGCCCCGGCGGGCATCGACCGCGGCCGCATCTTCAACGCCCTGTCGCTCGGTTACAAGGCCAGCCGCGGGGAGCGCGACGTGCTCTACCCGGAGGGCGTCAACGTGATCGCCTCGTTCCCGGACAGCGGTATCAACATCTGGGGCCAGAAGACCCTGCAGAGCCAGCCATCGGCGCTGGACCGCGTCAATGTGCGGCGGCTGATGATGTACATCGAAGAAGCCATCGCCGAGTCTTCCCGCTTCGTGGTCTTCGAACCCAACAACCCACAGACCTGGCGGGCCCTGATCAGGCTGATCAATCCCTTTCTGCAGGACATCAAGGACAAAGGCGGGTTCTACGATTTCGCTGTGCAGTGCGACGAGGAGACCAATACTCCCGCGGTCATCGACCGTAATGAACTGGTGGCCCGCATCTTCGTCAAGCCCACGAAGACGGCGGAATTCATAGAACTCAATTTCGTGCTCACCGCCACCGGGGCCGACTTCAAAGAAATCTTCAAGACAGCGTAAGGAGGTAGGCCATGCGTAGCGGAAACATGCCAAAAAGTCTGTATCAGAACTGGCAGTTCGCCATTGAGGTAAACGGCTTCGACGTGGCGCTCTTCAAGAAGGGCCAGGAACCGAAGACCGAGTTCGAAGAGGTGGCCTTCGCCCCTGCCGGTTCGATGTTCGACCAGAAGGTCGCGGGCCGGGTGAAGTTCGAGGACATCACCCTGGAGAAAGGCATCCTTCAGGATGGCTCGGATGAAGCGGCCAGGGAATGGGTCAAGAAGCAGGTGGACGTCAACGCCGTGGTCGGCGGCCTGCCCAACGATTACATGCGCGACATCGACATCGTTCGTTACGACCGCGCCGGGAACGAAACCCGGCGCTGGACCCTGCACGGGGCGTGGATCAAAGTCCTGGAGTACGACGAACTCGAGGGGGCGAACACGGACAACACCATCGAGAAACTCACCATCAGCTATCAGTACTGGACCTGATCCGAGGAGGAAAGCCATGCACATTTTTGAATTGCCGAGTGGCGTCGAAGTCGAGCTCAGGGAAATGACCGGGGCCGAGGAAGAGCTGCTCACCAACCAGAGACTCATCCGTACCGGCGACGCGGTGAATCAGGTACTCAAGAACTGCATCGTCCGGCTGGGTGAAAACGAGGAACCGTCCGTCAAGGACGTGCTCGATCTTCTGTCCGGAGACCGGCTCTTCATCCTGGTCAAGCTTCGCCAGGTTTCTCTCGGCGATGAAGTGGAGTTGGAACTCGTCTGTCCCAATACAGCCTGCCGCGCCGCGAACGTGGTGACCGTCAACATGGAAGATCTGGAGATTACGCCCTATGGCGAGGACCGGGAATTCTCCTTTGTCCTGCCCGGATCGAAGCGCAAGGTGCGTTTCGGATACCTGGACGGACACAAGGAAAAACGGCTGGCCGCGCTCAAGGAACCGTCCATCTCTTCGGCCATGCTGATTCGCCTCATCGACATCGACGGGTCGGCTCCGAGCAAGAAGCTGATGAACGAAATGTCCCTGCGCGACCGCAGCGCCCTGCGACAGGAGATGCTGAGGGTCGACGGGGGCGTCGACACCACCGTGGAGACCGAGTGTGAGGTTTGCGGCACCCGTATCCGCACGCGTCTGGAGGCCGAGCCGGGTTTTTTGTTCCCCGGAGTTCGCTTGTAAGGGACGCATTCTTCCTCGCCTACGGCGGGCTCCACTGGAGTTATTCGGAAACACGGGCGCTGCCGCTTCGGGTTCGCCGCGAGTTCGTGGAAGCCCTGGAGCGGCAGCTTGCTTTTGAACGTGAGGAACTGGAGCGGACACGCACATGAACGGAGATCTCGGACTCGGCGTCATCGTTTCGATGAAGGACGCGTTCTCGCAGAACGCGGCCCGGGTCCAGTCGTCCATGCAGTCGCTGGACGCCACGGTCGCAGCATCCAGCGAACGAATGACGCGCAACCTCGACCGCATCCAGAAAGGCACCATGATGATCGGGGCGGGTCTGGCTC
>Ga0256835_1000808_pt1 | contig 20800 bp, 17 predicted proteins | sample PIR30metaG_FD_185972 | JGI IMG/M metagenome (GOLD analysis project Ga0256835, IMG submission 185972) | Hydrothermal vent microbial communities from East Pacific Rise, Pacific Ocean - PIR-30 | ecosystem: Environmental > Aquatic > Marine > Hydrothermal vents | place: Pacific Ocean: East Pacific...
TGGTTGTTGATTTCGGAGATTTAAAAAAACTGATTATAGATTTTCTTGATCATAAAATTATCCTTTACAAGAATGACCCTATACTCAAACAATTAAAAGAGGCAAAACAAAGGGTGGTTGCTCTCGATAGAAATCCCACAGCAGAGAATATTGCAAAATTGATTGCATCAAGAGTAATACAAAATTTTACAGTCCGATTTGTCGAGGTTGAGGTTTTTGAAACAGCAACTCAAAGCGGTTTTTGCAGAATGGATAAAAACTCTTTTGAGAAAATTGAGTTTGAAGAGATCACAGAAAATTAGATGGAATCACTCATCTATCACTCGATTTTTACATCAATTCAAGGCGAGGGAATCTTTACGGGAAAACTCTCCCTTTTTTTGAGATTATCGGGATGCAATCTTAATTGTTCTTTCTGTGATACAAAATATGCCGTTGAAATACAATATTTTAAAGATTGGGAAAAACAACCGATTGATGAAATTATTAAAAAAATAACCAAATTATCCGATAACAAAATTAAAAATCTGATAATAACGGGGGGAGAACCCCTTCTTCAAATAGAGGGGATTAAATCCCTTATATCAATCCTTAAAAACATTTTTACAACCATTGAGATAGAAACAAACGGGACAATCTCGGGCAAATTATTATTTGAAAACTCCGTCCATTTCAATGTATCCGTTAAACTTTCAAACAGCGGGGAGAAAAAAGATAAAAGAGTTATTCCGAAAATAATAGATGAATTTAATGATTATGAAAGGACAATTTTCAAATTTGTTGTTAAAGATGAAAAAGATGTTAATGAGGTTATAAAATTACAATCGGAATTCAATATTAAACATAATAAAATATATCTAATGCCAATGGCGGAAACAAAACCCGAACTTGAAAAAACAGCGAACAATATCCTCAAACTTGCATTATCCAACAGATTTAATTTTTCAGACAGACTTCAATTAAGATATGATATTAAGTAAATCATTACAATTGAAAAAATTTCCTAAATATTATATATTCTCATTATAAATTTTAAAGGAGATAAATTATGAGATTAAGATTTGCGCCAAGTCCTACGGGTTATATTCATGTGGGAAATGTTAGAACAGCCCTTTTCAATTTTCTTCACGCAAAAAAACACAATGGGGAATTTATATTAAGGATAGAGGATACTGATATTGAAAGATCCACAAAAGAGTATGAAGAGAGCCTGCTTAATTCAATCAAATGGCTCGGACTTTCTTGGAATGAAGGACCTGACATCGGAGGTGAATACGGACCATATCGACAATCGGAGAGAATAGATCTCTATAAAAAACATGCTCACCAACTCATGGAAGAGGGAAAAGCTTACTATTGCTTTTGCACTCCCGAAGAACTTGAAATTGAGAGGGAGAAAGCTAAAAAAGAGGGAAAACCTTATAAATATTCGGGGAAATGCAGAGATATCCCTATGGAAGAAGCGCAAAAGAGGGTTGATAGCGGAGAAAAAGCTGTCATAAGATTTAAAATGCCACAGGAAAAAGATTTTAAATATAATGATCTTATAAGAGGAGAGATCTCTTTTGATTTGAATCTTTTCGGAGATTTTGTAATAATCAGATCAAACGGGCTCCCATCCTATAATTATGCTGTCGTAATAGATGATCATTTTATGAAGATAACAGATATTATCAGAGGGGAAGATCATATATCAAATACCCCCAAACAGATAAAATTATATGAAGCTTTCGGATGGACACCTCCTAATTTCGGACACCTGTCAATGGTTCTCGGACCCGACGGCTCACCTCTTTCAAAGAGGCATGGTGCCACATCTCTTGTTCAATTCGATGAGATGGGTTATCTTCCCGAAGCTCTTTTGAATTATCTTGCAATGCTCGGTTGGGCTCCCCCCGAAGATAGAGAAATCCTTTCACTTAATGAATTAATCAAACTTTTTGATATAACAAAAGTATCAAAATCGGGAGCGATTTTCGATTATAATAAACTGAATTGGGTTAACAAAAAACATATTCAAAACCTTTCGGAGGAAGAGATTCTCATCAGAGGGGAAAAATTTTTAAAGGATAAAAAAATAATGGATGGTTTCACCACTCTCGGAGATAAAGAGAAAGAATGGTTTAAAAAAGCGGTAAAAGCAATTAAAACAAATCTAACAACTCTAACCGATTTACCCGATGAACTTAATATATTTTTTGAATATAAGACAGATAAAGAAGCTTTTAAAGAATTAAGGGAGGAGAGCGGGAAGAAAGTTCTTAACCTCCTTTACAAAACATTCAAAGAAAAAAAAGAGATATCAGTTAAAGATATTTTTGATTTTATTAAAACCGCAAAAAATGAAGGGATAAAAGGGAAAGAACTTTTTCACCCTATGAGAGTTATTTTCACGGGACAAAGCTCGGGAGTTGAACTTGATAAATTTCTTGAGATAATAGGAAGCGGAGATAATTTATCATTTAAAAGAAAACCTTTATCATTATTTGAAAGGCTTGAAAAAGCGATTAATATAATTAATAAACAGTAAGCAATTTCTATATTTAATAATGATTTTTATTTTAAACTCTTCTAAATAAAAACTTCTCCTTTGAAAACATGTGCTGAAACACCATTTAAAAATATTTTATCATCCTGACATTCTATAATAATATCTCCCGCTCTCGTAATCACTCTGACTTTTTCATCAACTAATCTTTTTAATCGTGCCGCAACAACGGATGCAGTGGAACCGCTTCCCGAAGATAAAGTTTCTCCCGCACCTCTTTCCCAGAATAATATTTCCATGGTTTGTTTATCAATCACACGAACAAATTCAACATTTGTTTTATTAGGAAAAAAAGGGTGAGATTCTATCTCTTTCCCTATCTGCTGGAGTTCAAAAGATGACGGAAAATTATCAAGGAAAATAACCGTATGCGGATTCCCGACAGAGAGAATACTTGCATTAAAAACCCTTCTATTAATATTCAAAGGATAATCTATTATTTTTTGATACTGAGTCCCGTCATAAAAGGGGATATCTTCGGAGGAAAATTTGGGTTCTCCCATATCAACCTTTAAATAATATCTGTTTTCCTCCTCTTTGATTAGTTTAACAACTCTGTCTCCAGCTTTTGTATCAAAGACAACTTCATTACCGATTTCATCCTTATATTTATCAAAAACATAAGCACCCGCATTAATCAGTCCGTTTCCCGATATCTCGGCTTCTGTGCCATCATTATTCCAAATCCTAAAATAAAATGATTTCTCCCCCTTTTTATCTAAAAAAAGAGCTCCGTCCGATCCGACACCAAAATGTCTATTGCATATCTTTTCTGTTATCTCCTTTCTTTTTTTATTATCATTATCAAAATTTTCTATAATAATAAAATCATTTCCCGAAGCTTGAAATTTATCTATTCTCATCAATCCAATCTTACACTCCTAATTATTTCATATATATTTCCCTGTCTATCGAATTGTCTTACTTTGAAAATAACGGCTCTTCTCCCTTTTTTCTTAGCATAAGAAATTAAACTCTTAAATTTTTCAACAGTATTAACCTTGACCCTATTAACTTCCACAATGATATCCCCTCTTTGAAAACCGGCATCATCGGCAGGCGAAAACCTTTTAACATTCAGGACGAGCAAACCTCCGTGAACAGGGATACCATAATTATAAGCCACCCTTTTAGTTAAAGCCACCAATTTCATACCCAAGTCATTATTCACGCTTGCTTTCTTAGTATCAGTGTCATTAATACTTTTTTTACCAAGTTTACCAACCTTAACTTTCTTTATGAGTCTCTTCCCGTTTCTAATAATTTCAAGAGTTAGTGTGTTTCCGGGCATAGTAGCACCCACAATAACCTTTAGCTCTGTTTCATTTTTAATCTCTTTACCATTTATCTTGACAACAACATCATAAGGTTTAAGTCCCGCTTTATCAGCAGGTCCGCCGGGAACAACCTGAGATATTATCGCTCCTCTGACACTTTTAAGTCCGAGTGCATCTTTATCTTCAGGGCTGATTCTTTGAACCATTACTCCAAGCCAACCTCTTATAACTTTTCCATGTAATTTTAATTCTCTGACAATAATTTTGACAAGATTAGAGGGAATGGAAAACCCTATCCCTACAAATCCTTGATTAGGTGTAATAATAACAGAATTTACACCTATAACCTCTCCGTTGAGATTTACAAGGGGACCACCCGAGTTTCCTCTGTTAATTGCCGCATCGGTCTGTATATAATCCGCATAATCGGCTACACTCAGTTGTCTTCCTTTTGCGGAAATAATTCCCGCTGTAACGGAAAATTCAGTTCCAAGCGGATTACCGATAGCCATAACCCATTGCCCGACCTGTAATTTTTGAGAATCCCCGAATTTTAAAAACAGGAAATTTTTCCCTTTAACTTTTAAAAGAGCCAAATCCGTTTTTTCATCCTTTCCTATAAGTTTGGCTCTGTAACTATTACCGTCATATGTAAAAATATCTATCTTTTTCGCATCTTTGACAACATGATTATTTGTTACAATATATCCGTCACTGCTTATAAAAAAACCGGATCCGAGTCCCTGAACTTTTTCGGTTCTCGGAACACCGAAAAATCTTTTCCAAAAATTATCACCAAAACCAAAATCATCACCAAATCCCATCGCTGGAGAACTGCTGATTTCCATAGTGGAAATAATTTTAACAACCGCAGGAGTAACATGCTTTGCCGTATTAACAAAACTCGGAGGTGTAGCTTTAGGAAAATTTGCCGCATATACAGGAGGTGGTCCGGAATTATCCGGTCTCGCAGGATTATGCACTCCCGAGAAAAAATAAGCTCCAATCAAAAAACCCAGACTTACGGCGACAACAAAATAAAGAATCTTCCTCTTCATACTAACCTCCTTAAATTTAATATTTTATAGAATACCACAATTCAATTAACAATTCAACTTTTTGAGGAGATAAAACTTTAACTCTAAAATGTATATATCTTCTTGCTAATGGAAATTTTTACCGACTCAAACTAATGATCTGAGTATCAGTGCTTTTTAAAGATACATTTGGTTTAACAACTTAGCGGTTATTGGTTTTACGAATAGAACCATTTTGAAAAATTCATCACCCTGTATTCAAAATCCAAAATTATTATAGGTTTTATTAATCCTCTTTGACTTCCCCGAGATATTGTAAGTTTCTGAATTTTCCCTTATAATCCATCCCATAACCAACCCAATATGATGTATCTTCCGAGGAAAATCCGAATGCATCAGGGGTGAAAAACGCCCCCTCTTTTAAAACAAGAGTAGCGGATAAAAGTTGAGCCGGATTATTCCTTTTAATTTCACTCATAACTTTTACGATGGTTTCACCCGATTTAATGAGATCATCGGTTACAACAATGACTTTGTTTTCAATGGCTTCTTTCGGCGGAAAATCAATTATATTTATATTTTTTTTCTCATCTTTCTTAACAACAATATACTCTATCTCAGGATTAAGCCCCATGTCGGTTATGGCTCTTGCAAGTTCATTAACAAAAAGAATCCCTCCTCTTAAAATCCCGATTAAAGTAATCTCATCAGAGCTGATTTTTTTCTTTAATTCTTCAGCAATATTTTTAATACTTGTTTTTAATTCCTCTTCCGTAACTATTTTTTCCACTTTCATTTTAATCACCTAATTTAATTTTTTCGATAAAATCAATTTTTTCACCTAAAAATCTTTCGGCTATCTTCTTAAATCTTTGAGGATAGTCCGTTAAATAATAATGATAAAACGGATTTGGATTATTTGCAAGTAGATTAAACTTTTTTAGATAATTTTTCAGCCATAAAGCAACAGATTCTCCGGAATCTATAAGTTTTACTTTATCTCCCATTGTTTTTTGAATAACATGTTTTATCAGAGGATAATGGGTGCATCCCAAAATCAGAGTGTCTATATCTTCTTTACGCATCTGAGAAAGATATATCTCTGCCACATCATATGTTGTTTTTTCATCAGTCCACCCCTCCTCAATAAGAGGAACAAAGAGCGGGCAAGCTTTTGCAAAAATACGGAATTTTCCGTCTATACTTTTCAGTGCTTTTTGATAAGATTTACTTCTGATTGTCGCAGTTGTTCCTATGACTCCTATTTTACCGTTCTTTGTTGAATCTGCGGCTTGCTTGCTTCCCGGCTCAATAACTCCGAAAATCGGGATATCGAATTTTTCTTTTAATTTTTTCAGGCTTGTTGCGGAAGATGTATTACAGGCAACAATAATGGCTTTAACTTTTTTCTTTAATAAAAATTTCGTATTATCAAAAGAAAATCTGACAATTGACTCCGATGATTTTGTCCCGTAGGGAAGTCTTGCAGTATCCCCGAGATAGATGATACTTTCCCCTTTAAGCATTTTCTTCATTGTTTTAACAACAGTAAGCCCGCCGAGACCCGAATCAAACACCCCTACCGGAAGATCTTTCTTCATATCGGTCTTATCCACCTCGCATCCATTCTTAAAGGACGAGATATATCTATATGTCCGGCAAGAGTTTCCATCTGTCTTCCGTCCACGATAATTTGCACCCCTTTAATATACGGAAAATTAAAACAGATTGTATCCACAATAGAATAAATTGTCAGAATCTCATCAATACTACTTCCAAGTAATTTGGTGAAAATCTCTCTGTTTATATCAACAACTGCAATCTCCTTATTAACAATAAAAATATTATTTAAACGGATTTTTGATGAAAAGAGATTGATATACTTATTATCCTTTGAATTAGCCCCTTCAAATAACTTAATAACAACCTCTTTTATCTGATCCTTCATATCACCGAATTTCTCCACTTTCTTCTTCAGGGGAATAAGATAATCACCGTTAACGGATTGATAAAAGAAATCATACTCAACTAACTCGGACTTATCGGAGGGAACGATGTTTTTCTTCTTAATCTGTTTTTTCGAATTATTTTTATTTCCGATAATCAAAAACAGTAAAATTGATAATACCAAAACAATTAAAACTATAAAAATTATTAATCTCTTTTTTTTATCCATTTGCTTATCTGTTTTGAGTTAAATACCTTTTTATACCGAGAAAGATCGCATAGGCGATTTTTTTCTGATACTGCTCTTTATTAAGCATCTTTTCTTCCGAAGGGTTTGAAATAAAAGCGGCTTCAACAAGAACAGCGGGCATTGCAACATTCATCAGAACCCTAAAAGGAGCCTGTTTAATCCCCCTGTTTTTTGTCCCGAGTAAAACATTAAGTTCTTTTTGAATAAGAATCGCAAGATTGGCACTGTCTCTTAAATATTCAGTTTGAGCCATGTCCCATAATATAAGTTTTATATCATCCGCTTCTCTTTTATCATCATCTTTCATCTCTTCAAAATTATTCTCATAAAAAGCCAATCTTCTCGCCTGCTTGTCTGTTGCTTTTAAACTTAATATATATGTTTCCGAGCCTTTGGCTTTCCTGCTCTTCGAAGCATTGCAATGGATACTTATAAAAATATCCGCCTTTTGATTGTTAGCAATGGAAGCTCTCTCTTCGAGCGAAAGATTCATATCCGAATTTCGTGTTAAAAAAACCTTAAGGCCTATGTAATTTTCTATGTACATTTTCAGAATTTTTGCAATTTTAAGCGTAATATCCTTTTCATATGTCCCCGAAGGTCCCTTTGCTCCGTATTCGGTTCCCCCGTGACCGGGATCTATTACTATCGTTCTTATCTCTTTTTTGCTGTTAAGTCCGTTATCATTATCCGTATTATTATTCATAGCCCGAGTTTCTTCCTTTTTAGGTTTTTTTGTCTTTGTCTGATTTTGAGAAGTATTATTCTTTACACTATCCCCTTTTTTATCGGAAAAATCAACAACTATCCTAAACGGAGAGTTCAGGGTAAAAGTTTTTATATCATAATCATTATTAATTTTAAAAATAAGCTCTGTATAATCCACCCCTTTGTTTACACCGAGAAAAGAGAGTCTGCTGCTTTCTTTATTTGTTTCAAGTATTACCTCGGCTTCAGGCTGAATCTTTATCCTAAATTCCTCATCGGTTTTACTAATGTTAAATTTAAGAATTTTACCACTTTCAATAACAACTCTTGTAAAATCAGGATGATCCGAATATCTTAATTTTGCCGCGTATGAAAATCCTAAACCGATTAAGATTATAAATATAAGTCCGAAATATTTTAATTTTAAGCTTTTTTTCATCTTATTCAAAAAATGGAGGCGGCGGGAGTCGAACCCGCGTCCGAAAGTTTTCCGCATCAGGGCTCTCCAGATACAGTCTCTTTAATTATTTCACCTTAAAACCTTAAAGAGACAAAAAGTTTTAAGGCTAACCTGCTTAAATTTCGCCTTTGAAAACACAGGTGCTTTTCAAAAGCTATCCCGCTTAGTGACACTTCAGATATCCCACGGGAGAGGATAAAAGAAGTGGCTGCTTATCTATTAAGCAGCGAGTGCAAAATCGTTTGCAATTATTTTTTTATTCACCGTTTTACGGGGTAGGTGAAATCCCGACCTGCTCCCTTAGCTTCTTAACTTCCGTCGAAGCCGTTTCGCCCCCGAAAGGGCAATAAAAATGGCGGGGACGACGGGACTTGAACCCGCGACCTTTGGCGTGACAGGCCAACGTTCTATCCGACTGAACTACATCCCCGCATGGTGGGCGGTAGAGGACTTGAACCTCTGGCCCCCGGCGTGTAAAACCAATGCTCTACCAGCTGAGCTAACCGCCCGAAAAACATTATAAAATACTATATTTGGGCGATTTTGTCAAGCTGTTATTCCTCGGATTCTTTATTTTCTACAACACTGTCAATATTATTAATTATATCCTGAGGGATAACCGGAATAATTTCACCTCTCTCAATCTCCTCTTTCGCTACTTTGATAACATTATAATCTCTATATTTCACTCGCGGTTTCTCCCCTTTCAGCAATTGTTTAACTCTTTTGGCGACCGCGAGCACATAAACATAAGTATTCATATCTCTTTTTCTCTCCATTTTTATGCTCCTTCCTCTTCGTGCTCTTCTTCTCGTCTATACTCTTTCTCCATAATCTCATACTGTTGATATTTAGAGAATCCTGTTCCCGCGGGAATCAACCTTCCCATGGTTACATTCTCTTTTATTCCTCGCAAATTATCTATTTTCGCATGAAAAGCCGCATCTGTCAAAACCCTTGTTGTTTGTTGGAATGAAGCGGCGGATATATATGAACTTGTATTAAGAGCCGCTTTTGAAATACCGAGAAGTGTCGGGGATCCCATTGCAGGATTTCCTCCGCCTTCCAATATCTTTCGATTTTCCTCCTGAAAAGTGAATTTATCAACAATCTGACCATAATAGAATTGAGAATCACCTACATCCTCTATTTTAACCCATTTAAGCATCTGTCTGACAATAGCTTCTATATGTTTATCATTAATCTCAACACCCTGAGACCTGTAAACTTGCTGAATCTCTCTTATAAGATATTGCGCCAAAGCCTCTTCACCTTGTGATTTTAAAATCTGGAACGGATCCTTAGGAGCATCAATTAAAGAATCACCCGCTTTCACAAAATCTCCCTCTTGAACCCTAATATATGTTGATGTGGGAACATTGTATTCTTTTTTCTCGCCTGTTTCATTCTCAACTATTATCTTTCTAAGACCTCTTGTAATCTGACCGAATCTGATTTTACCGTCAATCTCACTCATAATTGCGGGGTTTTGCGGTTTTCTTGCTTCAAAAAGATCCTGTGCTCTCGGTAAACCACCTGTAATATCCTTTGTTTTGGCTGTTGCTCTCGGAATTCTCGCAAGTATTTTACCGGCACTTACCTGTTCACCGTCTTTAACTTCAAGAAGAGCATCGGCAGGCATAAAATACTCTCTGATAACATTACCATCTTCATCCGTAATTATTATCATCGGCTGAATCGTCTCATCTTTTGATTTTATAATCTGCTCTTTAATATGTTTTGTTCTTTCATCAATAACATGCATAACGGTAATCCCGTCAATTATATCTTTGAATTTAACAAAACCTTCATATTCCGTGAGAATGATTCTTGAATGCGGCTCCCATTTCAAAAGCAAATCACCTTTTTTAACTTTTTGTCCCTCTTTTACCAATAATTCCGCTCCATACACAATTTGATAAGTCTCTTTTTCCCTTCCTTTATAATCAATTATCGAGATATTACCTATCCTGTTTATCGCTATAAAGTTTCCATCTTCGTTCTGAACATATTTAACACCTTGCAATTTAACAACTCCGTCATTCTTGGCTTTTAAAGTGGATGTTGAAACCAATCCGGAAGCAATACCTCCGATATGGAATGTTCTCATCGTAAGCTGAGTTCCGGGCTCTCCGATGGATTGTGCGGCAATAATACCCACAGCTTCTCCGAGATTTACTATCCTTCCCCTCGACATATCCCTGCCATAGCATTTCTGGCAAATACCGAAATTGGTTTTACAAGTTATAAGAGATCTGATTTTAATCGATGTTCTTCCGGATTGAACTATTTTTCTCGCTTTTTGTTCATCAATCTCCTCGTTAGCTTCAACTATAACCTCTTTTGTTTCGGGATCAATAACTTTTTCAAGGGAAGTTCTTCCGAGAATTCTATCATAGAAAGGCTCTATTGTTTCACCATTCTCAATAATGGCTGACACCTCAATACCCTGAGTTGTTCCGCAATCCTCCTCAGTAACAACAACATCCTGAGCAACATCAACAAGTCTTCTCGTAAGATAACCTGCTTCAGCTGTTTTCAGGGCTGTATCAGCCGAACCTTTTCTTGCTCCGTGAGTAGAGATAAAATACTCGAGAGAAGTTAACCCTTCTCTAAAATTAGATTTAATCGGGTTTTCAATAACCTCTCCCGAAGGTTTAGCCATAAGTCCTCTCATCCCTGCAAGCTGTCTAACCTGATCCATCTTTCCTCTCGCACCTGATTCTGACATTACCAAAAGGGAATTCAGTTCCCCTGATTTCTCCATCTCCTCTTCTATGTTTCTCCTCATCTCTTTAGTAACTTTATTCGTCAATTTTTCCCAAACTTCAGTTATCTTATTGTGTCTTTCATCGGGAGAAATCAAACCTTCGTCATACTCTTTATTGATTTTACTTACCTCATTTTCAGCTTTCCTTATCATCTCCTGTTTATTCGGGGGAATAAGCATATCAGCCGTTGCAATGGAAAAACCCGCTTTAGTTGAAAACTCGAAGCCTATCTCTTTTAATGAATCCAGAATCCCTACCGTTTCTTCAAGTCCGAGAACCTGATATGCATAAGAAACAAGATTTTGCACCCCTTTCTTCTTTAATTCACCATTCACAAAAGGCATCCTTCGCGGCAATTGACTGTTTAAAATGACTCTTCCCGGCGTAGTCTCTATTATCCCTCTGATTTTTTTTACGGGACAATTCAAGACATCCTGAGTATCATCAAAATAACTCTCTATATTTTTTACCTCTCCGTCTATTCTTAACAATATTTTTGCATGAAGATCAACATATCCGAGGTCATAAGCCAATCGGACATCATCTCTTGTGGCAAAAATTCTACCCTCTCCCTTTCTTCCCTCTTTCTTAATGGTCAGATAATAGATTCCCAAAACCATATCCTGCGTGGGAATGGCAAGAGGTTTTCCGTTTGCGGGGGAAAGTATATTAAGCGGAGCAAGCATGAGCTCTCTGCTTTCAACCTGTGCTTCTATTGATAGAGGAACATGAACGGCCATCTGATCCCCGTCAAAATCAGCATTAAAAGCGGGGCAAACAAGAGGATGAATCTGAATAGCTTTACCCTCTACCAATATGGGTTCAAAAGCCTGAATGCTGTTTCTATGCAGAGTGGGAGCCCTGTTTAATAATATGGGATGATATTCCATGGCTTCTTCAAGACATTCCCATACTTTATAATCCTCCTCCTCTATCATCTCTTTGGCACCGGCTATGGATACCGCATATTTGTCCTCAAGTAATCTTATTACAAATGGTTTGAATAATTCAAGTGCAACTTTTTTCGGTAATCCGCATTGGTTAAGTTTTAAATTCGGGTTTACAACAATAACCGATCTTCCCGAATAATCAACCCTTTTACCGAGAAGATTTTGTCTGAATCTTCCGGTTTTACCTTTAAGAGAATCAGAAAGAGATTTTAAAGGTCTGTTATTGGAAGCAAGATAATATTTACCTCTCGCTCCGTTTTCAAACAGAGCATCAACAGCTTCCTGAAGCATCCTTTTCTCATTTTTAATAATAATATCGGGTGCAATCTGATCTATAAGTTTTCTCAACCTATTGTTTCTGTTTATTATCCTTCTGTAAAGTTCGTTCAAATCGGAAGAGGCGAATGTTCCGCTTTCAAGCATGACAAGCGGCCTTAAATCAGGTGGTAAAACTGGTAAAACATCAAGCACCATCCACTCCGGTCTGTTTCCCGATTCCAAGAAAGCCTCTATTGATCTCAATCTTTTTGAGAGTTTTAATTTCTTCTGGACTGATCTCTCTTTCCCAAGCGCTTTTCTAAGCTTTTTAGACTCAAGCTCCGGATCAACTCTTTTAAGGAGTTCTTTAATAGCTTCAGCGCCCATCCTAATATCAAAATCATCCTCATCATATTTTTCAAGAAGTTCATTATACTGATCCTCCGTTAAAACCTCTCTCTCCTCAATATCACCTGACGCTTCCCCTACATCAATAACAATATATCTTTCAAAATAAACAACTCTTTCAAGATCCTTTTGATCTATACCGAGAAACAACGCAATTTTACTACCCGGTCCTCTTAAATACCAGATATGAGTTACCGGAGTTACAAGTTCAATATGTCCCATCCTCTCTCTTCGAACTTTACTTTCGGTTACTTCAACACCACATTTTTCACAAATTATCCCTTTATGTTTTTTCCTTTTATATTTTCCGCATAAACATTCATAATCATTTATAGGACCGAAAATTTTTGCACAAAAAAGTCCATCCTTTTCAGGTTTATGAGTTCTATAATTTATGGTTTCCGCTTTTTTAACTTCACCGTAAGACCATGAGATGATTTGCTCCGGCGAAGCAAGGGAAACTTTCATAAAATCAAACTCATTAACACCCATCCCTCGGATGGTTAAACTTTTTTTGGGTATCATATCCCCTCCTAATTGTTTTTAAAAATTTATATTACTCTCTTCTTCTTCAGAAGGTAATTCAACCTGAAATTTATTTATTCTGGTTTTCTTCCCCAATTCAACATTGATTGACAAACTCATAAGTTCTCTTATCAAAACATTGAATGATTCGGGAAGACTCGGAGTATAATCATAAGTTCCTTTGACAATTGATTCATATATTTTATTTCTACCTTCAACATCATCAGATTTAGCGGTAAGCATCTCTTGTAAAGTATAAGCCGCTCCATAAGCTTCAAGCGCCCATACTTCCATCTCTCCGAACCTCTGTCCTCCGAACTGTGCTTTACCTCCGAGAGGTTGTTGAGTAATTAATGAATAGGGACCTGTTGATCTTGCATGAGCTTTATCTTCTGCCATATGAACAAGTTTCATAACATACATAACACCGACAGTGGCTTTTTGATCAAACGGTTCTCCAGTTTTACCGTCATATATCTTAGTTTGCCCTGTCTCGGGAAGATTAGCCTGTCTTAACAAATCCCTAATCTCATTTTCCTTGGCTCCGTCAAATACGGGTGTTTCGACTTTCCATCCGAGAGCTTTTGCAGCCCATCCAAGGTGTGTTTCCAATATCTGTCCTACATTCATCCTCGAAGGAACACCAAGAGGATTAAGAACAACATCAACAGGAGTTCCGTCTTCGAGAAACGGCATATCTTCAACAGGAAGTATCCTTGAAATACAACCTTTGTTTCCATGTCTTCCGGCAAGTTTATCGCCCTCCTGAATCTTTCTTTTCATAGAGATGAATACTTTTACGACTTTCAATATTCCGGGGGAAAGATCATCACCTTTTCTTATGGTATCTATCTTATCATTAAGTTCCATTTTAATGGATTCAATCTGAACTTTTATTTTCTGTCTTATATCATCAAGAAAAGCATCTTTTTCAGGATCCTTTTCAAATCTGACTTTAAACAAATCCTCAAGCTCAAGTTTATCATATATTTTAGCTCTCAATTTATCTTTCTTTTTAAGAGTAAGATCCTCTTTTTTAAAATCCTTTGCTATTATTCTACCGAGAGTTTCTTTTCTAAGGATTTTTTTTGCCTCTATATTCAGAATCTCAATCTCCTCTTTCATATTTTTTTTCAATCTCTCAATTTCCTGTTCCTCTATCTGTTTTGCCCTTTCATCCTTATCAACTCCTCTTCTCGTATATATCTTAACATCAATAACAGTTCCTTCGACTCCCGGAGGACATCTTAATGAAGCATCCTTTATCTCAAGAGCTTTGTGCCCGAAAATGGCTTTAAGCAGTTTTTCTTCGGGAGTAAGTTGTGAAGGTGCCTTCGGTGATATCTTTCCGACCAATATATCTCCGGGTTTTACAAAAGAGCCGATTTTAATAATCCCTGAATCATCAAGATTTCTCAGCTTTTCTTCTCTTCTTTCACCTTTAAGGGGGAGATCTTTTGTTATCTCTTCCTGACCGAATTTAGTCTCTCTCGCTTCCGTGGAGACCTCCTTAATATGGATAGAGGTTAAAGCATCATCCTCAACAAGCCTGTTTGAAATAAGAATAGCATCCTCATAATTATAACCTCTCCATGGCAAGAAAGCGACAACAAGATTTTTACCGAGAGCCAACTCCCCTTTGTCAGTGGTTGAACTATCGGCTATAACCTGTCCTCTCTGGACTTTGTCACCTTTCTTAACAATAGGTCTCTGATTAACAAGAGTATCCTGATTCGATCTCCTGAATTTTGATAAAACATAGAGGTCGGCTCCGATATCCTTACTTTCAAAATCCTCCTCTTCCTCATCAACTTTAATGATTATCCTGTTTGCATCAACCTTTTCCACAATACCGGGTCTTTTAGCCAAAACAACACCTTTTGAACCTTTTCCCGCTATATATTCAACCCCTGTTCCGACAACCGGAGAATCCGGTCTGACTAAGGGAACAGCCTGTCTCTGCATGTTTGAACCCATCAACGCCCTGTTAGCATCATCATGTTCAAGAAACGGAATCAATGAAGCTGAAATGGAAACCAATTCCTGAGGAGATACATCCATGTATTCAACCTCATTTCTCGGCACATAGGTAAATTCACCCTCTTTTCTAACGGTAACTTTTTCATCTATGATTTTACCTTTTTCATCCAACTTTGTAGTAGCCTGAGAAATAATATGTCTTTCCTCCTCCCATGGAGTCAAATAAAACGGGTTATATGAATATACGGGCATCATTTTACCCGATTTTTTAAGTTTTTCTATCTCTTTAAAAAGAACGGATTTTTCAATTATATCATTCGGTTTAAACTTACTGTCACCTGAAGCTATGATTTTATAAAAATCCTTAACAACACCGTTTTCAACCTTTCGATAAGGAGCCACAAGAAATCCGAATTCATTAATCCTTGCGAAGGTGCTCAAAGATACTATCAAACCTATATTCTGTCCCTCAGGTGTTTCAATAGGGCAGATTCTTCCATAGTGCGATATATGGACATCTCTGACTTCAAATCCAGCTCTTTCCCTTTTCAATCCTCCGGGACCAAGAGCTGATATCCTTCTCTTGTGTGTAATCTCCGCAAGCGGATTCGTTTGATCAAGAAATTGAGATAATTCGGATGTTCCGAAAAACTCTTTTAATGATGCTGTTATAGGTTTTGAATTTATAAGATCTTTGGGAAAAACGGATCTGAGTTCCTGAGTTGCAATTAATTTTTCCTTTACCATTTTTTCAAGTCTTTGTAATCCCGACCCGAATTGATCGGTTACAAGTTCTCCCACAGGTCTGACTCTTCTGTTTCCGAGATGATCCCTGTCATCTTCAACTCCACCGTTTCCTTCCAATAACCTCAGATAATATTTAATCGTCTCGATTATATCTCTTTCCGAGAGTGTTGTTTTGTCAAGAGGCTCGTCAATACCGAGTTTCAGATTAATCTTATATCTTCCAACAGGTGAAAGATCATATCTTTTAGGATTAAAGAACAAATTATGAAAATAGATTCTTGCTTGATCAGAGTGGAAAGGTTCTCCGGGTCTTAATTGCTTGAATATAAAATTATATGCATCTTCCACCATTTTAATAGTATCTTTTCTCAGTGTATTGATAAGATAAGTTCCTATCTCATCCTTTTCGGGAAAAAATATTTCAAACTCTTCCCCTTTAACAGATAAAAAATCAAGCCCTATATCATCGATATAATCACCTATTTCAAGTTCAACTCCGGCTTTTTTAGCCACAAGAGCGGCGCCCTTTAAATCATCTCTACTCAAAGCGATATATTCAATACCTATCTTCTTTAATTTTTTATAGAGTTCCTTATTAAGCTTGGCACCTTTCTTGGCTATAACCTCTTTTGTATCAGGATCCACTATTTTCTGATCAATCGTTTTTTCCTCTTTTGCACTTTTTGTTAGCAGATGTTCGCTAAATTTCCAAAAATATTTTTCTCCCTGCTTCTTGACCTTGAAAGTTTTATAGAATTTTCTTACTATCTCACTATCATCTTCCAATTTTATCGCTCTTAAAAGTGTTGTAATGGGAATTTTCTTTTTCTCGTTAATTCTTGCAAAAAGAATATTCTTTTTATCAATAACAAATTCTAATTTTGCACCTCTGTGAGCCATAATCACCGCTTTTAAATCTTTCTTATACTGATCCTTTTTCTCCTTACTTTTCTTATCTCTGTGAAAAATAACTCCCGGAGCCTGATGAAGTTGATTAACTATAACTCTCTCGGTTCCATTAATAATAAAAGAACCACTCTCCGTCATTATAGGGATTTCTCCGAAATATATATCTCCCTGTTCTTTGATTTCCCTATGTCCGGCACCTTCTTCTTCCTCTACAATCAATCTGAGTTTGACATAAAGCGGTATCGAATAAGTATATCCCTTATCAATACATTCTTCGGGGGAATGTGATAGTTTTAAACCAACCCTTGTTCCGCATTTGTCACATGTGGGATATTCAAAATCACCTTTCTTTCCGCACGAAGGACAGACTGTCTCCTGCCCGGGAACGACATCCATGGGTAACGGATTTCCGCAATGTTTACAAACCGGTCTGGCATTTTCAACACCGGTAAGTTTTCCGCATTTACAACTCCATTTCCCGAGATTATATTCAACGAATTCAAGAGATGCGGTTTCCTTGAAATTTTTAATAGGAAATATTTTTTCAAAAGCAGCTTGTATTCCGATTTTTTTCCTCTCGTGAGGAAGTTCCTTCATTTGAAGAAATTTATCATAACTTTCCTTCGGAAGTTTGATAAGGTCATCGACAGGAAGCAAAAAACTGGTTTTCCTAAAAGTTTTTCTTTCTAAATATGGATTTTTTTCCATTTTTCCTCTTTAAATAAAAAATAGTTGTTTTTTTTAAAATATAATTGTTTACAAATTTTGTTAAATAGATTTATCAATTTACTATTTGATTTCTACTTTTGCTCCTACCTCTTCAAATTTAGCTTTGATTTTTTCCGCATCCTCTTTTGATACACCTTCGGCAACTTTGCTACCGGGTGCCTCGTCAACCAATGCTTTCGCTTCTTTGAGCCCCAAGCTTGTAACTTCTCTAACAGCTTTAATAACATTAATCTTTTTAGGACCAACCTCAGTAATTACAACATCAAATTCGGTTTTCTCCTCGGCTTCTTCCTGAGCAGCTTGTCCGCCTGCGGCAGGCATCATTCCGACTGGCATTGCTGCTGCGGCTTCAATACCGTATCTTTCCTCGAATTCTTTAATGTACTCAACCAACTCAAGTACTGTTAATTTGTCAAGATGTTTGAAAAAATCTTCTTTTGTTATTTCTGGCATTTATTTTTCCTCCTTTTTATTTTTTAATTGATTTAATAATAATCCGTAATTTTGTAATGGTGCTCTCAAATTCATAAGGAATTTTCTGAGTGGTGCAACCATTAGTCCCGCAAACTGCGCAAGGAGAACCTCTCTCGAAGGCAGCTTAGCTATAGCTTCAGCTTGTTCCCTTGTAACTTTCTTACCTTCAACCAAACCCGCTTTTACATCAATTTTACCTGTCTCTTTGTGAAATTCAAATAATACTTTTGCCACATCAATAAAATTATCTTTCGAATAAGCCATTGCAGTTGTATTTTGCAAAACCTCGACAGGAAATTCGGGGAAATCATCACCAACCGCTTTTTTAACAAGAGTATTTTTTACAACTCTCATCCTTGAACCTGTTTCTTTGATTTTATCCCTTAATTCCGAAATTTCCGCAACCGAAAGATTATTGAATGTCAGCAAAAATATACCATTACTATCTTCAATAATATTTCGCAACTCTTTAACAACATTAATTTTTACTTCTTTTCTCATTTTAACCTTCCCTTATTCTATTGATAATAAATCAACTTCTACAGACGGAGTCATTGTAGCCGCAAGATAAACCTTTTGGATATATTTTCCTTTCGCACCTACAGGTTTCGCTTTTTGAACAGCTTCAAGAAATGCGGTGAAATTTTCAACCAAATTGTTTGTAGAAAAAGAAGCTTTTCCTATTCCCGCATGTAAATTCCCAGCTTTATCGACTTTAAACTGAACTTTACCGGCTTTTATCTCTTTAACGGCATTTTCAACTTCAAAAGTTACCGTTCCCGATTTAGGGCTTGGCATCAAACCTCTTGCTCCGAGAAGTTTACCGAGTTTACCAACCTTTCTCATCACATCAGGTGTTGCCACGATAGCATCAAAATCAAGCCATCCGTCGGAAATCTTCTGAATCAAATCATCCTCTCCTACAAAATCCGCTCCTGCGGCTTCGGCTTCCTTGACCTTTTCACCCGTAGCAATAACAACAACTTTAACCTGTTTGCCGGTTCCATGAGGAAGAACAGTATATCCTCTAACCATTTGATCCGAATATTTGGGGTCAACCCCGAGCCTCATTGCAACTTCCACTGTCTGGTCAAATTTAGCGGTCTCCTGGGCTATGTTTTTAATAACTTCTACAGCTTCATCCAACTTATATCTTCTATCCTCGATTTTATCAACTACGGCAAGATACTTTTTACCTCTTTTCCTTTGTTGTAAATTATTCTTTTTATCACTCATTTTCTATCTCCACTCCCATTGATCTTGCTGTCCCCATTATAATTTTTTTAGCTTGTTCAAGATCATTGGTATTAAGATCACTCATTTTATATTTTGCTATCTCCTCAACATCCTTAACGGAAATCTTCCCAACCTTGTTCTTATTAGGCTCACCCGAACCTTTTGCAATCTTAGCGGCTTTTTTAATAAGAACGGCGGCGGGTGTTGTTTTAATAACAAAATCAAAACTTCTGTCTTTATAAATATTAACAACCACGGGGACAGTAATACCCGGTTCCAATTTTGATGTCTTATCATTAAATTGTTTTACAAAATCCATCAAACCAATACCGTAGGGACCCAACGCAGAACCAACCGGAGGAGCAGGTGTTGCCTGTCCGGCAGGTATTTGCATCTTTACCTGAGCGGTTATTTCTTTTTTCTTCTTTTTCGGTGGCATCTCATTCTCCTTTATTATATCTTCTCAACCTGTAAAAAATCGAGCTCAACAGGTGTAGCCCGACCAAAAATTGTCACGGTTACTTTTAAAATTTGTTTTTTCTCATCAACATCTTCTATAATCCCGTTAAAATTCAAAAACGGGCCATCTATGATTCTTATTGCTTCTCCCTTCTCATACTTATACTTTGGTCTCGGTGCTTTATCCGATGTTTCGATTTGAGAGAGAATCCTTTTCACTTCCCTCTCGGAAAGGGGGACCGGTTTACCCTCTACCCCGACAAATCCGGTAACTTTCGGAATATTTTTTAAGATATTCTGGTTTCTTTCGGTCAATTTCATATTAATTATCACATAACCGGGGTAAGATCTTTTTGTGATTATTTTCTTCTCTCCACCTCTAACTTCTATTATCTTTTCAGTGGGCACAAGAATTTCTCCAATCTCATCTTTCAATCCTTCTTTGTCTATCCTTTCTTTTATAGCCTTAGCTACAAACTCTTCCGAGCCGGTCATAGTATGAAGCACATACCATTTTTTATCTTCTACAGAAGCCATAAGAATCACCTAAAAAATATTTTTTAAATTTTGCACAAGCCACCCGAAAACAAGATCCATGGACCATAGGTAGAATCCGAAAAATACTACAGCAATTAATACCAATATGGTGGTGGAATAAACTTCTTGCATGGATGGCCATGTAACTTTCTTAATCTCAGATTTAATTCCGTTTAAAAACTTTTTTGTTTTGTTTAACAAGGTCAACTCCTTTTTTTAAAAAGCAGGCCAGGGAGGACTTGAACCCCCAGCCCTCGGTTTTGGAGACCGACGCTCTACCAATTGAGCTACTGGCCTACTTAGATTCCTTGTGGAGAGTATGTTTACCACAAGTAGGGCAAAACTTTTTCAGTTCAAGCTTCCCTTTTGCATTTTTTCTATTTCTTGTTGTCGTATAGTTCTTATTTTTGCACTCGGTGCATTTTAAGTGAACTATAATTCGATTATCTGCCATTATCTATGAACCTCTTATTCGATTATTTCTGTAACTGATCCAGCACCTATCGTTCTTCCACCCTCTCTGATAGCAAATCTCAGTCCTTTCTCCATTGCTATGGGTTTTATAAGACTTATCTCCATCTCAGTGTTAT
>Ga0256835_1000809_pt1 | contig 20733 bp, 20 predicted proteins | sample PIR30metaG_FD_185972 | JGI IMG/M metagenome (GOLD analysis project Ga0256835, IMG submission 185972) | Hydrothermal vent microbial communities from East Pacific Rise, Pacific Ocean - PIR-30 | ecosystem: Environmental > Aquatic > Marine > Hydrothermal vents | place: Pacific Ocean: East Pacific...
GGTGATCACTCGCCGGCCGGCGTGGACCGCAGGCAACCAGGCTAATTGCGCGCCGCCCGGCGCGAGGCGCCAATCAATCCAACCCCCGCCGCCCGGGGCGGGGCGCTTCAGGGGAGGCAAGGCTGTGATGATCGGCAAGCGCATCAGGCTGGAGAGGGTGATGGACCGCGGCACCAGGCGCACGGTGCTGGTGCCCTTGGTGCATGGCGTGGGCATGGGCCCCATCGAAGGTATCACCGACGTGCTCAACACCGTGGATACCGTCTCCCTGGGCGGGGCCAACGCCGTGGTGCTCCACAAGGGCATCGTGGCCGCCGGACACCGCCGGGGAGGGGCCGACATCGGTCTGGTCATCCACCTGAGCGCCACCTGCGCCGACGGCAGCCAGACCCTGGTCACCGAGGTGGAGGAAGCCGTCTGCCTGGGCGCCGACGCGGTGTCGCTGCGTATCGAGGTGGGCGGCGCGGACGAGGACGAATCCCTGGCCCTGCTGGGCGCGGTGAGCCGCGCCGCGGCCGACTGGGGCATGCCGCTGCTGGCCCTCATGAACCCCGCCCCCGCCCCGCCGGCCAAGACCCTGAAGATCCTCATGCGCGCCGCCCGCATCGGGGCCGAGCTGGGGGCCGACCTGGTGCTGGTGCCCTACCACAAGCGCTTCGCCGAGGTGGTGGCCGCCACACCGGTGCCGGTGGTGGCCATCGGCGGCGTCAAGAAGACCCCACCCAAACAGATGCTGGAGATGGCCCGGGCCGCGGTGGACGCCGGAGCCTATGGCGTCAGCGTGGGGCGCACCGTCTTCCAGTACGAGAAGCCGGGCAACATGATCAAGGCCATCTGCCAGGTGGTGCACCGAAAGGCCGCAGTGAAAAAGGCCATGGAGATCCTGGCCAGGAAACCCATCGAAAGCACCCTCTACGGCGGCACCGTCATCTGGTAAAGGGGCTGCGCGCAAAAGACTCCCGGCGGGCCGGGGCCAAGGGGCTCCGGCCCGTTGCTATTCCGCCGAGTCCAGGGGGCGCCCCAGCTCTGCCAGCAGGGGCGCCGGACCCTCCGCCGGCAGGGAGCGGATCGCCGCCAGGAGCGCCTCCCGGCGCGAGGGCGGCAGCAGCCCGGCGCTGAGCACCCGGAACTTCTCCTCCAGGCGATCGGTGGCGAGGGGGTTGGCCGGGTCGCCCAGGGGGTCCAGCACCGTGCGCTCGTGGCGGTGGCCGCCGGTGGTCACCACCACCACCCGCGCCGGCGAGCGCTCCGGGAACATGGCCTCCAGCTCCGGGTCCACCTCCAGCCGCACCCGGCCGGCCAGCTCCACCAACTCCCGCCGCCCCAGCAGCTTGTCCCTGAGCGGCAAGAGCCCCGCCGCCCCCTCCAGCGCCGCCACCGCCAGGGTGAAGGGCAGGCTGTACTGGGCCCCCTCCAGGGTGGTGGGGTCGGTCTCGTTGCTGAGTCGCAGGGCGCGCTGGAAGGTGTGGACCTGGATCTCGGCGATGTCGCCGGCCTTCAACCCCTGCTCGGCCTGGATGGCCAGCAGGGCGTCGATGGCGGCATGACACCAGCGGCAGCAGGCATAGGGCTTGAAGTAGACCTGCTCCACGGCCCAGGACTCGCCCAGCCCCTCCAGGATGCGCCGGGGCTGGTAGTAGCCGGGATGGTCCAGGATGTCCAGGGGACCGCTGAAGCCCCGGCCGGCCAGCTCCACCGCCGCCAGGCCGGTGAGGGTGGCCCAGGGGATGCCCTCCTTGACCAGGTTGCCCATGAGCCGCGAGTAGCCCGCCGCAGCCAGATCGGGCGAGAGCACCCCGGCCACGGCCAGGGCCTGGGCCAGACCGGCGGCGTCCAGCCCCCGCAGCCTGCCGGCGGCCGCGGCCACCCCGTAGGCCACCCAGCGGCCGCTGGCCAGGGTGGGCAGGCGCTCCAGGTCCCGCCCCGCCGCCACCCGGCAGGCCACCTCGTAGCCCAGCACCAGGGCGGCCAGGAACTCTCCGGCTGAACAGTCCACATCCTGGGCCGCAGCCAGGCAGGCCGGTATGACGGCCGCGCCGGGGTGGCCGGCCGCGGCCCGGTGGCCGTCGTCCAGGTCCCAGGCGCTGGCCGCCGCCGCGTTGGCCAAGGCCGCGCCGGGCGCGGTCAGGCCTCGGCCCCTGAACCACAGCCAGGCCGGACCGGCGGCAAAGAGCGCCTCGGCCACCGCCCGCGCCGCCCGCGCCCCATCGGTGGCGTAGCCGGCGCAGGCCGCGCCCAGGAGGTCGATTAGACAGCGGGTGACGGCCTCGCCCAGCCGGGGCGGCAGATCATCCGCCTTCAACCCGGCCGTGAAACGGGCCAGCTCCTCCAGGCAGGTCACACACTCTCTCCCGCCGGGGCCAGCGCCTCCACCGTCCGCCAGGCCTCCAGGTCCACCGACCCCTCCCGGGCCAGGCGCTCCACCACCTCCCGCGCCGCCCGGCGCCAGGGCTCCAGGTCCACCTGCAGATACACCGCTCCGTACTGGCGCAGGTTGGCCTCCTGGTTGCCCACCTCGGCCCGGCGGATCTCCTCGCTGAAGAACTCCCCGGCCGCGTCGCAGGACTCCACCAGGGCGCTCTGCACCGCCGGCGGCAGGGAGAGATACTTCTGTTCGTTCACCGTCACCGCCAAGGCCGGCGGCACGTCGCCCAGCAGGGTGACAAAGCGCCCCTGCCGGCAGAAGCCCAGGGGATAGAGATGCGAGCGGTGGGTGGGCAGCAGGTCGAACTCGCCGGCCTCCCAGGCCTCCCTCACCCGCGGCCAGGGCACCACCACCGGCCGCGCCCCCAACTCCTCCCAGAAACGGGCCAGGGCCGGAGAGTCGAAGATGCGCACCTTGAGTCCCTTCACCTCCTGGGGCCGGGTGATGGGCCGCCGCGCCACCAGCACCCGCTCCAGCCCCCGCCGCCAGTTCCAGCGCCGGTTGAGGATGCGGATGCCGCTTTTGGCCAACGGCTCGCGGACCCGCTCTTGGAAGAACGGGCTCCCCAAAAAGGAGAGCAGGTGGGCGTCGTCGCTGAAGACGTAGGGCAAAGAGATCAGCTTCACCGCCGGGGCGAGGTGCTGGTAGAAGATGAGCTCCTCGATGAACAGGTCGATGACCCCCTGGCGCAGCATGGCCACCTGGTCCGGCGCCGAGCCCAGCACCGTGGCCCACAGGGGAATGATGGACATGTGCCCGCCGCTGCGGCGGTTGACCTCGGAGGCGAACCACATGAGCCCCCGGTTCTCCGGGCCGGAGACGGTGGTCATGGTCCCCAGCACCCGCGGTATCTCCTCCTCCTTTTGAAAGAGATAGCTCAGGGGACGGTCCAGCACCCGGCAGAGGCTGGTCAGCACCGGGATGGAGATGGACGCCTTGCCGTTCTCCAGCTTGGAGAGCTGGCTCTGGGAGATCCCCGCCCGGGCGGCCAGCTCGGTGGCCCGCAGGTCCAGGGCCTGGCGCAGCTCGCGGATCCGCGAGCCCACCATGCGCCGGATGCGTATCTCGTCTTCGGACAAGCGGGCCACCGCTCTCTACTCCTCCTCCAGCCGTCGCTGCACCTTGATGCCCCGCGCCGCCAGTTCCTCCAGAAAGCGCGGGCCGTCCACCACCCTCACCGGCGAGAGCACCCCGGCGCCGGTTATCTCCCCCTTGAGGACCATCTGGGCGCCGATGCTGGCGGCAAAGCCCACGGTGCGGTTCATGGCGAACAGGCCGCTGGCCAGGTCCCGGTAATCCACCAGGTCGTAGGTCACCGTGCAGCGGCGGCCTGCCCGGCGGCCCCAGACCTTGACCCGGAGCACCACCACGTCGCGCTCGTTATCGCGGAACTGCAAGCGCGGCTCCAGAAACTTCACCAGGAAGCGCCGCGGGCTGACGGTCACCCCGTCGCCCAAGTCCACCGGCTGGTCCTCCAAAAATCCCAGCTTGGCCATGATACGCCAGAAGGCGCTGTGTCCCGGCCAGCGGGTGGCGAAGCGGCCCATCTCCTTCAGCTCCGGACCCAGGCCGAAGACCTCCACGAAGCGGGTGGCGTCGCCGTTGGGATAGGCCTCCAGGCGTCCCAGCCCCGGCACCTCGATGAAGTGGATGTTCTCCTCCTGGAAGATCTCGTCGCCGGGGATCTCCACCGGCCGGCCCCGGCGCAGAAGCCGCGCCGGGCGGCAATAGGCCTGGAGCACTCCGTCGAAGGTCCAGGTTATCTTGTAGTTCAGCGGGTTGTCGCAGGCCGCCGGTTCGGGCAGCCCCCCGCCGTAGCTGTAGAACCCCTCCACCTGGTCCAACTCGTCCAGGGCCATGCGCCCCACGATGAGGTCGATCCCAGGATCGAAGCCCATCTCCGGCAGCAGGATTACCCCCTTGTCGCGGGCCCGCTCATCCAGCCCCTCCAGCCACTGGGCGTAGCTGGTGTTCACAAAGGGCACCCCGCAATCCACGCATACCGCGGCGATCTTGCCGCTCAGCCGGGCCGGCAACATGCAGATGACGATATCGGATCGGTTTTCGCTTATCAAGCGGCTGAGCTCCGCCGGGTCCAGGGCGTCGGCCTTGACGGCCTGGGCCTGGTGATAGCCGCCCTGCTCCAAAAAGCGCTGCGTGGCGGCCAGGTCGAGATCGGCCACCAGGATGCGGTCCACCAACTCGCTACGGGAAAGGTCGTGGATCACCGCCTTCCCCTGCAATCCGGCCCCGAGTACCAGCACGTTCATCGGTAGTCTCCCGTGAGGTTTAGGATATTCCGCTAGACATTCCTCAACCTGGGGTCCAGGGCGTCGCGCAGGCCGTCACCCAACAGGTTGATGGCCAGGATGGTGAGCATGATGGCCAGGCCGGGCAGGGTGACCAGCCACCAGGCGTCGCTGATGTACATGCGTCCCTCGGCCAGCATGCGCCCCCAGGTGGGCTGGGGCGGGGGAACCCCCATGCCGAGGAAGGACAGTCCGCTCTCCCAGATGATGATGTTGGCCACCCGCACCGTGCCCAGCACCAGAAGCGGCGAGAGGATGTTGGGCAGGATGTGGCGGCGGATGATGGTGCGGTTCCGGGTGCCCAGGCTGTGGGCCGCCTTGACGAACTCCTTCTCCTTCAGGGCCAGCACGCTGCCGCGCACCGTGCGGGCGTAGGTCACCCAGTCGGAGATGCCCAGCACCAGGATGAGGTTGAAGATGGAGTTGCCCAACACGGCGATGATGGAGATGGTGAGCAACATGAAGGGGTAGGCCATGAACACGTCGGCCACGCGCATGACGATGGAGTCGGTGCGCCCGCCGTAGTAGCCGGAGACCAGCCCCAGCACGATGCCCAGGGCCTCGGCCACCAGCACCGAGGAGAACCCCACCAGCAGGCTCACCCGGCTGCCGTAGAGTATGCGGGCCAGCACGTCGCGCCCCAGGTTGTCGGTGCCCAGGGGATGGGCCAGGCTGCCGCCCGCCTGCCAGGCCGGCGGGGTGAGCCGGGCCATGAGGTCCTGGGCCAGGGGGTCCACCGGGTAGTAGAGGGGAAAGGTCAGGCTGATGCCCACGATGAGCAGCAGCATGACCCCGCCCACCACCGCGCTGCGGGAGCGCCTCAGCTCGGCCAGGGTCTCGGCCCACAGGCGGAGCGCCGGGGCCAGGGCGGCGACGCGGGAAGTCATTTCTCCTCCAGGTAGCTGATCTGGGGGTCCAGGTAGACGTACAGCAGGTCCACCAGCAGGTTGACCAGCACGAAAAGCACCGCCAGCACCAGCACCGTGGCCTGCACCAGGGGGTAGTCGCGGTTGAAGATGGCCTGCACCACCAGCCGCCCCACCCCCGGCCAGGCGAAGACCGTCTCGATGATCACCGTGCCCCCGATGAGAAAGCCGAACTGCATGCCGGCCACGGTGACCAGGGGGATAAGCGCGTTCTTGAGCGCGTGCTTGCCGATGACCAGCCGTTCCTTGAGCCCCTTGGCCCGGGCGGTGCGCACGTAGTCCTGGCCCAGCACCTCCAGCATCACCGAGCGGGTGAGCCGGGCGAACATGGCCATGAGGCTCATGCCCAGGGCCAGCGAGGGCATGATCAGGTGCTCCCAGCCGCCGCGGCCCGAGGTAGGCAGCCAACCCAGCTTCACCGAAAACAAGAGGATCAACATGATCCCCAGCCAGAAGTGGGGCATGGAAAGACCGAACAGGGCCCCCAACATGGAACCCAAATCAATGAAGGAGCCGCGTTTCACCGCCGAGAGGATACCCAGCGGAACCGCCACCAGCAGGGCCACCGCCATGGCCGCCAGGGCCAGCTCCAGGCTGGCCGGCAGCCGCTCCAGGATCAGCTCCATGGCCGGCACGTGATAGTAGAGCGATTCGCCGAAGTCGCCTTGGAGCGCCTTGCTGGCGAAGCGCCAGTACTGCACGTACAGCGGGTCGTTGAAGCCCAGTTGCTGGCGCAGCTCCTCGATCTCCTGGTGGGAGGCGTCGGCCGGCAGCATGAGCATCACCGGATCGCCCGAGAGGTGGATGAAGAAGAAGGCGATCACCGAGATGCCCACCACCACGTAGACCGTGTGCCACAACCTTTTTAAGATATAGCGTCCCATGCCGGTCCCGCCGGGCGGGCCGGGGGAGCGGCTCCCCCGGCCCGTGGCCGATTCATCAGGTTGTTATTTGGGCTTGGCGGTACGCATGTCCAGGAAGCCGTCGCGCCGGCCCTGGTAGGCCACGTGGTTGCTCACCGCGAAGACCTCCGGGATCACGTAGAGGTACACCCAGGGGGCGTCCTTGTAGAGCAGCCGGTCGATCTTGTGGTAGACCTCGGCCCGCTTCTTGCGGTCCAGGATGGTGCGCCCCAGGTCCAACAGCTTGTCCACCTCGGGGTTCTTGTAGTAGTAGTCGCGCACCTTGGAGTTGAACAGCGAGTACATGTAGCGGTCCGGCTCCGGGGCGTCGTCCCACCAGTAGATGTACATGGCGTGCTTGCGGGCCTTGTAGCGCTGCCACATAACCGCCCGCTCGTAGGGCTCCAGCTTGACCTTCACCCCCACCTTGGCCAGATCCGCGGCGATGGCCTCGGCCTGCTCCTGGATCTGGGACATGTAGGTGGGATAGGCCAGGCGGGTATTGAAGCCGTTGGGATAGCCCGCCTCGGCCAAGAGCTTCTTGGCCTTGGCCGGGTCGTAGGGATAGGGCTTGAGGGTGGGGTCGTGCCCGAAGGTGCGGGGGCTGATGGGCCCGGCGCAGAGGATGGCCTTGCCGCCAAAGAGCGCCTTGTTGATCAGCTCGCGGTTGACGGCGTAGTTCATGGCCTGGCGCACCCGCACGTCGTTGAAGGGCGGCTTGTAGGTGTTGAGCCCCAGGTAGGGCATCACGCCCATCTGGTTGGTGAGGTAGGCCTTGCCCGAGGCCAGGATCCTCTTGCGCTGGTGGATGGACACGCCGCTGATCACGTCGGCCTCGCCGGTCAGAAGCGCGGCGATGCGCGAGGCCTCCTCGGGCACGCCCTTGAAGATCACCTTCTTGAAGGCCGGCTTGGGGCCGTAGTACTTGTCATAGGCGGTGAGCACGATCTTGTCGCCGCGCACCCACTTCTCCAGCTTGTAGGGGCCGCAGCCGATGGGATTGGTGTTGTACTTGGCGTCGCCCACCTTCTTGATGTAGCCCGGCGGCACGATGGGCAGGTAGTAGCCCAGGATGTAGAGCCCTGGCGCGTAGGGCTGCTTGGTGGAGATGAGCAGGGTGTAGTCGTCCAGGACCTTCACCTCCTTGAAGGCGCTCAGCTTGCCCTTGTGGGGATTCTTGAGGCTGGGCTTGAAGGCCCGCTCGAAGGAGAACTTCACCGCCTGGGCGTTGACCGGCTCGCCGTTGTGGAAGGTGGCGTCGCGGCGCAGGTGGATCTTCCAGGTCAGGTCGTCCACCTTCTCCCAGCTTTCGGCCAGCCGCGGCTTCACCGAGGCGTCCTCCTGGGGAGCGAAAAGGGTGTCGTGGATGTTGTAGCAGACGCTCATGGTGGTCTGGATGGAGCTGGTCATCAAATCCAGCCCCACCGGCTCGGCCTCCTGGATCACCACCAGGGTGTCCTTGTCCCGGGCCACCGCCGGTCCCGCCACCAGGGCCAGGGCCACCGCGGCCGCGGCCAACAACCAGCCTAGTCTTTTGAGTCTTCTCATCTGAATCCCTCCTCCTGAGTATTGATCCCTAGCCGGGCCGGGCCCGGCGTTATCCCCTCGCATCCGTCTGGTCGTACAAATGGCAGGCCACCAGGTGTCCCGGAGCCAGCTCCCGCAGCGCCGGCCGCTGCCGCCGGCATACCTCCATGGCCCGGCCGCAGCGGGGGTGGAAGCGGCAGCCGGGCGGCGGGTCCAGGGGGCTGGGCACGTCGCCCTCCAGGATGATGCGCCGCCGCCGGCGCCGGGGGTTGGGCAGCGGCACCGCCGAGAGCAGGGCCTGGGTGTAGGGATGCATGGGCCGGGCGTAGAGATCCGTGACCCCGGCCTGCTCCACGATGCGGCCCAGGTACATCACCGCCACCCGCTGGCTCACGTATCGGATCACCGCCAGGTCGTGGGAGACGAAGATGTAGGAGAGCCCCAACTGGCGCTGCAAGCGGGAGAGCAGGTTGAGCACCTGGGCCTGCACCGACACGTCCAGGGCCGAGACCGGCTCGTCGCAGATGATCACCTTGGGCCGCAGCACCAGCGCCCGGGCCAGGCAGATGCGCTGGCGCTGGCCCCCGGAGAACTCGTGGGGGAAGCGCTGGGCGTGTTCGGGTAAAAGCCCCACCATGCCCAGCGCCTCGGTCACCAGCTCGCGCCGCCGCGCCCCGGAAAGGGAGAGATGGTTGAGCAGGGGCTCCTCGATGATCTGTGCCACGCTCATGCGGGGGTTCAGCGAGCCGAAGGGGTCCTGGAAGACGATCTGGATGTCGCGGCGCAGCTTGCGCAGCTCCTCGCTGGAGGCGGCGGCCAGGTTGCGCCCCTGGAACCAGACCTCGCCGGCGGTGGGCTCGATGAGCCTGAGCAGGCAGAAGGCGGTGGTGGACTTGCCGCAGCCGCTCTCGCCCACCAGCCCCAGGGTCTGGTTCTCCTCCAGGCCGAAGGAGACCCCGTCCACCGCGTGCACCACCCCCTGCCGGCGGCCGAAGAAGCCCTGGCGCACCGGGAAGTGCTTGACCAGCTCCTTTACGCGCAGCACCTCAGCCACGGTCCACCCTCCAACAGGCCACCCGGTGTCCGGGTCGCACCTCCAGAAGCTCCGGTTCCTGCCGGGCGCAGCGCTCGTCGGCCAACTGGCAGCGGGGGGCGAAGTTGCAGCCCGGCGGCAGGTCCAGCAGGCTGGGCACCACGCCTTTTATCTCGTGCAGCTCCTTGTCCGCCAGCTCGGCCTCGGCGCTGGGTATGGCCGCCAAAAGCCCTCTGGTGTAGGGGTGCAGGGGGTGGTCGAAAAGCTCCAGGGTGGATGCCTCCTCCACCATGCGGCCGGTGTACATCACCGCCAGGCGCTCGGTGGTCTCGGCCACCACCCCCAGATCGTGGGTGATGAGCACCACCGCGGTGCCCAGCTCGTCGCGCAGCTTGAGGATCAGCTCCAGGATCTGGGCCTGGATGGTCACATCCAGGGCGGTGGTGGGCTCGTCGGCCAGAAGCAAAGCCGGACGGCAGGCCAGGGCCATGGCGATCATCACCCGCTGGCGCATGCCGCCGGAGAGCTGATAGGGATATTCCCGGATCCGCCGGGCCGGCGCCGGCACCCCCACCATCTCCAGCATCTCCACCGCCCGTTGCCGGGCCTCGCGGCGTCCCAGGCCCTGGTGGATGCGGAAGACCTCGCTGAGCTGGTTGCCGATGGTGAAGACCGGGTTCAGGGCGGTCATGGGCTCCTGGAAGATCATGCTGATCTGGTTGCCTCTGAGCCGGCGCAGCTCGTCGGGGTCCATCTGGAGCAGGTCGCGCCCCTTGAAGCGTATCCGCCCCCCGGCGAAGAAGGCCGGCGGCATGGGCAGAAGGCGCAGCACCGAAAGGGCCAGGGCGCTCTTGCCGCAGCCGCTCTCGCCCACCAGGCCCAGGATCTCGCCCCGGTCCACGGACAGATCCACCCCGTCCACCGCCCGGGCCACGCCGTGGGCGGTCTGGAAGCAGGTCTTGAGCCCCTCGATCTCCAGCACGGGAGGGGAGGACTCGGCGCTGGGGGTGGCGGGATGACTGATGGCCGTCTCTCCTTAATGTAGGTGGTTCAGAAGAAAATGGACCGGGCTCTACAGGCAGGGTGGCGCCGGCAGTGCCCTGTTCAGAATACGCGCGCTTGTGAAACCCATATTGTCAAGTTTTAGATATTCCTGTCAAGAATATTTTATGGCCCCAAAAGATCTTTGGCGCGTTTTAATTTCCAAATAGTGAAATTGGCCAACCGGGGGCCGCGGGCAGCCCTTGCGGCAGGGGCGGTCAGGCCTTCGGCACCCTCAAATCAGGCTCACGGGATCCACGTCCACCACAAGCCGCACCCCGGCGGGCAAAGGCGGGCTGCGGTGCAGCCCCAGGCGCAGGACGCGTCCCGCCGCGGCGGCGCCGGGGGCCTTGAGCAGGAGCATCCAGCGGTGGCGGGCCTTGGCCCGGGGCAGGGCCGCCGGGGCCGGGCCCAGCACCCGGGCACCGGGCTCCAGGCGCCGGCGGGCCTCTTCCAGCCCGGCGGCCAGGGCCCGGGCCGCCCGCTGGCAGCGCCGGTCGTCCACCGCCTCCAGGCGCAGGGCCACCAGGCGCATGAAGGGCGGATAGCCCAGGGCGCGGCGCTCGGCCAGCTCGGTCTGGTAGAACTCCTCGGGGCGCTGGGCCAGGGCGGCGCGCAGGGCGTGGTGGTCAGGATCGTAGGCCTGCACGATGACCCGGCTTTTGCCTCCCTGCCGCCCGGCGCGGCCGGCCACCTGGGTAAGCAGGCCGTAGGCCCGCTCTCCGGCCCGGAAGTCGGGCAGGGCCAGGGCCTGGTCGGCCGAGAGCACCCCCACCAGTCCGATGCCGGGGAAATCGTGCCCCTTGGTGATCATCTGGGTGCCCACCACCACCTGCACCCGGCGCTCGGCGATGGCGCGCAGGAGTTCGCCCAGCCGGCGGGGGTCGCCGGCGGTGTCGCGGTCCAGGCGGGCGATGCGCGCACCGGGCAGGAGCTCGCCCAGCTTCTGGGCCACGGCCTCGGTACCCAGGCCCAGGGGCCGCAGCTTCTCCTCGCCGGCGCCGCAGGCGGGGCAGGTGCGGGGCCGCGGCCGCTGGTGGCCGCAGACGTGGCAGATGAGCCGGTCGCTGGCCTGGTGCAGGGTGAGGCTGACCGCGCAGGCCGGGCAGCCCACGGTCTGGCCGCAGGCGGTGCAGAGATAGGCCGGGGCGAAGCCGCGGCGGTTCAGGAAAAGGATGGCCTGCTCGCCGGCCTTGAGGGTCTGCTCCAGGGCCGCCAGCAGACGCCGGCTGAGGAAGCCCCCCACCAGGCGCCCCTCCCGACGCAGGTCCACCAGCTCCATGCGCGGCAGGGGGGCCTGGCGCACCCGGCGCGGCAGGCGCAGGCAGACGGTGTTCCCCTCCTGGGCACGGTGGTAGGTGGTCACCGCCGGGGTGGCGGTGCCCAGCACCACCGGGCAGCCCTGCTGGCGGCCCCGCAGAAGCGCCAGGTCCCGGGCGTGGTAGCGGAAGCGGTCCTCCTGCTTGTAGGCCTCGTCCTGCTCCTCGTCCACGCAGATCACCCCCGGCTCCCGCAGGGGGGCGAACACCGCCGAGCGCGCCCCCACCACCACCCGGGCCCGCCCTCCCGCGATGGCCAGCCACTGGCCGCGCCGCGCCGCGGGGCTGAGCCCCGAGTGCAGCACCGCCACCTGCCCGGCGCCGAAGCGCTGGCGCAGGAGCCCCTCCAGGCGCAGGCACAAGCCTATCTCGGGCGTGAGCAGAAGCGCCGTGCGCCCGGCCTCCAGGGCGGCCTTGACGCAGGCCATATACAGCTCGGTCTTGCCCGAGCCGGTGACCCCGTGCAGCAGGAAGGACCTGAAGCCCCCGGAGCGCACCGCGGGCAGCAGCTCATCCAGCGCCCGCTGCTGGTCCGGGGTGTAGTGCTCGGGCTCGGGCTCGGGCAGCAGGGGGCGGCCCAGCAGGTCCTTGACCAGGGGGCGGTGGCTGATGGTCACCCAGCCGCGCTTCTCCAGGTCGCGGCACAGGGCCGCGGCGCGGGGAAACTCGGCGCGCAGCTCGGGCAGGGGCAGAGGCCCCCGGGCCTTGAGTCGCCGCAGGATGCGCGCGGCCTGGCTCTCGGGCCGGGGCAGGCGCGAGTCCTCCCCCCGGCGCCAGCTCACCACCGCCACCTGCTGGGTCTTGGGGGCCAGGGCCTTGGCCGGCCGGGCCGAGCCCATCCCCGCCGGCAGGCACCAGGCCAGCACCTGCCCCAAGGGGGCGTGGTAGTAGGCCGCGGCGCGCTGGAAGAAGGGCAGCAGCTCCGGCGGCCAGGCCTGGGGTTGCCCGCCGTCCTCCAGCACGTCCAACAGCGTCTTGAGCCCTTCTTGGTCTTCCCTCTTTGCCACCGGCTGGGGCTCGCCCAGGGCGAAGCCCAGCCGGGCTCCGCCCCGCAGCGGCACCAGCAGCCGGGCCAGGGGTTTCACCAGGGGCGCCAGCTCCGCGGGCACCGCGTAGGTAAGCGGCTGCCACAGCGGCGCGGCCAGGGCTACGTCCACCATGAGGGTCATGGCTGTAAAGGGTAGCAGAAAGGGCGTAGGGCAGAAAGGCGGGGATTGCTATTGACCGGGCGGGGTATTTAGTTATAATGGTACTAAAATACTTATTAGGCGGGGACATGTCACAGTGGTTTAAGATATCAGAGGCGTCTTCTTTGGCCCTGCACACCATGGCCTACCTGGCCGCCCACCCGGGACGGCTCATCTCCAACCGGGTGATCGCCAGGGATCTGGGGGTGTCGGCGGCCCATCTCTCCAAGGTGCTCCAGCGCCTGGCCCGGGCCGGGCTGTTGGAGTCGCTGCGGGGGCCCTCGGGCGGCTTCCGCCTGGGGCGTCCGGCCGGAGAGATCAGTCTCATGGAGGTCTACGAGGCCATCGACGGCAAGTTCCAGGCCTCCTCCTGCCTGCTGGGCCGGCCGGTCTGCCGGGGCGGCAAGTGTGTGCTGGGCGAGCTGGGGCGCAACCTGGAGCGCCAGACCCGGGAGTATCTTCTGAATACCAAGCTGTCGGAGTTCGAGGACTTCATGTGTTTCGAGGAGGGAAGCTGATGCCCCTGGGCAAAGGGCGTGGCGGCGCGCTGCCCTGGGACCCCCGCGCCGAGGCGGCCCTGGGCCGGGTGCCCTTTTTCGTGCGTCCGCTGGTGCGGCGCAAGGTGGAAGAGCGGGTAGCCGCGTCCGGCGGCCGGCGGGTGGGCCTGGAGGACTTCCAGGAGGCCGAGGCGGCCTTCCGGGCGGTGAGCGCCGGCAAGAGCCAAAAGGAGCTTAAGGCCATGCTGCCGGTGGATAACCGCCCCGGGGTGGAGATGGTGGTGGTCGAGGCCTGCCGCAGCCGGTTGAGCAACTGCCCCAACCCGCTCATCGACACCCAGAAGTGGCTGGAGAGGGTGCGGGCCTGGGTGGAGGAGCTGGATCTCTCCGAGCGCCTGCGCCGGCGGGTGGCGGAGGACAAGATACTCTTTCACCACAAGCTCAAGATAGCCATCGCCGGCTGCCCCAACGGCTGCTCGCGCCCCCAGATCGCGGATTTGGCCCTGGTGGGCATGACCCGGCCGCGGCTGGTGGAGCCGGAGGCCTGCACCGCCTGCGGGGCCTGCGCCGAGGCCTGCCCCGACGGGGCGGTGAAGCAGGACCACGGCCCGCCGGAGTTTTACCGCGGGCTCTGCCAGGGCTGCCTGGCTTGCAGCCGGGCCTGCCCGGTGGGCGGCATCGAGCTGGACCCGCCAGGGGTGCGGGTGCTCATGGCCGGCAAGCTGGGGCGACATCCCCACCTAGCCCGGCCGGTGATGGAGACTCACGACCCGGCGGAGGTGTTCTCCTACTGGACCCGGGAGCTGGAGGAATATCTCGCCAGCGCCCCGTCGGGGAGGCGTTTCAGCGCCTGGTGGCTGGAGCGGCACCCCGCAGACTGATCAAGGAGGCGCGCCATGCCCATACCCGGCCGGCTTTTGACCACCGCCATGGCGGTGATGCCCCATACCGACGTGGACCAGGCGCTGGCCAGCGCCCTCAGCCTGGACATCCCCTTCTGGCCCCAACTCCCCCGGGTCAACTACTACGAGGACATGTACGTCCAGGCCTCGGAGCACTTCCCGGGCATGGTGGTGGACCACAAGGAGCGCACGCTCGTCTTTTCCATGGACAAGTTCATGGCCGAGCTGGAGGAGACCCTGGCGCACCTGGAGGAGCCGGAATACTTCGACATCTCGCCGGAGTACTCGGTGGTCTACCACCGCTTCCTGGAGCTGGAGCTGGCCGACCGGCCCGCCATCCGCGGCCAGTTGGAAGGGCCCATCAGCTTCGGGCTCAACGTCAAGGACCAGGACGACCGGCCCATCCTCTTCGACGACACGGTGCGGCCCTTTTTGCTGGAGGTCATGGCCCGGCGGGTCAACGTGCAACTGAAGCGGCTCAAGGCCAAAAACCCCAACGCCTTCATGTTCGTGGACGAGCCGGGGCTCCAGTTCATCTTCAGCGGGCTGTCGGGCTACGGCGACCGCAAGGCCAAGGAGGACCTGGACCAGTTCTTCGCCGCCATCGAGCGCCCCCGGGGCATCCATCTCTGCGGCAACCCGGACTGGGACTTTCTGCTCAATCTGGATCTGGACATCCTGTCGCTGGATGTCTACTCCAACGGCGAGGTCTTCTCCTCCTACGCGCGGTCCATCGCGCGCTTTCTGGACCGGGGCGGGGTGTTGGCCTGGGGCCTGGTGCCCACCAACTTCGAGCCCTTCTCGGCCGAGGACCACGCCTCGCTCAAGGCCCGGCTCAAGGAGATATGGTCCGCCCTGGAGGCAAAGGGGGTGGACCGGGAGCTGATGCTCAGCCGCAGCCTGCTCTCGCCGGCCACCTGCTGCCTGGTGAACCCCGACGGCGAGAAGACGGTGGACAGGGCTTTCGGCCTGGTGCGGGCGCTGTCGGCCGACCTGCGGGAGGAATACGGCCTGGCCGACTGAGGGCCGGCCCCTTGACGCCAGGGGCCCACTGTGCCATTTAGAAGGGGGGTATGCCTGCAACCGCCTGAAAACACGTCACTGGTAGCTGGCCAGGAGGAGCGTCGTGGAAGTGGACATCAGCCTGTTCTCCAACCATAACCAGTTCGTCATCCTGCGGGTGGGCGAACAGGCCTACGCCCTGCCGGCGTCCCAGGTGAGGGAGATGCTGGTGCTGCCCGAGGTCACCGAGGTGCCGCGGGCCCCGTCCCACCTGCGGGGTATCATCAGCCCACGGGGCGAGGTGCTGCCGCTTTTCGACCTGCGGCGCCGCCTGGGAAGGCGCTCATTGGCCGAGGAGGCCGAGGAGCTTTTGGAGATGATTGACACCCGGGAGCAGGAGCACCGGCAGTGGCTCAATGAACTGGAGTCCTGCATCAGCGAGGGCCGGGAATTCACCCTGCCCACCGACCCCGCCAAGTGCGCCTTCGGCCAGTGGTACCAAAACTTCACCACCAACGACTTGGCCCTGGCCTCGTTGCTGGAGCGCCTGGCCTCCCCCCACCGCCGGATACACGAGGTGGCCGGCAAGGCCCTGGAGGCCCTGAGTAAAGAAGGACAGGACGCCGCCCAGGAGATAATCGACCGGGCCCGGCGGGTCACCCTGCCCAAGCTGCTGGAGCTTTTCGGCGAGCTCAAGCGCCTGATCCGCGAGACCCATCAGGAGATCGCGGTGATCCTGGAGAACGGGCGCCACACCATGGCCCTGGCGGTGGACAACGTGGACTCGGTGGAGCTGCTACAGCCAGAAAACCTCCAGGACCTGGACCGCTTCGGGCCCGCCGACGGCACCCGAGACCTTTTGGAGTCGGTGGGCCGCCGGGCCAACGGCGAGACGGTCTACATCCTGAAGACCGCCGAGTTCTTCCAGGCTGCCACCGACCTTACCTTCTAGCGACACCGCCACGACTTCCCGGAGCCGGCGACGGCTCCACAGCCTGGCACGAAAGGCGGCCATGGCCCAGGGGCAAGAACCAGCCTATGAGATGAAAAGCGAGCCCGCCGGTGGCGGCGGGTTGCGGGTGGAGATCTCCGGCCGCCTGGAGATGAACGCCCTGGAGGGGGCGCTGGAGCGCTTCGGCCGTCTGCTGGAGGAGAGCCGTCCCCACCGGGTGGAGCTGGCGGTGGGGGGGATCGACTACCTGGACAGCGGCGGAGCCCTGGCGCTCTGCCTCATGGAGGAGGCCGCCCGCAAGGCCGGGGCCGACTTCCGCCTGGCCCAGGCCGGCCCCGAGGTGCGGGGCATGTTGGCCCTGGTGGACCTGGACAAGATCCGCCGCCGCCCCTTGAGGGCCGAGGAGCGCGGCCTGGGGTTTGTGGAGCAGGTGGGCCAGGCCAGCCTGGAGCTCTGGCGCGACTTCGTGGAGCTGGTCACCTTCCTGGGCGATTTCCTCATCGCCCTGAGCCGCGCCCTGCGCCGCCCGCGCCTGGTGCGCTGGCAGGAAACCTTCTTCTACATGGAACAGGTGGGGGTGAACGGCCTGCCCATCGTAGGGCTCATCAGCTTCCTGCTGGGGCTCATCATCGCCTTCATGTCCTCCTTGCAGTTGAAGACCTTCGGGGCCGACGCCTACGTGGCCGCCCTGGTTTCGGTGGCCATGGTCCGCGAGCTGGGGCCCATCATGACCGCCATCCTGGTGGCGGGGCGTTCGGGCTCGTCCTTTGCGGCCGAGATAGGCACCATGCGGGTCAACGAGGAGGTGGACGCCCTGGAGGTGATGGGCTTCGACCCCACCGACTTCCTGGCCATCCCCAAGATGCTGGCCGCCCTGGCCGTGGTGCCGGTGCTCACCATCTACTCCTGCGTGGCCGGCATCCTGGGCGGCATGGTGGTGGGCATTTGGGGCCTGGGGCTCACGCCCTACACCTACCTGCACCACACCATCGACAGCCTGTCGGCCTACGGCATCACGACCGCGCTCATAAAGTCGCTGGCCTTCGCGCTGATCATCGCCGGCATCGGCTGCCAGCGGGGTTTCGTGGTGCGCGGCGGGGCCCAGGCGGTGGGCAGCGCCACCACCTCGGCGGTGGTCACCGCCATGTTCCTCATCATCGTGGCCGACTCGGCCTTTGCCGTCCTTTTCTACTACGTGTTCTGATGGGCGCCGAGGGTCCTGTCATAGAGGTGCGGGGGCTCAAGGCCCAGTTCGGGGAGCAGGTGATCCTGCGGGGGGTGAGCTTCGCGGTGACCCGGGGCGAGGTGGTGGTGGTGGCCGGCGGCTCGGGCTGCGGCAAGTCCACCCTGCTCAAACACATGATCGGGCTCTATGAGCCCGCGGCGGGCAGCGTGCTCATCGACGGAGTGGACATCGCCCAGGCCCGGGAGGCGGAGTTGGAGAGGGTGCGCCGCCGCATCGGGGTGCTGTTCCAGTCCGGGGCGCTTCTGGGCTCGCTCACCCTTCTGGAGAACGTGATGCTGCCGCTGGTGGGCTTCACCTCCCTGTCGCGCCGTGGGGCCGAGCTGGTGGCGCGGCTCAAGCTGTCTCTGGTGGGGCTTTCCGGCTACGAGAACCACCTGCCCTCGGAGCTGTCGGGCGGTATGCAGAAGCGGGCCGGGCTGGCCCGGGCCATGGCCCTGGACCCGCAGGTGCTTTTCTTCGACGAACCCTCGGCCGGCCTGGACCCGGTGACCTCGGCCGAGCTGGACCTGCTCATCAAGCGCATCAACCGCAACCTGGGCACCACCATGGTGATCGTCTCCCACGAGCTGGCCTCCATCTTCGAGATCGCCCACCGGGTGATCCTGCTGGACAAGAAGGCCAAGGGCATCATCGCCATGGGCCCGCCGCGGGAGCTGAGCGAGCAATCCTCCGACCCGCGGGTGGTGGACTTCTTCCACCGCCGCCCCGCCGATGCGGCGGACGCGGCCGAGCTTGACGAAAACGGAGGGATGAAGGCATAAGGGTGATGACTGCACAGGAGACTAGGATGGTAACACCATGACCCGCAAGGCCTCCCGCTTCAAGGTGGGCCTGTTCGTGCTCATCGGCTCGCTGGTGGCGCTGGCGGGGCTGATCTACTTCACGGCCTACAAGTACTTCGACAATGCCAGGACCTATGTCACCTTCTTCAACGAATCGGTGCAGGGCCTGCAACGCGATTCGGTGGTGAAGTATCTGGGCGTGTCGGTGGGGCGGGTCAAGGACATCCGGGTGGCGCCGGACTACAACCTGGTGGAAGTGGTGATGGACATCCGCTTCGAGGGGGACCTCTCCCGGAACCTGGTGGCCCAGTTGCGCAGCGCCGGCATCACCGGCATCACCTTCATTGAGCTCACCCGGCGCCAGTCCGATGAGCCGGACCTCTCGCCGCGCATAACCTTTGCCGCCGAGTATCCCATCATCCCTTCCAAGCCCTCGGAGATAACCCAGATCGTCTCCTCGGTGGAGAAGGTCACCCGCCAGATGGCCGAGATCGACTTCAAGGGCCTGGCCGGACGGCTGCACAAGCTCTTGGACGACAGCATCGCCCTGGTGGGCGACCAGCGCCTGGCCAACGCCCTAAGCCACCTGGAGTCGGCCAGCAAGCGCCTGGACACCATCACCGAGGAGGCGCTCAAGCGCACCCGCGCCCTGGAGGTCAAGCGCCTCCAGGCCAAGCTGGACCGCCTGCTGGACCACAGCGACGCGGTGGTGAAAGAGGCCGGCGGCGCGGCGCTCTGGGCGCGGCGCACCATGGAGCGCGCCCACCTGCTCACCGAGCAGGGGCGCAAGCTGCTCAAAGACCTGCGCCGCGAGTTGAAGGCCATGCGCCTGGCGCGCACCGCCGGCGAGGCCCGCCGGCTCATCGAGAGCCTCCAGCACCAGGCCGACCTGCTGGAGCTCCAGTTGCGCCGGGCCGGCAACCACCTGGACCGCAGCAGCCGCAGGTTGGACGGCGTGCTGATGCGCCTGGAGCGAAACCCTTCCTCGCTGCTGTTCAGCCAACCGCCGCCCCCGCGGCAGGTGAGGTGACAGATGAATCCTCGTCGTACCACCTGGGGCCTGGCCGTCCTGCTGCTCGCCATGTCTTGGCTGCCCGCCTGCTTGGGCGGTTCGCCACCGCCCCTGGTCCTGAAATGGACCCTGGAGTACCCGCCGCCGCACCTGGAGGGCGCCAGGACCCTGCCGGTGGTGATGCGGGTGGAGCGTTTCAGCGCCACCGCGGCCCTGGGGGGGCAGGAGATGATCTACCGCCCCGCCTCCAACCAGCGCCAGAGCTATCCCTACCAACAATGGTGGGCCGCGCCCTCGGACCTGGTGGGCGATCTCTTGCTGCGTGACCTCCAGGCCTCGGGACTGTTCGAGGGGGTGCTGGCCTACGACCAGCAGGGCCGGCCCCGCTACCGCCTGGAGGGCGGCGTACGGGAGTTTCTGGAGGTGGACGATCCCCAGGGCTGGCGGGCGCGCCTGTGGGTGAACCTGGCCCTGGTGGATAGCGCCGATCCCCACCTGCCGGGGCGGATACTGCTCCAGAAGGACTACCGCCTGGAGGAGCCCATCGCCGACAAGGGCGCCGCCGGACTGGCCGCGGCCATGAGCCGGGCCACCCGGCGCTTCTCCCGCCGGGCCCTGGCCGACATCTACCAGGCCCTGGCCCGGGCGGTGAAAAAAGACGCCGCCGCGGCCAAGGACTGAGGGCGGGCCCCGCCGCAGGCGGCGGAGAACCGGACTTGTCTCGATGAAAGCAAGGTGAAAAGCCGCTTCCCCGGGGAAGCGGCTGGCGGCGGGGGCAAGGACGGTCTGCGCGCTGGGGGATTCCGCCGGGGCGGGCGCCGGAGTGATGGGGCTAGTCTGGCAGCTCCTTCAGCTCATCCTCCACCGCGGACAGGGCCTCCTCCAGCTCCAGCACCCGCTGCATCTGCTGGGGGCGCACGCTGTGGGCCGGCAGGGCGGCCTCGGCCTCGGCCAACTGCCGGGCCAGTTCCCGGCGCTTTTCTTCCAGTTCCTGGCGGCGCGACATTAAGACCTCCGGCCTCGTTACATGGCCTGCAAGAGAAGCTCCGGGTCCAGCAGGCGGATCATTTCGCTGTCCTGGCGCAACAGTCCCACCAGCCCCTGGCCGCTGAAGCGGCCGCTGAACTCCGGGGTCGGCTGCACCAGCTCGGGGTCCACCAGCAGTACGTCGCGCACCCCGTCCACCACGAAGGCCACGGTCTTGCCGCCTGCCCTCAGCACCATGTAGACCGGCTCTTGCCCCGCTTCGGGGTCCAAATCCAGACGCAGCCTCAGATCGTAGACCGGTATCACCCGGCCCCGCAGGTTCATGACCCCCAGCACCCAGGCCGGGCTGCGGGGCAGGCGGCTCAGGGGCGAGGGGCCGATGATCTCCTGCACCGCCACGATGTCCCAGGCGTAGAGCTCGCCGCCCAGCACGAAGGAGAGCACCTCGCGCCTGGCCTTGGCGGCCTCCTGGCCGGCTGAGGGCGCGTCGCCGGCAGGTACCGGCAGTTGGCCGCTGGGGACTTGGTCCATGTCAGGCCTCCCGCTTCTTGGGTTCAGGCGTTGGCGTTACCGAAGGCGAGTTTTTCCAGGCCGTGTATATCGAGGATGAGGCTCACGCGTCCGTCGCCGAGGATGGTGGCGCCGGCCACGCCCTCCAGCTTCTGGTAGTTCTGCTCCAGGCTC
>Ga0256835_1000810_pt1 | contig 20723 bp, 20 predicted proteins | sample PIR30metaG_FD_185972 | JGI IMG/M metagenome (GOLD analysis project Ga0256835, IMG submission 185972) | Hydrothermal vent microbial communities from East Pacific Rise, Pacific Ocean - PIR-30 | ecosystem: Environmental > Aquatic > Marine > Hydrothermal vents | place: Pacific Ocean: East Pacific...
CGCGCCTCGATAGCTCAGTTGGTAGAGCGGGTGGCTGTTAACCACTAGGTCCGAGGTTCGAGTCCTCGTCGAGGCGCCAGGTTTTCATGCGACGATCCTGATGATTTTTACTTCATAGTGAGACTCCGTCGAGCATATCGACGGAGTTTCCGCTTTTTTATGGTTCTACGGTTCCGTATGAAGCGCACTGAACCCTGGCGCTCTCAGTTAAATCAGTCATCGATGTTCATCACTTATATTCTGGCGCGTTCAATCCTACACCCCTCGCTCTTGCAACACCTTTCAAGAAGAAATAAAAATTTTACGGGATAATGAAATGCGTGAAACTCGCTTCCCTCCCTCTTTCTTACACTGAAACCGACCTATCCCGTTGGAGTGTCTCGAAAAGCACCATTTGACCCGGCGTATGCAAGCTCGTATATCGGCTTTGATCCGGACTGAAGAAAATGCCGACGATCAAATGATCGAATCCGGACATGATATTAGATTAATAAAAGGTTTACTTGACTTCCGGAAAGAAATAGAATGAAACATCGGTAGGGGGCAAAAGAGAAAATGGAAATCAAACTCAGAACATTAACTCACCTCTGGACCGGCGGCGTGGACGGCAAGGTGGATCGCCTCCACGAAACCGGTATCCTCGGCAGCCTGCGCTGGTGGTACGAGGCCATCGTACGGGGATTGGGCGGAAAGGCGTGCGATCCAAGCAAAGGAACGTGCTCATTCGACCCGGAAAAGTACCGTAAGAGCAAGGCGACCGAAGAACGCAGCCGTTTGCGCGATGCCGGATTATGTGATGTATGCCAGGTATTCGGCGCCACAGGTTGGCAACGGCGATTCAGGTTGGAAGTGGAAGAAGTTTCTGTTTCCTCCAATTCTTCCATCGAAGATTCGATTCAAGCAGATCGAAAAGGCAGACAACGTAAACAACCTACTTGGTATTTCCCGAATAAACCGAAAACAGGAGAATTCATAATTCATCTTCGTCAACTGTTTCCTGATTTTTCTACTAAAATTATTGGCGGTCTTATTCAATTCGTTTCCGACTGGGCGGCTCTCGGTGCCAAATCCCAGATGGGGTTTGGCGTGGTTAAACCGGTAGGTAATAACAGGCTCGATACCCAACCTTTTTATAACTGGGTGATTTCTGCTCCTGAATCGGTCCGTGCTTCTGATCTTCCTTCTCTTGGAGATATGTTTTTCGCCCGTATCACCCCTAGGCAAGGTTCTTCCTTTTCAGAAAAAGAAACCTTTAATTTGAAATATGATCTGCGTCGTCTTTTTGAAGAGAATAAAGACCTGCGACATTTCATCATGGGAACAGTTGAAGGAAAAAGAGAAGCGGCTAAGATCAAGATATCGCGGCCTTATAAAGATAAAGACGGAGAAATAGAGACCGACAAGAATGTTATTCGTGTCTGGGGGTGGATACCCGAAAGAGCTGCCGTCTACCGGAACGGTTGGAACCGGGAAAAAGTCGTCGGACAAATCCACGACCACCTGAAGACCAACTATGAACTGGAGGTCTGGCGTGAGCTGAACTCGCCTAGGAACACCGTCGCGCCCGACAATTCGGAGAAGCGTTCTTTTCTGCAGAGTTTGCTTGCTTGTGAGGAGAACGAGTAATGCAATTTGAATTCATAATTACGTTGAATTGGGTAAAAACAGCACTAGAAGGCAAAGATAAAGGCCAATACTGGCAAAAGTGGCAATCTGAACTTGAGAAGCCTTCAAAATTGTTACCTTTTTTCGCTTTTTGCCCTGACCCCATCAACAACCTAGTTAATCTTCCCCGGTACAGCTTCCTGCTTCGTTTTTCTTTTAAGTTGCGGAAGCCTTATATCAGCAAGGATGATGGTGATTTCCACTTGCTGGACAATCCGATCCGCAAAGACAAGGTTTTCAAAACCCCCATGGTCGCCGCGACGAGCTGGAAAGGTGCGTTGCGGTCGGCGATGATGCGTTTATTGGTGAAGGAGTTGCACGCCGGCAGGATTCAGGATTCCGAATTTATAGAGTACCGTTTGCAACTATACCGGCTCTTCGGCAACGAAAAAGACGGCACCGCGGAATTCCTCAACCGGGCATTCGTCCGGAAAAAGATACCGCCACTTGCGAAGAATGCGGACGCTGAGGAAAAAAAGAAGTGGCGGCAGCGGTTTGAAGAGGCCCTAAAGGAAGCCGACGAAACATTTGAGCAGTATTTGAGAGAGAAAAAATATCGTGTCGGCGAAATTGAGGGCTTCCAGGGGCGGTTTCGTTTCTTTCCTACCTTCTTCGACAAGGTCAAACTCGAGGTCATCAACCCCCACGACCGAAAGACCGGGGTAGGCGCGCGGGGACCGATCCTGATGGAATGCGTACCGCCGGGAACCGAAGGCGAGCTGTTCCTGCTCTATGTTCCCCTCGGCGTCGCCGAGCAGGACGAAGCGAGCCTGCGCGCCGAGGTGGCCGCCGATCTGGCGGCGGTTGCCGAAGGTGTCCGGGCCATGCTCACGAAATACGGCTTCGGCGCCAAGACCAGCAGCGGTTTCGGCGTGGCGGGGGAAAAACTGCTGAAAAAAGGGAAACTGGCGATTAATATCCCTGTAAAAAAATCTGCCCCCCCGAATAAATTTCGAGCCTTGCTGAATGAAGAAGGGCGACCAATTGAGGTGTTGCTTGACAGTTCCGGGAAGCTATTGAAAAAAAGTCAATTAAGGAAGCTTGGAGACAGGAAACCGGCAAACCTGACAAATGCCGAGTTTGAAGAATTCAAGAAATGGTATGAAGAGCACGGCGAAGCAATAGCGAAGGGTTTTGTTATAGCGTGCTTCGATTCCTTCTCGGAATTGGTGCAACGCGCCCAAGCAATAGCGGGGGAATTGAAGGAGAACCGGCAATGAGCGGTAATAATCTTGATCTGAACCTCCTGAAACAGAAGCGTGATGCCCTGTTGCTGGCGGAGGCTATTGGTTGGTTGCATGATTACAGGAAATGTTCAGACGAGCATTTACGGGTCCAGGCAGCTAATGCTTCTCCCAATGCACAGGCGATTCCGCGGAATGAACTGGTAAGGCGACACCATTGTCTGACCAGTGCAAGTTTCCAAATACCTATTCAATCAAGCTCTTGTTCTGTAGCCAACCTGCTCGACAGAAGGAGGAACCAATACCCGTGGGGCCAGTTCCTCTCGCGATGTCACAACACTTCTCACTTTGATAAGCAGGAACCGGTTGGCGGAGAACAGAACTATCCTGGTATCAAGATCAGTACTCCCTTTGGCTTTGAAGCGGATGTGCTTAATGATTTAACAAACGGGCTTTGGAATCTTCCTTGGAATGACCTATGCAATTACTCGGATAGAGTGCGGGATATAGTACTTAGCCAAGTCAGTAGTCTGTTTGCCAAGACGGTAGCCGATACACGTCGCCCTATCAACGAAGTGGATTTGTGGAGTTGGGGATTGCTGGTTGGTTCCCTCTACAAGGCTGCGTTGGCCGGTGTGGTGTTGACGGGGCACACCCCTGCAGCACGTGACTTGCACTGGCGGCTACTCGCTATTCGCATCGACGGGCTGGGTTATCTTCTAAACGTGGCCAATATTTCGGACCTATTTGCTAGGCAAGACATTCTATCAGACGGGCTGAATAGGGTGCAATGCCTGCTGGAGGTTACGTATCCGTTGGGCAGCGAAGTATACCGAGATGAAAATGGTAGTGTTTATGTCGTGCCGGATGTGGCCAATCTATTATCAAGTAGTCAGAATGGAAACACACTGAGAGAACTCATCTTGCAGGAATTTCAGTCGGGGACGTTGGGAAATAAAATTAACCTGCAAATCAACGGGGAAATAGGCCCCCGAATCGAGCTGGAAGCTTCCGGTTGGTGGGGACAAGACCCTAGGTGGCCACAATCATCCCGCGACGAATTACCCGGAATCAGTAGTATGCTGCCCCCCCCATACTTCGTACAGGCTGATGCAGGCTATGTCAGGCATTTTTGGAAAAGCGGGATCGTAGCCGATATCTGCACCACCTGCGGTCTGCGGCCGCAAGGGCCGGGGAAAAAGGCCGCGGCGCGGAATGTGTGCAACATCTGCGAAGAGCGAAGGGCTGACCGGTCCCAGGAGTGGCTCGGAAAACTTGACACTACCATTTGGACCAATGAAGTGGCGGACACGAACGGGCGGCTGGCGCTCGTGGTCGGCCGTTTCAACCTGACCCACTGGCTGAGCGGCAACCTCGTTCGTACTTTGGCCGTGAGGGAACCGAACGACCGGAACGGACATGACGCCGACAAGATCGCCAAGAATCCCTCCTTTGCCCGCCTGCGCCGTATTTGGGAGACCACCCGTCGTTTCTGGCAGGAGGTTTGCCCGGCGGGAGGAGATGACGCCGATGCAAACCTCGCCCGATCTCTGATGGGCGAAAAAACAGGCCAAAAAGGTCCAAGGTTGGCTGTAGAAGGAGCATTCCGGCCCCGGAATGAAGGGGAAAACAATTCAACACTCTTCCCTGCGCACGCTTACGCCCTGGTTCTTCCCAACGGCGTGCGGCTGAGCGTGGTCTGGGATGCGAAAAATAATCGCTTTATCGTCGCGGACAACCTGGAATACCTGTCAGGCAAAACGCAATTGGGAGAAGACATCCGCGCAGTCCTGAAAAAGGGTCGAACGTTTACTGTTGAGGAACCTGCCGGATACGGCGAGAAAAACAAGGTTCTGGGAAAGATATCTCTTTCGGAAGACACCGAAACAGTCGGCTCTGAATACACGCCGGTGATTCCCCTTCTCGCCGAACCTCAAACCTTCATGGCGCTGATACCGGCGGAGAAAGCATTGGCGGCAGTGGCCGCCGTCAAAGAGAAATATGAGCGTGAAGCGGGCAAGGTGCGCAACCGCCTGCCGCTCCATTTGGGCGTCGTCTTCGCGCACCGCCGGACGCCGGTGCGGGCCGTTCTGGATGCCGGACGGCAGATGTTGCGTCAAAGCGGGGAGGCCAAGGGTTGGCGGGTGATCTGTTCGGCACGCAAATTGGCGTGCAGGGGCGATCAACCTCCGGAGCGATTCGCGGGCGACAAACAGTTCAACGAATGCTTCGAGGTGACGCTCGAAAAAGACGATCGCCGCGTGACGTGGTATGTGCCTGCCGTGATGGGTGATGGAAATACGGAAGACAAATGGTATCCGTATGTCTTTCTGGAAACCGGTACTGAGCCGACGGATCGGGCACGTCGTTACAAAACGTGCAACCCATGGACGGGAAACGACGGCTGGCTCGTCCACGTCTGCGAGTTGAAAGTAGACGACAAAGTTTTCTTTACGCCGTCCACGATCGATTACGAATTTCTCGATGTCACCTCCCGTCGCTTTGAAATCCACTACGACGAGGCCGGGCGGCGAAGCACCCGGCGCACAAGGCCATATTACCTCGACGATCTGAACCGCTTGGATATGGTGTGGGCGCACATGAAAAAGCTCGAAAGAGCGCAGCGTTACAAAGTGATCAGCGCCATCGAAGCCACCCGGGAAGCCTGGTTCGGGGAGGACCGCGACGACCGGTCGATCGAAGATAAGGTTTTCCGCCGCTTCGCGCACGACACCCTGGCCGGCGCGGCATGGCCGAAAACGCACAAGTGGGCGGGTATCGATGAAAAGGAACGAAAAGCGTTGATCGAAGCCGGTGTGCGAGGCGAACTGGCCGACCTGGCGGAGCTTCACATGGAAATATGCAAGGAAAAAGGATGATGGAGGTACCCATGGCGACCTACAAGTTACGACGATATTTGTTGATGACCCTGGACCCGGTTCATGTCGGAACCGGAGGATATCGACTGGGTCGGGTGGACAACAGCATCGTTCGGGAACCGGGTACTCGGGTTCCAAAAATACCCGGTAGCGCTCTGCATGGAGCAATACGTTCGCATGCCGCGCAATTGTATGAGACACCCGAAGCTGCGGGACAAAGCCAGGATAAAGTGAACGAACCGGATAAAAACCCGGTGTGCTATACCTTCGGCTACATAAAGAAAACCAGGGAGGAAGCCGGAGAAGAAAAAACCAGAGCCTATTCCGGCGTGGTCAACATCTTTGATGCGCACATCCTTCTTCTCCCCGTTTATTCCATGGCCGGGCCGGTCTGGGTAACCACCCTGGGACGCCTGAAAGACGCGGGTGTTGTTGTTAAAAAGGACAACAATGCCATTAAAAAAGAACCTGCATACGGCGAAGCTCTTCTTTCCTTCCGTCGTGAAGGTCCACTCAATCTCGGTTGGTTGATGGTCGACGTCGAGCAGAACGGGATAAGTATCGAGTCGCCGGAGGAGTGGGAAGATGATTCCCGTTGGCAAGAGGTAAAAGACTGGATCGTTCTGGTGCGGGAATCCCTTTTCAGCCATATTGTGAACAGCAATCTCGAGGTACGCACGTCGGTCGCCATCAATCCGGAAACGGGGGCGGCGGAGGATGGCGCCCTTTTCACCTATGAAGCCATTCCCCGTGCGACGTTCCTGACCATGGACGTGGTGCTGGATGATTATCGGAAAAATTTCCCGACACTCGAAAAGACCTCAAAAGGCAACGGTCTCCCCGGTGGGCAGAGATGGAGCGATCCCCTTGACGTCGTCAAGGCGGGATTGAACATGATCGAATGGCTCGGCGTGGGCGGCATGGGCACCCGCGGGTTCGGTCGCCTGGCCGTCGTGGGCACGCCGCAGGAAGGGAACGAAATACCCGGCAACGAAGAAGAAAGCCCTTCACCAAATCAGGAGACGGACCAATGAACGACGATCAAGTGAAATCCCTGGACTACTTGGCGGCGAAGTATGCCCAAGAAATCATCAAGAAAACAAAAAAAACCGGGGATGTGGACAACACCGTCACCAAAGCCTTGGGTGTGCTTCAGGAGAACGGAGTCTACGCCTGTTTTCTCTATCTCCTGGCCAAGGAAAAAGACAACGGCAAGGTGGTGATAAGTGAAATGCTCAATCTTCTTGAAAATCTTCCATTCAACCGGGACAAACCCGAGAACCACAGTCCGGAGAAAGTATTGGAGTATATCAACGGGACTGTGACAACCGACCTGGAACGTTTACTGTTGTCCAAGGAAACGCTGGAGCAGATGTTGATCTACGCCCGTTACGGCGCAAAAGCATGTTCGAAAGAAAACAACGACGAGAAAGAAACTCCGTCCCCGGCAGGGAGTTGAGAATGGCCTGGAAAGCATACGAGATCGTTTTCCGGTTGCGTATGCCGCTGCATAGCGGTTGGCGCAAGGTCGGAAACCTGCAAATGACACGCCCCTACGTGACTGGCCGTATGTTGTGGGGGGCGTTGACCATGCGCCTGACCCGCGATGAAGCGGAAGACGAAGCGGCGACCGATTCGGCAAAGTACGCGGAAATCGGTAATAAGGTCCATAAGAACCTGGCTTTCACCTATTTCTACCCTGCGTTGAAAGTGGAAAACGAGTTCAAGGTGAATTGGCCATGGGAGAACGAAGCCGATTTCCGCCGTCGTTTCCTCGGCAGTTACGCAAGTACGGCGCTGGTCTACCCGCAACAGTCCGCAAGCGAAGGCAGCCTGCACGAAGTGGAATTCCTCTCACCCCACACTATCGATGATGGTCAGCCTGTCTATTTGCTGGGCTACATTTTCGAGAAAAAAAATGGTTGTTCCTTGAAGTGGCGCGAGGCTCTTCACCGCCTGCAACTGGGTGGCGAGCGGGGATATGGATGGGGACGGGCGGAACCGGCGGACGACGCCCCCAGAGAAATCACCACCGACCGTATTTTCGATGATGCGGTGACCTTCGATAACTCGGGCGAAAGGCCCTCTCTTACCGTTACGGGAAAACATCATCTTCTGGCCCATACGAAGGCTGACGAGGGATTATCGATAGAAGGTGAGATAGAACCCCTCGTGGGTCGCGAGTGGCGCTCGACCAATACCGACAATCAATACGCCGGCCAACATGTGGAATACAACGATGTTTGCTTCGTTCCCGGAAGCAGGTTGAACGAACGAACGAATTTTTTCGTGGATAAGCTGGGAATCTGGAAAAAGGCATAACTCTCTCTCCTATCCTCCTACCTCCCACTCCTTTATTCACTTTTTCAGGCCTACCTACGATACTCCCGACACTTCTTTCACCCGGACCTTTCACGGCATATTTTTTATTGCTTAATATCAATAAATCAAAGTTCAGAAATGCGGGGAAAGTTTGGGGAAGCCCCGTGCTCTCTACGTAAAAAACATCGCGGTCTCACCGGTCAGACTTTCGATAACACGGAAAACGAGTTCCGCCATCAGGACGGATGGTCGGAATTTTTCTATTTTCACCATCCGAAGCGATATCCGGAACACTCCGCAGGTTATAAAGAGGATCAGGGGAACGTTACACAGGTAACAAACAATGAAAAGCAACCTTAGTGCACCCGCCCGGGAATCGTGACGGAAGTAATCAAGTCGGAAACCGTCTCGAACCGACCATCAAATCAGGAAGCAGAATCTCGCGTTAATTCTTTTCTTCTCTTTTATCTTCCGTGTGTACTCCATCATGACATCGAGTACAAAGAGTCATCAGGTTTTCCTTAATGTTTTCACCCCCTTTGACATGGTGTTTAATGTGATGTAACTCAAGATGTCTAGGATCGGAAGGGTTCCATTCTTCATATGACCAACCGCATTTTCGGCATCGATAATTATCACGCCGCAATACTTCACGGCGCACATCATCCGGAATACGTCGATCATGCTTGGGATATTGCCGATCGGCTTCAAGCACATATACTCCAATACCAAGATCAGGGCGACCGGTTGTCTTTGTTGCAATAGGCCAACCTAATTCCGTTCGCAGTTCACGAACGCGCCTGGCCCATTCCGTCTTGCCACCGGCAACATACCGTAGTTCCTCGTTCGTAACTTCACGTCCGATGTTTTCTCTTAAGAACCTCAATATCTTATCACGCACCGCTCCAGGCTGTTTTCGAATCGTGTTCGCCACATACCAACGATGAGCCGCTTCACGATCTTGTCGGTTCTTTAGTAATACATACTCATCAGGTTTCATGTTCTTGAACTTTTCTAATATCGTATTTTCTTTATCATCAAGCATTTCCCTCATCGTTACCCCGCTAGCGATCGGCCAACCGAACTGAACACGTAATTCGCGAACTCGACGAGCATATTCCTGAATACCCGAAATAACCAATAATTCATCGCCACTTATGACGGTTTGCGGATATTTGCGGAAGTAGTATAGGATTCGTTCTCTTGCCGCAGAAGTGAAATGCTCCGGGATCAACGATTTTCCTAAGATTCTCAATTCATGGAAGATTGGAACCAAAGCCAGTACTTTTGAACGAAGTTCTCCCGATTTCAGCTCGGTTTCAAAATTCCTGATCAAATACTCAACTTTCCGCCTGATGATTTCAGGATCCGGGAGAAACTGTTTTGTCGGCCTATTACTCATCCAGGAACCTTTCAAGTTTCCGTAGCAAGATATCGGTTTTACGTACTTCACACTCCCATATTACCAACACTTGCCACCCCATTCCTGATAATAGATCTTGAGTTTTTCTATCCCGTTCTATATTTGCATTGAGTTTCTTATTCCAAAATGCTCTATTCGTAGCCGGCCTTTGGGAACGTGAACAACACGCATGCCCGTGCCAAAAACAACCATGAACAAAAATGATCTTTTTATGACGAGGAAATACAATATCCGGTTTTCCAGGCAGAGAATCAACATGAAGCCTGAAACGATATCCCTTTCGATGCAGCAGACTCCGTACCAATTTTTCAGGTTTCGTATCCTTCCCTCTGACACGAGACATGATTTCACTTCGTTTTTCCCGGTCAAATCTATCCGTCACCTTTTGCCTTTCTTCTTGACAGCAATGCATAAACCGAATCCGCAATTCTCGCAGCCAGCAATGGAGGTACGGCATTCCCTATTTGTCTGGCAATCTCTATCTTTGTGCCTGTAAACTTAAAAGAATCCGGGAAAGATTGAAAACGGGCAGCTTCACGATGAGTGATCGGTCTGTGTTCGCACGGATGAAGATAACGGCCTTTCTCCGGTTTGAAAAACTCAGTACGGATGGTGAAAGCAGGCCTGTCCCACCAAAGCCTTCCGAATAAATCCGTACCACCGGTTTTCTTTCTGATCCAGCATGCCGGTGTCAATTCCGGGGCCAGCCGTTGGAGATCAAATCTGTTCATCCCTTCTTCCGGGATTGCCTTATAACGTTCGATACTCATTGCTGTCGGAGAACGACCGAAATGAAGATCCAGAGGTGGTGGTTCATCTCTTATTGCAGTGCCGTATGGTGGAGGCAAATCACTTATGGCATCGCGAACCGTGCGCCAAAGTCGAGGATTTTTCACATAAACGTCATCAGAAGGAAACAACGATCGCGAGATTTCATTCCCATTGGGGTTATAATGGGTTTTCTTCGGGGGAAACACTTCAGCCGGATCGGTGAAGTTACATCCTATTATGAATGCCCGCCATCGCGTCTGGGGAACTCCGTAATCCGCCGCACATAACTTTGCCCACGCAAGTTTAAAACCCATTTCTTCAGCTCCATCAATGATATCAGCATGCTCGAAAGAGCCCAGTAGTTGGGGCACGTTTTCCATAACGAAAATGCTCGCTCCGGACAAACGTACTATTTCAAGGAACGGTCTCCAAAGTTGTCTTCTCGGATCATCGTCACGTTTCTTGTTGAGTAGGCTGAAACCCTGACATGGCGGGCCGCCGATTACCACATCCGCCCGTGGGATTTCTGTATCAGCATCGAGCAAATCATTGATATTTCCCGCAATACAATGGTTGCCGAAGTTAATGTTGTAAGTTTCGGCCGCATACCTATTGAAATCATTGGCCCAAATCGATTCGAATGGATGTCCGAAATTTTCGGTAAATCCAAGAGTTAAACCACCCGCACCCGAAAAGAGATCTATCAGGCGATAGTACTTTCGTTTTTTTAGAAGCTTACCACGTTGCCGAGCGAAATAAACACCCTCATCATCAGTCAGGAGCTTTGTACTCATCGCTCGTTCCCATCCGAGTCCCTGTTGGGAATCGACTTCAGACAATTATCCAGTTCCTCACGATCAAACCGCCATTGCCGACGGATTTTGACAGCAGGAAGTTCGCCCTTTTCTGCCATGTCGTAAGTTTTGCCATCACTCATCTGCGGATAATTCGGCTACCTGTTTCACGGTTATCCACTCGACCATGAGAAGACCTCCATAGTTTAACATATTCAAATATTTTGGGTCATATCGTAATGCTACGGATTTTTTCCGTCAAGAAAAAATTCTTGGGTTAAAGAATTCAAGACAAGTTATGAATTCCTTCCGAAACTTTTCAACAACTTACGAAATGCCCGGACATGCCGCTGCGGAATCATCGACTGCGATGTCAGGTTTTTCAGGACTCTCTATGAAGAAATGAACACACGGGATCTGGACGCCACCGTATTAGGGCAGATAAAAACCCTTTCGAGCGAAACATCGTGAAAAGTGCCGCCAAAACCCTTCGCAACTGAGAATATTCGGATCCATGCTTGACAACGAGGCGTCGGGAACGTACGATCTTGTGTTCGAATATTCCAATATTCTTAATTGGAGATACGAATGCTCAAGAACGCTTCCGGTCACTCGAATCCAGACGAGGAATCGGCGCTCTTCAAAGCGATGGCCCATCCCGTCAGGCTGATGATACTCCGGGAACTCCTGAAAAACCCGAGATGCGTCACGGCTATTCACGAAATTCTCGACGTGAGGCAGCCAAACATATCCCAACACCTGTCCGTTCTGAAGAACGCCGGGCTCGTGGCATCGGGCCGGGAAGGTTCTTACATGTGCTACTATCTCAGAAAACCGGGCCTCGTGAAAACGCTTTTCGAAGCGGTAGAAGCGGAGTGGCCCGAGGAAAAGATGGAAAACGTGAGAAACAGGTTCAGAAAAGCCCTGGAAGAACGCCTCGAGGCGGAACCGATCCGGTAAAGGAGAGCGTAATGGGGAAAGTGGCGATAATCTGCAACGGAAGCGAGAACTCCAACATCTACCCTACTTTCATCATGGCATCTTCAGCAGCGGCTCTGGGCGACGAAGTGGTGATCTTTTTCACCCCGGGAGGAGTGCCGGCGCTCAAGCCCGGGTACCTGGAGGAATTGACGGCCAAGGGAATGCCCTCCATGAAGGAACTTCTGGAAGGGATAAAATCCCTGGGCGGCCGGCTGGTCCTATGCGAACTCGCCCTGGAAGCAAAGGACGTCACCCCGGAAGACCTGAGGGACGACCTGGAAATATCCGGAGCGACCAGTTTCATGGCCGATATCAGGGACGCCAACGTAACGTTTTCGTTCTAAGCGTGAAAAGGAGAGACTGATGGCCACGTACACCCTGGATACCTCGGGACTGAAATGCCCCCAGCCCATACTGAAAATAGCGGTCAAGGCGAAAGAGCTGCAGCCCGGCGACATGCTGGAGATAATAGCGGACTGCCCTTCCTTCCCCGCCGACATAAAGGCATGGTGCGAAAGAACCGGCAAAACGCTTCTGTTCTGCGCCACGGACGGGGACGGCAAGCACAAGGCCCAGGTCCGGTTCTAGGCCGGGACCACGGCATGGACGATTTCGAACCGCGCATAATCGGCTTCCTGTGCAATTGGTGTTCCTACGCGGGGGCCGACCTCGCGGGAACCGGCAGGCTGGAAATACCTCCCAACCTGGTTCCCGTAAAGGTGATGTGTTCCAGCAGGGTCGACCCCGAGATGGTTATGGATGCCTTCCTGCGGGGCGCCGACGGTGTTCTCATAGCCGGCTGCCATCCCGGCGACTGCCATTACGATAAAGGCAACTACTTCGCCAGGAGGCGGTTCGCGGTATTGAAGAAAGTGGTGGAAAGCCTGGGATTGGAGTCGGAAAGGCTGAGACTGTCCTGGATATCGGCATCAGAGGGCGCAAGGTTCCAGCAGGTGGTAAAGGAATTCACCAATACCATAAAAACCCTGGGCCCGAACCCCGCGGCGAGGGAAACCCTGCTATAGTGGACGGGAACGTTCTGGTCATCGGAGCGGGGGTCGCCGGAATGAAGGCCTCTCTCCTCCTAGCGGGTGCCGGCAGGCGGGTGTACCTCCTGGAGAAGACCTCCATCATCGGAGGCAGGATCATAAGGTGCGAAGACGTGTATCCCGGGATGGAATGCGCCACCTGCATGCTGTCTCCCATGCAGCAGGAGGTGCTGAGGAACGACCTCGTCGATGTCATCACCCTGGGGGAAATATTGTCCCTGGAGGGAAGCAGGGGCGATTTCCGGGCGAAAGTCAGGCGCAGGGCCTCCAGCGTGGATCCCTCGGCCTGCATCGGCTGCGCCGAATGCTGGAACGCCTGCCCGGTGGAAACCGGGAACACTTTCGAGGAAAACCTGGCCACCCGGAAAGCCATATCCATCCCCTGCGCCGGGGCGCTTCCCAACGTACCCTGGATAGACAGGAACATCTGCGCCAGGTGGCGTAACGGTGAAGACTGCACTCTCTGTGCCGACGCCTGCGTCTTCGATGCGGTGGATTTCACCATGGAAGACGAAACGATGGAACTGGAAATCTCCCACGTGGTGGTCGCCACCGGCTTCGACACCCCGCCGGGCGACATTTTCGAAAAATTCCGCTGGGGCTCCTCCGCCGGCGTGTTCACGGCCCCGGAGTTCGAAAGATACTTCTCTTCGAACGGACCGACTTCCGGGGAACTTCTCACCAAGGACGGACGCGAACCGGGATCGGCGGCGATAGTGGTCCATCCCCTGGGAACCGGTGGAAACCCCGCCATCGCAACCATGTACTCGCTGAAATTCATTCATTACCTGGAGAAGAAGCTACCGGAAGTCAAACCCGTCGTCTTCCTGGACGCCTCCTATTCCCCCGATCCCGTGGCGGACCGGCACCACGGAGCCTGGGAACACGTGAACGCCCGCGTGGTGCGATACACGTCTGCTCCATCCGTTTCGGACGACGATGGAACTCTACATATCGAGTGCGGCACGGCGGACGGCCCTTTCGAATGCCGTGCGGAACTCCTGGTGCTGGGAACCGTGATGCGGCCTCCGGACGATACCGTGGAACTGGCCGAGATATTGGGCATTCCGACGAACGGAGACGGCTTCTTCGAAAAGGCGGATCCTCTCTCCTCCACGGCGCTCACCCCGGTGCCGGGCATACTGCTCGCCGGTTGCGCCGGCGGACCGGTGGACGTACCGAACGCAGTGATAGGGGCTTCCGCGGCGGCGGGCCGCGTGCTGGCCGATTCCGGGGAGTCGGCATGACGGTCGGAAAAAGGATCGGGGTATTCGTTTGCGCCTGCGGTCCGAACATAGCCGACGTGCTGGATATAGAGCGCGTAGCCGGTGAGATCGGAAAACTCGACGGCGTGATTCTCTCGGAGACATTCGGGCTTCTCTGCTCTCCAGACGGCAGGAAACACCTGGTATCGAGAATCAGGGGAAACGACCTTCACAGGGTCGTCATAGCCGCGTGTTCCCCCAGGGATCACGAGACCACTTTCATGAAGGTATGCGAAGAAGCGGATCTCAACCCCTTCATGATGGAGATGGTGAACATACGCGAGCATGTGGCCTGGGTGACTCCGGACAGGGACGCCGCCACCGAAAAAGCGGTGAGGCTGGTACGGGGAGCCGTGCGCAGGACGATGCGCCACGAGCCCCTGGAGAAAATGAAAATAGTCTGCAATCCCGACACCGTGGTGATAGGCGGCGGACTCGCCGGAATGACCACCGCCATCCTCCTTGCCGAGGCCGGCAGGCAGGTCACCTTAATCGAGAAAAGCGATTCCCCGGGCGGTTTCCTTTCGGGCGACCGGCGCGTAGCCGAACCGGCACGTACCGTATCATCGGGGAAGAAAGGTATAAAGATGCTGCTTAATACGCAGCCGGAGGAAATAGTCGGCTTCTTCGGCAACTTCGTTCTTTCCGCCGGGAACATGGAAATCAAGGCAGGGGCGGTGGTACTGGCCACCGGTTGCATTGCAACGGAAAACGGGGGCTTCGCACCCGCGGAGGATTTCGGAAGACTGGCGGAGTTGTTGAGGCTGCCCCTGGACGATGAAGGCTTCCCGGAACGGGAACACGCTTCCCTTTCCCCGCTGGCCACCCCCATAGAGGGTGTTTACGTGACCGGCTGCGCCGGGGGGCCCTGTTTCCCGGAAGAGGCCGTGGCCCGCTCCGAAGCCGTGGCTGGAGCCATACTCTCTTCCCTTGTGCCGGGCCGCGAGCTGGAGACCGAACCGAGAACCTCCGTCATATCGGAAACACTCTGCCGCGGCTGTAAAACCTGCCTGGAAGTCTGTACCTACGGGGCCATATCATTCGATGCTGAAAAACTCGTATGCGGCGTCAACGGCGTACTTTGCCGGGGATGCGGCAACTGTGCTGCCGCATGTCCGTCCGGCGCCATACGTTCGCGTCACTTCACCCCCGACCAGCTCAGGTACCAGGTGGAAGGACTGCTGCGATGAGAGACGTCCTGCTGAACCTTATGCTCAGGGCGCTGGAAAGCGGTGTGGCGGATTACGTCCTGACCCCTTCGCGAGGTCCCGGAGGTACGTTTCCCTGGATACTGGTGAACGATGTGCGGCTCCTGGACCGGGCCGAACCCTTCCCCCCCGTCATGTACGTCCAGGGCGCAAAAGCTCTTGCCTCCTTCGCCCGGTCCCCGTTCGGCGGCAAGGTGCTCGCGGTGATGCGACCCTGCGAAGCCAGGGCCGCCGTGGAACTTTCGAAACTGGACCAGGTGACGATGCAAAACGTTTATTTCCTGACGATGGACTGTCCCGGGGCGGTGCCAGTCAAATCGTACCGCAACGGTGACTTCACCGAACCTGATCCCGGGGAGCCGGAATCGCTGAGACCCCTCTGCAGGCAGTGCACTCATTTCACCGGAGCGGGAGACCTTTTCCTGGCGCTCCACGGCGGCCCTCCCGTCTTCCGGCCCGTGACCGGATCGGGCAGGGAACTGCTGGAAACCCTGGGCATGGAAACCGGCGAAGACCGGGCGGAATGGGTGGAATGGCGCGATGCCCTGCTGCGGCACCGGAAAGAGGCGAGGAAACGGGGCATGGAAGATATGAGGCGCTCGTACACCGGGCTCGGGGGCCTGGCCAGGCTGTACGGAGGCTGCATCTCGTGCAGGAATTGCAGAACCGTATGTCCCATCTGCTACTGCAGGCTCTGTTTCATAGATATGAAGGATCGGCGCTCCCCGGCTTCGGACCACCTTCACAGGTCCGGAGAACGGGGCGGCGACCGTCTTCCAGGCGGCACCCTCCTTTTCCACATGGGCAGGATGGCACACATGAGCCTTTCGTGCGTATCCTGCGGAATGTGCGAGGATGCCTGCCCGTCCGATATCCCGGTGGGCAGGATGGTGAGCATGGTGTCGGAAAAGACCGCCGCCGTATTCGGGTACGAAGCAGGCAGGGACACCGAAGAACCCCTGCCCCTCAACACATTCGAACCGGACGAACTCCATGAATACGAAGATTAGGGTCCTGGAAACCGAAACCGGGGTTCGGGAGACCCTCGGAAAATTCCTGGTCCGGCTTCTGGAAAGCGGCGAGGTTCATTCGGTATTCGCTCTCAGGAAAACTCCCCAGGTGGGCAGGTTCTGCCGCTCCCTGGTCTCGGACCCCGACCTGGTCGACGAACTCGTTCCCTTCCTTCCCGTCATGCCGGTACAGGGCGCGGCGGCGCTCACCGCCCTGACGGGGACCGAACCCCCGGACGCGCCGGTGGCGGTCCTGCTGCGTCCCTGCGAGTTGCGGGCCTTCGTGGAAAACGTCAAGCAGGCGCAGGGCAGCCTTGAAAACCTGTTCATCATAAGCTGCACGTGCCCCGGGGTGATTCCCGCCTCCGTGCAGGCGGGAAAGGACCCCGGAGAAATTTCCATGACCGGGCCGGACAATGTCAGAAGCACGTGCGAAACGTGCACGCAACTCGTACCCGGTCCCCAGGCGGACATGACCGTGATACTGGCTGCGGACCGGGAAACCCCCGGAACCGTCATACTCCTCAACTCGGACAGGGCCGTGACACTGGCGGAAAATTTCGGCGAGGGCTCCATCGGAACCGGTGAGGACGGCCACGCCCGAACGGCGGAGACGCTCCGACTCAGGAAAGAAGCACGGGAGGCGTTCCTGGCCGGGGGCCCCGTGGCCGGAAAAGGCATGGATTCCCTGGTCTCCCTGTTCGCGTCCTGCATCGGGTGCCGCGGCTGCCGGGAGGCCTGCCCCCTATGTACCTGCATCCTCTGCGACTACGAAACCTCTCGCACCCTTCCGTCACCGGAACTGGTGCGCCTGGAAACCGACCTGAGGGGAGCGCTCAGGGTTCCGGCCGGAACACTTCAGTTCCACCTGGGAAGGCTGACCCATATCTCCCCCATTTGCGTCAACTGCGGACAGTGCAGCGACGCCTGCCCGGTGGGAATACCGGTGGCGGAAATATTCCTGGCCGCCTCGGTTTCCGTACAGGAGGCGCTGGGTTACGAACCGGGCATGAACCCGGAAGAACCTACCCCGATGTCCACCTTCAGACCGGATGAACTGGGGGATATCACCGACTGACGGCTCTACAGCCTTTCTTCCAGCAGTTTCCTTATCTCGCCGGGTGACGGAACCCTGCCGGAAACCACTATCTCTTCGTCCAACGCGAGAGCCGGGGTCAACATCGCTCCCATCTCCGCAATTACGGAAAGATCCTCAACCTTTTCCAGGATCAGATCCTCGATCTCCAGATCCTCCAGGGCCTTCCTCGCGTTTTCGTACAACTTGCCGCACCTGGGACACCCCATGCCCAGTACCCGGATCTTCATTCTTCCTCCTCGTGCTAGAAAAGCGCCCCGTACAGCATTCCGCTCACGGAAGCCATTACAACCACCAGCAATACGTAGGTCATGGTCTTCTTAGTACCCATAACGCTCCTTATGACCAGCATGTTCGGAATGGACAGCGCGGGCCCGGCCAGCAACAGCGCCAGGGCCGGACCCTTGCCCATCCCGGCCCCCGTGAGCCCCTGCAATATCGGTACCTCGGTTAAAGTGGCGAAGTACATGAAAGCTCCGGCAATAGATGCGAACACGTTGGCGGCAAGTCCGTTACCTCCCACCAGGCCATGCACCACGTCAGCGGGGATCATCCCTTCGGAGCCGGGCCTGCCCAGCATGAAACCCGCGACCGCCACCCCGGCAAAAAGCAGCGGCATTATCCTTACCATGAACCATCGGCTTTCCCGCAGCCATTCCACCGCCTCGGGTCCCCCCGTAGCCAGGGACGCCGCAAAACCAACGGCGCCCAAACCGAATGCAAGGGTGGGAACGTCCGGGAACAGCACCGCGGCGGTCAGCACCACCACCGCGGTCAGGAGCATCCTCCACGGGGAAACTCCCATCTTCAGAACAGTGACCGTTCCCAGTACAGCGGCGGCGATTCCCGCCGCAATCCACCTGTACCGCTGCACCAGTTCCATAATTCCCCCGGCTCCCGCGGCATTCCAGTTGGAGAACACCAGCACCAGGCCCATGGTCACGAACAACACCGCGGCGACTCCTCCCTCTCCGCCGGAACCCGCCGCTCCGCGCGTCCCTGCGAAGGAAGTCGTCTCTTTCCTCTTCTCGTTCCCGAACAGGAGGCTCATCGCAAGGCCTATCACCACGCTGAACAGGAGAGCGCCCACGGCCCTGGCCGCCCCCATCTCCACTCCCAGCACCCTCGCCGTGAGAATCACGGCCGTAACGTTTATCGCGGGACCAGCGTAGAGAAAGGCGGTTGCGGGGCCGATGCCCGCCCCCTTCCCGTATATGCCCGCGAAAAGTGGAAGAACCGTACAGGAGCACACGGCCAGCACACTTCCGGATACCGCAGCGACGGCATAGGCTGTGAACCCGCCGGCGCCCAGGTATTTCATCACGGCGTCCCCCCTGACGAACACGGATATGGCTCCCGCAATGAAGAACGCGGGCACGAGACAGGTCACTACGTGAGATTCCGCATAGTCCCCTGCCATGTAGAGTGCTTCCATGACGGAGTTCTCGAATCTTTCAGAACCCCTGGGAATGAGCAACAGCCCCATGAACATCGCCATGACCGCCGCGACGGACTTCCATCCTTCGGGAAGTTTCATCCGTCATGCCTCTTTTCGTAACCCGCGCAGCGGCGATTCCCCGGTTCCTTCGACGGGATCTCGTCAATGCACTCCAGGAAACCGGGCACGCACACCGCCCTGAGAGCATGCAGCCTCCTGTTGCCCACGGCTTTCGAAGAGACGATCCCGGCTTCCCTGAGTACCGCCAGATGCCTCGACACCGTGGAGAGATCCAGGCCCGTAACCTCGGCCAATTCCGAAACGCTCCTCTCTCCGGCCTCGAGAATTTCCACCATCTCCAGGCGCACCCTGCTTGCAAGGGCGGAAAGCACGCGAACCCTTCTTTCCATCACATCATCGTTCATGACGCCTCCGTGTTATTGCATACTTGGCCAAGTATACAAATTCTGCTCCGTAAAACAACATCTCCCATTGCGGGACAATCCTCACATCAGTTTATCGGAATTACCCGGAACCGTACCCCGGAGGAATTCCCGGGGGGCTCACTCATCCTCCAGCAGCCCGTCCAGCACCCCGGACAGGATATTCTCCATTTCAGGGTCCGCCCCCTTCGTGGCGAAGGCGATTTTCCCCTCCCGATCTATGACGTATAGCGTGGGGATACCGGACACGATGTAATCGTCCGCCACGTCGTCGCCTTCCAGGAGCAGACCGTAATCGAACCCGTTCTCCTCCATGAACGCGACGGGGTCTCCGTCTTCCCAGATGTTAACACCGAATACCTTGACCCCTTTATCCCCGTATCTCTCATATATGTTCTGTACGGCCGGCATCACCTGCACGCAGGGTCCGCACCAGGTGGCCCAGAAATCCATGACCACCACGTCGCCCCTGAGGTCCGACAGGGACACGGTACCTCCTCCCGGCTCCCGAAGCGTCCAGGAAGGCGCCGGGGTTCCCACCTTAAGGTAGGCGCTGTAATCGCTGACGGAGTCCGGAGAATATTCCGGCTCGAATATCGAATCAGGCAGTCCGGTGTTGACGGAAAGATCGCCAAGTTCCACGATTACGGCGGAAGGCTCTCCGTCGACTTCGTCGAACAGCATTCGCCGTCTCCTGGGAAGCAGGTCTTCCCGGCCCACCGTCCAGACGTTAACATTGCCCGTTTTGTAATGCACCTCCCACTCGGTGCACTCCACGCCGTTAACTTCCACGATGCCCAGGGATTCCACCGACTCCGCTTCCATCTCGTCGGAAAAGGGGTCGTCCATGAAGAATTCATTTACCAGGACGACCGATACCGGGCTAAGAAGATCCTCGCCGCCGTCTTCCAGCGCTCCCCTCGTCAGCGAATTCTCCCGGAGGTCGTAGGCGTAGACGGAATCGCCGTAACAGCGGATATCCAGAACCATGTCCACTTCCGAGCCGTCCTGCAGAGAATCGTACCCGAGGCTTACCGACAGGAGAGGCCGTTCCCGACCTTCCGTCATCTTTCCGGAAAGTTCTCCCACCGCGTGAGGAAGGTCGGCAAGGGAACCGACACCGTATACCCTGAAAGTATACCTTACATCGGTGACCGCCGACGCGGCGCTGTCTGCCGCCTCGAATAACGAAACG
>Ga0256835_1000811_pt1 | contig 20720 bp, 20 predicted proteins | sample PIR30metaG_FD_185972 | JGI IMG/M metagenome (GOLD analysis project Ga0256835, IMG submission 185972) | Hydrothermal vent microbial communities from East Pacific Rise, Pacific Ocean - PIR-30 | ecosystem: Environmental > Aquatic > Marine > Hydrothermal vents | place: Pacific Ocean: East Pacific...
AGGTTCTCCCAGCTCTTGGACGAACTGGGATTGAGGCAGCCCCCATGGAGGGAGGTAAGTTCAATGGAGGAGGCGCTGGAGTTCGCGCTGGAGCACGGCTATCCCGTCATGGTCAGGCCCTCCCACGTGCTGAGCGGCACCTCCATGTATCTGGTATGGGACGAGGGGTCGCTGAGGCAGGCAGTCCTCTCGGCCCTCTCGACCGGGAGGAGCGTGGTCGTGTCCAAGTTCCTGAGGGGACCGGAAGCCGAGATAGATGGAGTCGCCGACGGGAGGAGCGTAGTCGGGGTGGTGATAAGGCACATAGAGCCCGCTGGCGTACACTCAGGTGATTCCACGATGGTACTCCCTGCTCGCGGCCTTCCAGTTGAGGAGATGAAGGAAGCTGCCCTGAGGCTGGTCAGGGCCCTCCAGATAAGGGGACCCTTCAACCTACAGTTCGTGATCAACGGTAGTGGTGTCTATATACTGGAACTGAACCTGAGGGCTTCCAGGTCTATGCCCTTCTCCAGCAAGGCTTCAGGCGTTAACTTGGCCAGAGCGGCGGCTAAGGCGATATTTGAAGGGTCATTGGGTGTGAATGGGTTTTATGAACCCTCACTGTTCCACTATGCGGTCAAATCACCACAGTTCTCGTGGTCCCAGCTGAGAGGCGCCTACCCCTACTTAGGAGTGGAGATGAGATCGACGGGAGAGGTGGCCTCGATGGATAAGGTTTACGAGGCTGCTCTACTGAAGTCTTGGCTCTCCGTATCTCCCAATAGGATACCCGAGAAGGGAATAATAGTGGGATACGAGGGCGAGGGGGAGGAGCACAGGAAGATGGAGGAGGCCGCCAATGCATTAGCATCCATACTGGATGTTTGGTGGTTATCTGAAGTTGGTGAAGAGGAGGCGAGTAAGTTACTGAAGGAGGGAAAGGCCGACATGGTCGTGGCAACTGGCTACGCGCCTCAGGTGGACTATATACTGAGGAGAACTGCTGCCGACCTGAATGTACCTCTGGTCTTGAACGCCGACCTAGCCCTAGAGCTGGCTAGGGCATTCGGCTCGGTGAGCTTGGAGGAGGTGGAGGTCAAACCCATGTCCTCCTACGCTAGGGGGTATCGCTCTCTAGGATTGCTAAAGAGGGTTCCCTCCTAAAATCCAGTCTTTCTCCGCTCTCCGTTTTTGACTCTCTGGTCTCCAGACTCCCATTCAAACTTTCGCGCGAATTAGCAGCATTAATTATCCACGCTCACAGTAATTATCGCACAATCCAAAATACTTACCATAAGCTTCGAATCTCACATAAAATAAACCTTCCGAGAGCTCTGTAAACAGCATGGCTTAAGAATCCCTACATGTACGCGTACAAGGAGATCCGGGGAGGTGAGCTTCCTGTACCTCCCGTGGAGCCGGGTCTCCGACTTCACCTGTTACGCCTGCGGCCTCTGTTGCTACAGATTCCGCATCCCCTTGAAACCCCACGAGGCCCTCTCCATAGCTCGCACCTTCGGTCCCACGTACGTGGAGTCCATCGCCGGGAAGCAGTACATAAGGAAGAGGGAGGGAGAAGCGTGTCCATTCCTCATCGAGGATAATGGGATGGGACTATGTTATCTCCAAAGCTTGGGGATGAAGCCCTCCGCCTGTAAGATATGGCCTTTCAAGATATACAGGAATCCGGAGCATGGGAGGGGCGAGGAGGCCTACTACTCCCACAGATTAGGCGAATTCTACGTTTACGTCGATCAAAGGTGCCCAGGGATCAAGCTAGGCAAACCCACACCTCATCTCCTAAAGACCGTGGAGGAGGCCATAGAGGTCTGGATCGGCGTCAAGAGGGATCAGCTGTACACAACAGCTTCCCTCTCGCCTTTGATCAAAAAGTTTTAACACATCTGTGAAAGTATGATACGGAAGGTTTATTAGTCGCTGCCGGTAGGTAATCCTTGCCGGGAAAGGGGAGGAGTAGGTGGTCGGGGTTAGCCTTGACCGCTGAGATTCCGGTTGCCTCGAGAGGGGCGATCGGAGGCAACCCGGCCGGAAGGCTGGGGATCCCCCCCGAAAGCAATTTTCTCAAGGTTCACCTACTAACTGTGGACTCTTATGTTATCTCTGCCGTTGCTGAGTCGATGGGACTTCCAGCGATAGTGTTTCGATCCGTCATACGCAATCGTTTTATAACGTATTTCACTACGTAATACTGATGAGTTCGGTAGTCACGGTCCGGGTTCCGAAAGAGCTGAAAGAGAAAATGAAGAAGCTAAAAGTCAACTGGAGCGAAGAAATAAGGAAATACATAGAAGAGAGGGTCAGAGACTACGAACTGCTGGAGACCATAGATAGGGTTAGGAAGGAGGCCCGAAAGAGGAAGGTAAAGACGGATTCAGCTCAACTCATCAGAGAGGACAGGGAGAGCAGATGAAGGTTCTGGATGCATCTTTTCTCGTTAAGCTGGTAATGGATGAGGAAGGATCTGAGGAGGCTGAAAAGTCCATCAAGAACTGGATATTGAGCGGTGAAAGGGTATGTACCGTCGATCTAATGCTACCGGAGTCCACCAACGCCATATGGAGGCGGAACGTTCTGGGGGAACTCGACAAAGAGGAGTGCAAGAAGGCTGCTGAGGATTTGCTCAGCATAGTGAGTAGGATGAAAGTATATCCGGCGGGCGAACTGATCATGGAGGCCCTAGATATAGCGATGAGGTACGGGATCACCGTGTACGATTCTCTTTACTTGGCTCTAGCCGTCAGAAAGGGAGCGGATCTCGCTACATTCGATCGAAAGCTGAGAGACGTGGCCTCGAAGATCGGGGTGAAAATATCCCCCATGACTGTATAGATATGCGACACTCACCTTGGTGCCTCCGAATTAGAACATATCCCTTATGACGCTAGATGTACTTGAATAGATTGAGGTAGGCCTCGGTGCTGAGCTCTATCACCCTACCCTCGTCCACGTAGGTCACAAGAATCCCGTTTAGCTTGGCCCTCCTCAACAGTTCCATGGGTATGGGCGGATTTCGATAATACCTGTCCAGTAGTTCCTTCCACTTCCTCAGCTCTATCTCCGACCTGGCGTGTGGTGGAGTGAGGAGGAAGGGGGGTATCTCCATCAGGTAGGTGGGGGGCGCCGCCAAGTAGAACCTGTCCGCGTACTGACTGTACCTAGCGATCTTGCTGGCTATCCTCGCCCTGCAGAAGCTGTCAGGATCCAAGGCATGGTCTGGAGGCACGAAGCCGGTCTCCACCTCCACTATCACCTTCTCCCCGTTCGTGCCCATCACATCGCATCTGAGGTCGTTCACCTTAACCTCCACATCCACCTGATACCCCTTCATGATCAGGTGAGCCGCTATCACCAGCTCCATGGCCGAGTGATTTATCTTCACGGCCCCAGCTATGTAGAGGTCGGTCAGCCTGTCGATGAGAGGCCTCAGCCTGCCAGCCGGTAGGCTCCCTCTGTCCTCTATCCTCCTGGCCAGCTCCTCCAGATCGGACCTGAACCTCCGGGTATCTGGCACCGGTTCATCTCGCTAGGGTTACTTATTACTCATACGTGGCTCTCTCTTTCTGATCCGATGTCCGTGACTGTCCACCTAGAAGGGGTCCCCTAGGGTCTCTCCTTACCTCGAATTCATCAAAATGTAGGGAGAACGCCGAAGAGCACCAATTTTTATACACTTTACTTGGCTTAGTACCGCCTCGCTATCTTATATTTCATCTCAAGGTCAGGGGATCAGATAAACTTTATAGGGCAAGAACACATTCAGTGCCGCAGTGAATGTGATGAATTACAGGGCTAATCTGGCTTATACTTCATTATTTTTAATGATCTTAGCCCTAATCCTATTGCTTATACTCTACCTAACGCCCGTTGAAAGTCAAAAGAGAGGAGGAACCTTAACTCCACCTAGAGAGCTGCCTTTTCCGCCTCCCATGAGGCTGGAAGAGTACATCTCTCCCGAAGACATTAAGCAGCAAGAACTCAACCACTACCTCGATCTCACACCAGAGAAGATTAAAATGATCCTAAAGATCTCCAGAGAGTACAACAGTCGTGTGGATACTTTAGAATACGGTCTCCCAACTGCGTACTATACCAAGGAGGAACTGGAGAAGATCGCGAGGAAGGCGATGGATTTGAATAGAGATCTCCATCAATGGCTGAAAGAAAAGAATTTCACAGTGGAAATATTCTTAACTCTACCAGAGAATACCACCGCGTCCTATGCATCTCTTGTAGCGCAGGTCTTTTCGAAATACGCTCCGAAATTACTCGACAGGGTGAAGTTAAAAGTAGCTTACTACATAGATAGATATCATTTACTGAGTCCCGGGTACAATGCTTCATTGGAAGAAAGCGTTGAGGTTATAAGGGAGTTCTTGAAAAGGAACATGAGCATATACGTCGCAACACTCTCCTACGCTCAATCAAGGTTCGAGCTCACCAGAGAATATCTAGCCAGACTTGATCCTAGATTGCTTGATGATATACTGGAAAAAACCGAGGAAAACTCCTAAAGGCCGAAAATCTCTGCGCAATTTTCCTTAATAATTGATAAATGAAGATCGCCTGAATATCGAGGGTAGTTATAACAGTGTGAGATAACGCGATCAGGTAAGGCACTCTTCCTCCAACCGGAACAAGTGCCCTCAACTACACAATTCAGACTAAGGAGAAAGGGTCTAGTCTTCTCACCTCAGGAACGTCATCGTAAGCTTTGTCGGATGCCACTATTTGACCATCGTACAGTATGGCGGTGGCGCAGTGTAAGGAATCGAAATAAGTGAGGGAATACGCCTCCCTGAGCGAGGAGGCCTTCAAGATTACCTCGGATGTCAAGGGAACCTCATCCAAGTTGGGGATCAGCTTGAAAGCCTCTATGTCTTCTCTGATATCCTTCTCGTCATATCCACGGGATCTCAGCACGAGTTCGTACTCCAGAAGGGCTGAGGAGGCGAGCCTCACCCCCTCCAATTTCCCAGAGGCGATACCCTGAAACAGCTCGCTCGCCACCTTGTGCAGCCTATCCGACCTGTTAACTAAGGCAATCAGCATGTCCAGTTCAATTACCGGCATTCAACTCACTCTCAATGAGCTTATCAGCGGTCTCCTCGACCTTGTTATAGGTCAGGTCCGGATCATCGTACTTCCCCTTCAGGTACTTTAACGGATCCTTCACGATTCGCACCCTTACGATCCCCTTGCCCTCGACCTCCCAGATCATGAGGTCTCCCTCCTCTATCCCAGCCTCCCTCCTCACCTTCGATGGTATGTTGGTGAGCCCCTTCCTGCTGACCTTGCTTATCTCCATCACATCATCTCTTGTTCTAAGAAATTTTAATTTTTCTAAGAAATTCTTCGAACGATAAGACTATGTGGATGCTATCAGATTCCCAGTACTCTACTGGTCCGCTTTTAATGGACCACTACACCATGCTGGGATGGCCCGTACCAAGATAGTCGCTACTATAGGTCCAGCCTCCTCTACCATGGAAGTGGTAAAGGGGATGATAGCTGAGGGCATGTCCGTTGCCAGGATGAACTTCTCCCACGGTACCCTCACCGAGAAGGCCAACCACATGGACCTAGTTCGCAGGGCTGCTCAGGAACTGGGGTTGAGAGTAGGGCTCATGTCCGACCTTCAAGGACCGGAGGTCAGGACCCACATGGGGAGGAAGGAGCTGAAGGTGGAGGAAGGGGATGTGGTCACGGTCAGCGGGAAGGAGGGCCTAGGGGAGATCAAGATCAAGCCGTCCAGTGTCCTCAGAAACCTGGCGGAGGGAGATGAACTCTACATAGATGAGGGCAGGATCAGATTGGTGGTGGAGGAGGTCAGGGAGGGCCTCCTGAAGTGCCGAGTGGTCCACGGAGGGGTGATAAGGGACAAGAGATCGGTGCACGCCTCGAAGCCCTTCGATCTCAAAGGGCTGACGGAGGAGGACAGGCTAGCCATGAAGCTCTCCGTGGAGAAAGGAGTGGACTTCATAGCCCTCTCCTTCGTCAAAACGGCGGAGGACGTGATAGAAGCTAAAGAATTCTTGAAATCCCTGACAGACGATCCCCCCTCCCTAATAGCTAAGATAGAAACGAGGGAAGCTGTAGAGAACGCTAAGGAGATCCTAGAGGAATCCTACGGCATAATGGTGGCGAGAGGAGATTTAGGCGTCGAACTCCCGCTGGAGGAGATACCTCAGATCCAGAAGAGGCTGATAAGACTGGCCAACGAGGCCGCCAAGCCAGTCATAACCGCCACCGAGATGCTGGAGTCCATGACCTCGAGCCCCGTCCCGACGAGGGCGGAGGTGACCGATGTGTATAACGCAATAATGGACGGGAGCGACGCCGTCATGCTGTCAGCAGAGACGGCCGTGGGCAGGTATCCCGTGCTGAGCGTTAGGTGGATGAGGGTCATAGCCGAGAGCGCTGAGCGCTCCTTAACCCCGAGGATGGACTTCCCCCTCACCTCGAAGGCTGCTTTCATAGGTAAGGCGGCAGTGGAGGCGGCGGAGATGCTGAAGAGCCCCGTCATACTCTGCTTCACCTACACAGGATTCACCGCCAGGCACGTGGTCAGGCATAGGCCGAAGGCCAGGATACTCGCCCTCCTGAGTAGGGAGGAGACTAGAGGCTTACTGACCCTGAGCTGGGGTGTGGAGAGCATCCTCGTCTCCCAAGACTTGGATGAGGCCGTGAGACAGGCGGTTAACCACTGCCTGGAGAGGGGAGCGTTGAGTATGGAGGATACAGTAGTTGTGACGTTCGGGCATCCCCACGGGAGGGCAAAGACGAACTCACTCAGGATACTCAGCGTTGAGGAAGTGCTTCAGGCGGGGGAACCGAACCCCTCCCCCACCACCGGCCCGCCATCGTAGGCGAGCTCTCCCCTCAGGTAGACCCTCTCCACCACCCAATCCAGCTCCCTGAATGGAGTGGACCTCGCCTTGGTGTAGAGGTCGTCCTCCCTCACCTTCCACGGTTCCTTCCTCAGGACGATTAGATCAGCAAGGCTACCTGGCGCTATTCTCCCCCTTCTCAGCCCTAGGTGGACCGCTGGCCTTGAGCTGTACATGTCGATCACCTCGGCCGGGAGCACCCCCTCTCCCATCAGGGTCATGAGCAAGGGGGCCATCAGGTCGAGCCAGGGGATCCCGGGAGGCATCTCCTCATAAGGTTTGGACTTCTCCTCAGGGCTGTGAGGTGCGTGATCCGTGGCCAGGAAGTCCACCATCCCAGCGTGGACCATGCGCCTGAGCTCCTCCATCACGGGCTTGGACCTGAGCGGTGGATTGACCTTGGCCAAGGGCCCTAGAGCGGGCGAGTCCTCGATGCCGTACAGGATGTGGTGCGGCGTGACCTCGGCGCTCGCATTCACGCCCCTCACCTTGGCCTCCTGCACCAGCCTCAGGGTTGTAGGAAGGGTGGAATGGGCTATCCTGACCTTGGTGCCGTGCCTCTCGGCCAGCCAGAGGACCCTTCTCACCGCCACCTCCTCAGCCAGCTCCGGGTGCGCCCTCCAGTGGTCCTCCACCCTCTTCGGTTTTTCCGCTTCCTCGAGGATGAGGGGATCCTCCGCGTGAACCACCACAACCTTTCCCAGCTTCGAAGCCCTTGAAAACACCTCATTAAGGTCGTTCATCAGGTCGGAGGGGAAGAGCTTCATCCCTGCCACGTAGCTCTCATCCGGGAGGAAGGGGTAAGCGGTGTAAAGCATGAAGTCCACGTAGCTCTCCCTGTCAGCCTCTTCCAACTTCCTCCTGAGGACTTCCGGATTGTCCACTCTCGGAACGTTATTCGGCATGTCCACAACGACGGTCACCCCTCCATGTAATGCGGCGAGGGACTCGGTCCTCCACTCCCCCTTGTGCCTCTGCCCCAGACCCCTCATGTGGACGTGAAGGTCCACGAAACCTGGGAGTATGACGCCAACGCTTGTGCAGGGACCGTCAGCTGTTCTGGAGACCCTGAGAATGGTAAACTCGAACTCAACGCAGACCTCCTCAAATCCCAAGGAGGGCAGGTATGCGAGGCCACATAGACATGTCATCTTCTGACACCCCTAGATCATCTGGAGAGAGCTCCCAGCGGGACCCTCCTGCCGTCGAAATCCCTCCAGTACTTCCCGAAGTCCTCAGAGGCCATCAATATTGAGCCGTCGAAGACGGGACCGTCCCTGCACACGAGGAGGCCCTGTGGCTCTAGGACGCACGCTCCGCAGAGCCCTACAGCGCATCTGATCAGCCTCTCCAGGGACGCCTCCACCCCTATACCCCTTTTCACTGCCTCGGACACCACCTTCACCATCATCGCCTCTGGCCCGGCGGTGTAAACGAAATCCAATCCCTCATAGTCGATGTGTTCCGTGATGAACCCGCTGAGCCCGTAGGATCCGTCGTCCGTGCTTACTACAACCCTGTCCGAGAGATCCCTAATGAGGTCCTCGAGCATCACCTCCTCCGCGTTCCTGAATCCAGCGTAGAACTCGATCCTCACTCCCTCCCTGCTCCTGAGCGCGTCAGCCAAGTTTATGAGGGGGGCTATGCCGTAGCCCCCTCCCACGAGAGCGACCTTCCCCTCAACTTCGGTGGTGAAGCCCCTGCCGTAGGGTCCCCGTATCCAGAGCCTATCTCCAGCCCTGAGGGAGTGGATGGCCGAGCTCACTCTGCCCACTCTGGCCACCAGCAACCAGGTCTCCCCGCTCCCCTCCTTGGCCACGCTGACCGGTATCTCTCCCACCTTGGGGACCCAGACCATCACGTACTGGCCGGGTCTCGCCCCCACCTCGCCTTCCAGCACGATCCTCCTCACTCTGGGAGTGAGAGGCTCACTCTCAATTATTGTATGGGGTCTATGTCCCGGCGAACCGTGCACTAGAACATTCCTCCTAAATGTTCTGGTTAGGCTTTGGCCTTTAGTAATTTTTACTCTTCATAAAGAAGGCAATTTGCACCTAATAAAAAAGGGGGGGTATTAGCCCCATGCCCCATGCAATGCAAATTGGTGTCTAAATCTGGACTCGAGCCATATAACGTAGGGATGCCCGAACCATCTATAACTCAAATCAGGAAACGGTGTGTAGTAGGAGAGACCTACGGATACAGAAATTGATTTACCTATTATGTAGTTAGCACCTCCATTTTGCATATCAGGAAATCCATAAAGGGCCCAAGAATTTGACTGCTTATCATAATCAGCTTCGCTCCATAGCTCTGCCTCATACGCAGTTTCACTCAAGTAGACCTTCCTGTATCCTTTTCTAACATAACCATTAAGGTCAGCTTGGATAAAGTATTTTATATGTAAATAATCCCAACTGTTTCCGTAGACATTTTCGACATAATTTTTTACATAGAATCTACTTTTATATGATGAGAATGTCTGCACCCCACTTCCACAATTTAAGCATTCTCTATTATTGGGATCATGCCAATTTTTCCATACCGAGAAATAGGTACCCTTAAAGTAAGCTCTGACAACATTCTTGAATATTAGCGGATCATTGACATAAACCCACATGTAATTTCCGTAATTATCGTAATAATAATCAGGATCCAAGTAGCCTTTTATGATAAATCTACCATGCTTATCAGTTATTACCCCTAAAGGTGTATGGACATTGGGCTCAGGAATTAAAGGTAGTGGTCTTTCCTTAAGCACCTCTTCTACTTTGGCCAATTCTATTAATTCTCTTTCATCATCGATTGTTGTGGCGGTATTTTCATCTGATGGTGCCCCCTGTACCGAGATAGGCTTACTCAAAAACGTAAAAGACGTCAAAGCTGCTAGCAATACAAAAACAAAAAGAATTCGGAGCCTGAATCTAAATAATAACTCCTTATTCATACGGAAAGATCTCTAACTTTATTAATAAGCAGTTCTCGCATCATGCCATTGCAATTTTAGCTATATGACGAAAAATGTTAATGATTCTCGTCTAAAAGGGTAGAACTGGTCGGAGATATCAGGTGTCACTACATGAGCGGTGCAATTAAGATAATTTCCCTAATACTCTCAAGCCTAGCTCTTATTTTAATAATTATAGCACTGTTCTCCGTAATATATGTAAACTCTAGATCAGTAATGTTTATTTGGAAAAAGAAATTTATTTATACTGTTGGCTCTATAAACTTGGATCAAGATATAATATTTACCCTAAATTTTGAAGAATCACGATCGGTTTTAAAAGATAGGAAGGAAGGAACGGTACTTATCGAATTATCAAGAAATCTAAGAATCAAGGATTTCGTTAAGTTGAATGACAAATACGCTGTGAAAATAGTGCCTCATGATGGAGGATTCTTACTCCTCGCTAAGGAGGTCAATGGAAGTACTACTTTAATTAAATTCATGAAGCTGCACTCCATTTGGAAAGCAAAAGGTAATTTTCTTGATGTAACAGCGCATGATAATCGTATATTTATTCTTGAAAAAACAAATAATAACTGCGCCATAAGCGTATTGGATGGGAACGGTCACAGAACGAAGTCCATCGACTGCCCGCTAGGGAACCTCAGCCGAACTAAACCGTTGAAACTGATCTCATCCGAGAAGTCCGTGTACTGCCTTTTCCACGACCTCGATAGCAACGCTATCCTAGTGGGGAGGGTGTCCAACGGGTATGTGCAACTAGTCGGTAACATATCTCTCGGTTCAGCGTCCATCCCTTGGATGGATGCCATGGCTCTGGATGGAGGGCTGCTGATATCCTTACCCAACTGTCAGTTGATCTATCTGGACGAGAACGGGGAGATTCGCACCCATCACCTGATAATACCGAACCTCCCGAAAACGGGAGGCTGCTCCGCTGCGATAGGTCCGCATACCGAATCGAACATCTACCTGCACGGCTTTTACGGTTTCTGGGGATTCGTTGGAATATGGGACGGCGAGAGACTCAAGAGAGTGGCCATAATACCCCCTGAGAAGTTTAGCGTGGCTTCCTCCATATCTCACGCCCTGCTTTCCAACGGTGAGCTCTATCTCTCCGGCCACTTTCAGACCTCCGGGTCGGAAGGCGTGTTCATACTCCGGACAAAGCCAGATCTGACGGAAGATTTGGGCAAAATATTGGATGGGAGTGAAACGGTAGATCTGGGGAAGATCTTGGGGGATCCGTGAGGCGAATTATCGAAGCATCTCACGCTCCTGCCACCACATCAACGCATCGCTTACTGTGAAGCTCATGTCCCGGCGAGCTGCGCAATGACCTCTTCCTCCGTCAGGTACTCGCCGCAGTACTCGCAGACGAGCTTGAGGGGCTTCCTCGATATCACCCTGAACGATGGATGAACCGCCTCCCTCGGAGCGTTAGTGACGCACTTGGGGTTGACGCATCTCACTATCCCCTCTATCTTGTCGGGGAGCTCCACCTTCCTCTTCTCTACCACCTCGTAATCCCTTACTATGTTGATCGTGGCTGTAGGTGCGACGAGCGCTATCTTGTTCACCTCCTCACTGCTGAGCTCCCTTCCCTCGACCTTCACGATGTCCTTCCTCCCCAGCTTCTTGCTGTAAACGTTCATCACCATGGAGACCATGTAGCCCTCCTCTCCCGTGATCCCCAAGATGCGGAGGACCTTGAGGGCCCTCCCGGCGGGGATGTGATCTATCACGGTACCGTTACTTATCCTCCTGACCACCAACTCCTCACTCATGGTACCACCTCCCTCAACAGGGCCATCCTGATGGGAACCCCGTAAGCGGCCTGCTTGAAGTAGCGGGCGTGGGGCGTGGAGTCCACGTCCAGAGCAATCTCATCCACCCTCGGGAGGGGATGCAGGATTATCATGTCCTCTTTAGCGTTCTTGAGCAGGGCGGCATCGATCCTGTAGCTCCCCTTGACCCTCTCGTACTCGGCCGGGTCGGGGAACCTCTCCTTCTGTATCCTGGTCACGTAGAGGACATCCAGTTCCGGCAGCACCTCCTCTAGGTCAGCGAACTCCCAAGGCATCTTCAACGTGTCCAGGAGCTCCTCCTTCGGGCGCAGGCTCTCGGGGGCTATCAGGTACACCTTCTTGGGTGAGTAGAGGTTCAGCGCCCTGAGGAAGCTGCCCGAGGCCCTCCCGTATCTGAGATCGCCCAAGACCCCGTACACCAAATTATCTATTCCTTTCTTCTCCCTCCAGACCGTGTAAAGGTCTATCATGGCTTGAGTGGGGTGCCTCTTCGACCCGTCCCCGGCGTTTATCACTGGAGCCTCGGCCAGCTCCGCGGCCAGCTTTGCAGCTCCCTCTAGGCTGTGCCTCACGACTATCACGTCAGCATACGCGTCGAGCATCCTTATAGTATCGGAGAAGGTCTCTCCCTTAGCTATCGAGGTGCCCTGAACGGCATCGAACCCTATGTACCCACCCCCCAGCCTGAGGGTGGCTGTCTCGAAGCTGAGCCTCGTCCTAGTGCTGGGCTCGAAGAAGGCCAGAGCCACGACCTTCCCCTCCAGCTCGTCCCCCTCGAACTTGGAGGAGGCTATCCTGAACAGCCTCTCCAGATCATTACGGGTGAAATCCAGTATGGAAAGAACGTCCTTCCCTCTAAAACTCAATATCCCACCTCCTCAAGGTAGATCTCCGCATATTTCCTCTCCTCAAGGGAGAGATCCGGGAGGATGGATCTGACTATATCGGGGAGGGTCGCGATGCTCCTCAACTCCACGCCCAGCTCTTCCAAGGACTCCCTCGCACCCTGAAGCCTGTCCACCACGACCCAGGCCTCTCTGACATCAGCTCCTGCCTCCCTGACCGCCTCAACGGCCCTCCTCAGCGAGCCTCCGGTGGTGGCCACATCGTCTATCACCACGTACTCCCGCTCGCTCACCACCCCTTCCATCCTGCTCATCGTCCCGTGCTCCTTCCTCTCCTTCCTGATGTAGATCAGGGGCCTGGAGGTGAGCATGGCCACTGCCGTGGCTAGGGGTAGGCCCCCGACCGCGACCCCGCATATCCCTCCTTCCCCTATCCTCCCAGCCAGTTCTTCCGAGATCGCCCTGAACTCCTCCGGGAATGATGGGAGGGGCCTCAGATCTACGTATATGGTGCTTCTCCGGCCGGAGGTGAGCAGGAAGTCTCCGAACTTGAGCATGCCCCTCCTCACGAGGATTGACCCCAACTCAGCGCTCTCCATGAAGGATCACCCTCTGAGCCTCGACCACACTCCTCGCGGCCTCGACCGGATCTTCGCTCCTCAGGATGGATCTGCCCACTATCTCGAAGCTCGCACCGGCCTCCAAGGCGGATCCCGGCTCCGCACCCTGAAAGCCCACACCCGGGGAGAAGATCTGGACATCGGGAAGCCTTCTCCTCGCCTCCCTGATCATCTCCGGCCTGGTGGCCCCGACGACGATACCCATGACGTTGAGTAGCTCCGCTTCCTCCAGCAGCTTGACGAAGTTCTCTCTGATGAGTTTAGCTTGGGGATGACTCATGCCCGCCACTCCGATCAGTTCCAGTCCGGTCTCGTACCTCCTATGCCCCGTGAACAGGTGAATAATGGCGGCGTCCATGCCCATCTCCTTGAACCTGCCTAGGATGTGCTCGACCACATCAGGTATGTCCGCCAGCTTGAAATCTGCGATCCAGTAGTAGTGTTCGTGTCTGCTCACCAGCTCAGCTATTCCCTCCCATCCGATGGCCAGTGCTAGGGGAAAGCCCACCTTCACGCCCACCACGTAATCCCTCAGTCCGTTAAGGAGCTCATCCAAGTCTCCGGATGGGAAGTCGAGCGCGAGAATCAACCGGGAGTCCAGAAAAGAAGATCTCTCGACGAGCTTGTTCCCTATTGGAACCCTTCCTTAGGTCCATCTCCTAACTATATAAATTGATGGGGTAAATGCCATCTCCGTCACAGGGAGAGGAGGTCCTCCAACGCTGGCGTAGGGACGGTCATCTCCCTCTCCGGCCCGACCCCGATCATGACGGTCTTCGCGTTCACCTCCCTCTCCACGAACTCCACGTAGGCCTTCACCTCCTCGGGGAAGGAGTCCCAGCCCTCTCTGACGAGCTCGCCCCAGTCCTCCACATTCCAACCGTCTAGCTCCTCGTACACCGGCTTCGCCTTCTCCAAGGCTTCCACGTACGGGGGAGCCACCCTGTGCTCCTCACCATCTATCTCGTAAGCCACGGCCACCTTCACCTTGTCGAGGCCCGAGAGGACGTCTACCTTCCTTATGGCTAGGTAGCCTATCCCGTTGATCAGGGCCGAGTACCTCAGCATGGGCAGGTCCAGCCAGCCGACCCTGCGTGGCCTTCCTGTGGTGGTGCCATACTCGCCTCCCTGATCCCTGATGTATTTCGCCAAATCCCCGGACAGCTCCGTGGGGAAGGGACCCTTCCCCACCCTGGTGGTGTAGGCCTTGCTGACCCCGACCACGGCATCTATGGCTAGGGGACTGACACCCACCCCCGTGCACGCCCCACCAGCGATCGCGTTGGAGGAGGTCACGAAGGGATAGGTGCCGTGGTCCACATCCAGCATCGTGCCCTGAGCTCCCTCGAAGAGGACGAACTTTCCCTCGGCTATGGCCGCGTTGACCTCCAAGTGGTCGTCACCCACGAACGGCTCCAAAACCTCTCTCCAGCCCTCGGCCCTCTCGATCAGCTGCTCATAGTATTCGTCCAGATCGCCCGTGAGCACCCCAGCTCTCCTCAACTCCTCCTCCTTGATCTCGAGGACCTCCTTCAGCCTCTCGGGGAAGTTGGAGCTGAACAGATCGCTGACCTTCAGTCCGGAGACCCTGGCCATCTTGTCTTGGTAGGCCGGACCTATCCCCCTCTTGGTCGTGCCCAGCTTGCCTCCAGCCAGCGCGGCATCGAGCTCCTTGTGGTAGGGGAGGAGGAGCGTGGCCTTCAGGGATATCAGCACATCGACCCCCTTCCCCCTAGATCTGAGGTCCTCGAGCTCCCGTATGAATACCTCCGGGTCGAAGGCCACCCCGGCGCCGAGGACTCCCCTCTTGCCCCTTACGACGCTGGAGGGCATCAGGTGAAGTTTGTACTTCTGCCCCTCCGCCACGACCGTATGTCCCGCGTTGCTGCCCCCGTTGTACCTGACGACGAGATCGGCCCACTCGGCCAAGTAATCCACCACGGCACCCTTGCTCTCGTCACCGAACTGCATGCCCACGACGATCACAGCTGGCATCTGCCATTACCTATCCGCGGGACCGAGATTAGATATAACTGTAGGGTCGGTCGAGCCTCTCTACTACCCACGCCCTGAGAGGAATTACAGGATCATCCACATAATTTCCCTTCAAGCCCACGAAGGCTAGGTCATTTGAAATCGAGCGGTAAAGAGGGGGAAAGATTGTGGAGAGGGGGAACTCACTCCAAGAGCTCGCTGATCTCCAGGACCTCGAAACCCTCCAAGTTCATCCCCTTGGAGGCGTCGTTGAGCATAGCGTAGCAGAACGGGCACGCCACCACTACGGCCTTCGCCCCAGCTTCCAAAGCTTCCTTCACCCTCTCCTTAGCCATGGTCCCCTCTCCGGTCTGGTACCAGTAGTTGGCGCCTCCCGCGCCACAGCAGAAGGTGTTCACGCCGTGTCTGGCCATCTCCCTGAATCCGTTCACCCTCCTCAGTATCTCCCTCGGCTCCTCCACCACCCCATTGAATCTGGAGAGGTTGCACGGATCGTGGAACGTCAGTTCCCCACTGTGATTCACCTTCAACCGCCCCTCTCTCACCAGCTTAGCCAGCAGCTCCACGTGTGAGATCACTTCCACATCCCAGTCCTCGACGACCCTGGGATACTCGTGCCTGAACACGGTGAGGCCGTGCGGGCAGAGCACCAAGAGCCTCTTCACTCCCAGCTCCTTGAAGAGCTCTGCATTGGTGAGGGCGAACTCTTGGAACATACCCTCCTCCCCTAACCTCCTAGCAGGCTCGCCACAGCAGGTCTCCATCTCCCCGAATACCGCAATCCTGATGCCCACCTTCCTCAGCAGCTCCACGAGCTTGGAGACCACTCTCTTACCCACGGGATCGAAGGAGTACTGGCAGCCCACCCACAAGTAGTAATCAGGATCATCGTCGCTCTCAATCCAGCTCAGCCTTCCCCTCTGCGGGACGGAGAGGGAGTTGTGGTACCTCCTCAGCCCGTTCAGCAGCTCACCCATCTTCTTATCTATCCTGCCCTCCGCCACGAGGGAGCGCCTCCTCTCCATGAGGAAGGTGAACGGGCTTATGTAATTCGGGCAGGCCGTCGAGCAGGCCCCGCAGGAGACGCAGGACCAGACAGCATCGTCAGCCAGCTCGTAGGTGCCTCCTAGCAGTGAGACCTTCAATCCCTGAACCACATCCTTTGGTGAGAGGGGCCTGCCCGTCAGGTTTGCCGGACAGGAATCGGTGCACCTCCCGCACTTCACGCAGGCCGCGAGCATGTACTTCTCGTACCACGGAAGTTCAGAGGCTTCCTCGAAACCCAGCTTGATCTCCTCGACATCCTCCAGCTCCTGCAGCCTGAACGGTTCCTTCGGAAATCTGACTATCTCCTCCTCTAAGGAGGAGGTGAGAAGGGCAGTGAGAGAGTGAAGCAAGTTACTGTAAGGTAGGTAGGCCACCATCGAGAAAGCTAGGAGGGCGTGACTCCACCACAGGACCGTGTAGAAGGGGAGGATGACGGGACCGACCGTTCCCGAGAGTAGATAGCCCACGAGCGAGTAGTGACTGGCGGCGTTAGGTTGAGCGTAGATCCTAGTGGATTCCAAGAGGAAGCCCGTCACCCCGATGTAGAGGAGCCCCAGCAGCAGCGCTTTCCCCTCCCTATCCCTGGTGGGGAAGAATGAAATGGCTCCGATCAGGAACAGGATGCCGAAACTGTCCATTATCAGCTCGAAGGCCGAGTAGGTCCCGTTGAAGAGTATCCTGATGCCCAAGTGTTCGAGAATGTCCGTCTCGAGGAACACCGTGAGGGTGCCTAGAAACAGGACGAGGGTCCCAGCGAAGAGGAGCGCGTGAAAAAACCCTCTATCCCTCTCCAGCACCCTCTTCTGGGATAAGACCCTGATCAGGCCTCTCCGCAGCTTCCCAAGGTCCAGCTCCTTCAACGCCCTGTCCAGCTCGAATTTCCTCGAGATCCTCCAGAGACCGTACAGGAAGATTAGCGCAAAGGGTACGAGGATCGAATACATTACTATGGGAGTCCAACCCGGGAGGAGGGGGAAACTCTCCCTCACGACCAAGGGTAACACCGTTCTACCGGATTTGGATAACTTTTTCATTTTTTCCTTCGTGAGAACAGGGTGAAGCTCCTTGGAGGCCGATGTGCTCGTTGTAGGGGCCGGTATCCTGGGACTGGCTACCGCTTATCACGTTTTGAGCAGGGATCCCGAAGCAAACGTTCTCATCGTCGATAGGATGGGAGATGTGGGCCAGGGAGCTACAGCAAAGAGTGCCGCTGGCTTCAGGGCCGGGCTCTTCACCTCATCAACCAACAGGCTCCTGTCAGACACGTCCGTTGACTTCTACCTACACATCCAGAGGGAGGAGGGCCACGACTTGGGGATGGAGCTCGTCGGCTACCTCATACTGAGGAGCAAGGAACAGTTCGAGGAGATAGCCGACGTGGCTCACGCACTGGAGAAGAAGGGGACCCTGAAGATCTACCGGAAGGCCGAGCTGAAGAAGATGCTCGAGATGAACTACGAGTTCGACGGGGACGAGGAGGCCGAGATCTTGGGGGTGAAGAACGTGGACTACGGGCTGTTCGGCGTCAAGTGCGGTTACATAGATGCCGACAAGCTAGCCTACTACTACAGGGACAGGATCAAGGAGATGGGAGGGAACTTCCAGTTCAACACCAAGGTGGAGAGGATAATAGTGGAGCCCGAGATCAAGCTGGGGATACCCAGAGAGCCTAGAGCCTGGCAGAAGGTGAGATTCGCTGGTGTAGAGACGAACAAGGGGACGATAACGGCGAAGAAGCTCGTGATAGCTGCCGGCGGGTGGACTCACCTCCTACTCGATCCCTTGGGCATAGACTGCATTTCCAAGCCGAAGAAGAGGCAGATATTCACCTTCAGGCCCAGGACCGAGGCCCAGAAGGCCCTCCTGAACACGAAGGGGTTCAACGAGGAGGGCATACTCCCGTTCACCTTCCTCCCGACCGGCCATTACATAAGGGCCGACAGGAGAGACGGAACCTTCTGGTTCGGGTTCTCGGACGAGATAAGGCCCTTCGTCCCGGACGAGGAGCCAGAGGAGAACTACTACTACGACAACATCTACCCGATAATGGTGAAGTACTTCCCGCAGCTGGAGGGGGCCAGGGTGGACAACATGTGGGCCGGTCTCTACATGCTGAACTCCGTCGATCACAATCCCGTAGTTTTCAGGAGGTCCAACATGGTCGTGGCTACGGGAGCCAGCGGGAGCGGGATCCTCAAGGGGGATGCGATCGGCAGGATCGCTGCTGCCCTCCTATACGGGGAGACCTACGCCGATCTATACGGCGGGGAGAAGATACCTACCAACAAGCTGGAAGTGGTTGGAAGGGCCCTGGAGACGGAGAGCTTCGTCTTCTGATCCCTATCCCATCCCTTTTTCATTAGAAAGCCCGCCTAAAACCTTCTATTGGCGGTTCGTCCGTTCAATGATCTAAGCGTCCAAACTTTTAAGCTGAGCCGTCGGGCCCCCACGGAGGTGACCCCCTTGGTGGATATACTTGAGAGCCCCCCTGAGTTCAAGAAGCTCAGGCTGCCCGAGGAGGGCGAGAAGGTAACGGTTAAGGACGGCAAGCTGATCGTCCCCGATGAGCCAATTATCGTGTATATAGAGGGCGATGGCATCGGTCCCCAGATCGTTAGTCAGGCCCGAGCCGTGATGGATGCTGCCATAGAGAAGGCCTACGGGGGTAAGAGGAGGATAGTCTGGTGGGAGGCTTACGCCGGAGAGAAGGCCATGGAGATCTACGGTGAATTACTGCCCGAGGATACTGTGCTAGCGATAAGGTACACCGTCCTGGCCCTGAAGGGTCCTCTGACCACTCCCGTGGGCACGGGATTCAGGAGCCTGAACGTGGCCCTGAGGAAGAAGCTGGACCTCTACGCCAACATAAGGCCCGTCCAGTACTTCGGCCAGCCCGCCCCCCACTGCCACGCTGACAAAGTGGACTTCGTGATATTCAGGGAGAACACCGAGGACCTTTACGCCGGTATAGAGTGGACATACGACAGTCCGGAGGCTGAGAAGCTCAGGAAGTTCCTGAAGGAGGAGCTGGGCGTGGAGATAAGGCCTGACGCCGGCATAGGGATAAAGCCCATCTCCATATTCGGCACCAAGAGGCTCATGAGGAAGGCGATGAAGTACGCGATCGAGAACAGGAGGAGCCCCGTCACTATCATGCACAAGGGCAACATAATGAAGTACACGGAAGGTGCCTTCAGGAACTGGGCCTACGAGGTCGCAACGGAGGAGTTCAGGGAGTACGTGGTGACTGAGCAGGAGCTCTGGGAGCAGTACAATGGGGAGATGCCCGAGGGCAAGATACTGGTGAACGACAGGATAGCTGACAACATGCTCCAGCAGATAATAACTAGGCCGTGGGACTACGACATCATAGTGGCCCCGAACGTCAACGGCGATTACATAAGCGACGAGGCCAACGCCCTAGTCGGCGGGATAGGGATGGCAGCTGGCATGAACGCTGGTGACTACATGGCCCTGGCCGAGCCCGTGCACGGGACCGCTCCCAAGTACGCTGGCAAGGACGTGGCCAATCCGACCGCTGAAATACTGAGCGGCTGCCTTCTGCTCGAGTACATGGGATGGAAGGAAGCTAGTGCTCTCATAAAGGACGCGATAAGGAAGGCAATAGCGGAGAAGAAGGTCACTCAGGACTTGGCTAGGCACATGCCCGGAGTCCAGCCGTTGAAGGCCAGCGAATACACGCAGGTGCTCATAGATCACATAAAGAGCGCCTAAACTAACCTCCCCCTACTTTTCAGCTTGAAACGCTTTTTAAGGCCTTCAAGCGATTATTCCAGATGAGGAAATCTCTCGTCACCGTTCTGCTGATCACCTCCCTCCTCCTGCCACTCATCCCAGCCGGCGCCTGCATACCCACCGGTGGCGCGGTGGGTGCCATCTACGAGGGCAAACTGAAGCTGGACCGGGTCTACCACGCCTTCAAGGACATGGGTCTGAAGGTCGTCATCTCCGAGGAGAGGGTCCAAGGCCTCACGCTCAAGAGGGTGGAGGTGAGGCTCGGGGATCTGGCCGGGAGGGGCAGGAAGGTACTCCACGGCTACGTTTATCAGGGTTACAAGAAGTCGCTTGTCCTCGCCGAGACGGATAAGGGCCTCTCCGACTCTCCCCTCAAGTTGATGAAGCTGCTCCTCGCCTCAGCCGGTCTCGTCGACTTGGATAAGTTTTCCAGCCCCATCAAGAGTTACGATAACAAGATACCTCCTACCGCCTTGGTGAAGTGGTTGAAGGAGGAGAAGGGCCTCGAGGTGAAGCAGGAAACCCTGAGATGCGTGAGTGAAGGCGCGAAGATCTCCGTGGAGGGCAATGAGGTGGCGGTACTCTCGAACGGGATAGACAGGAACCTCTCATTCAATGTGATCTCCGAGGCCCTCGAGGGGGTGGGTTTGAGGGCTGTCTGGCTCGATGCCACCGATCCCAAGCAGGTAGCTAGAGTCCTGAACTATCCCGCGGTCATAGTTCTCGGAGGTCCCCTCAGTCCCGGCTCCGGCTACGTCAGTAGGATTTACATGCCGAAGGATGATGTCAGG
>Ga0256835_1000812_pt1 | contig 20714 bp, 25 predicted proteins | sample PIR30metaG_FD_185972 | JGI IMG/M metagenome (GOLD analysis project Ga0256835, IMG submission 185972) | Hydrothermal vent microbial communities from East Pacific Rise, Pacific Ocean - PIR-30 | ecosystem: Environmental > Aquatic > Marine > Hydrothermal vents | place: Pacific Ocean: East Pacific...
TCCTCGGCTTCCGGCACGTCCACCTTGTTAGCTGCCACCACGAAGGGCTTCCCCCTCCTCAAGATCTCCCTCGAGAATTCGATGAGGTCCTCATCGCTCCAGTCTAGGGGGGATTTCTCCAGCGACAGTTCCCTCAGCACCACCTTGATGATTCCCCTATCCATATCCAGTCCCGAGAGGACCTCGTGTAGCGCCGCGTCAACCGAGGAGCCAGCCACGATCCTCCCCCTGATCTTACTTTTGGATCTCTCTATGATGGACGCCACCCAGAGAGCGAACTCCTCCTTCACTATCGTAACATCCTCTAGGGGATCGTGACTGGAGGGGGGTACGGGATTGCCCTCTTCATCGGTGGAGCCCGAGGCGTCCACCACGATCACGTTCACGCTGGCCCTCCTCAAATCATCCAGGAACTTGTTTCCGAGTCCTCTTCCCTTAGACGCCCCCTTCACCAACCCAGCAACGTCCAAGAGCTTCACCGGAACGTACCTGTACCTGCCGTTGCACCAGCCGTACTTCGGATCGCACTTCACCCCGAACTCGGTGCACACGGACTTGACCCTCACATACCCCACGCCCTCATTCGGATTTATCGTGACGAAAGGTCGATTTTCCCTCTCTGCCTCCACTAGGGTAGCAGCTGAGAAGAAAGTGGTCTTACCGACGTTCGTCTTTCCGACCAAGCCTACTAGCATCCCGCCTCCTCGAACTATCAAATTTTAAAATCCACCAGTGGGGGGCCTGAGTGCAGGGTGTAAACTTGGTAGTCGCAGGAAGGTACATGGAGAAACTGGTCTGGAGGAGACGCAAGGAGGATCCAGACTTGGTCAAGCTCTGGAAGGATAGACTGATACGGTGGAGGAGGGAGCCAGCGATAGTCAGAGTGGAGAGGCCCACCAGAATAGATAGGGCAAGGGCTCTAGGGTACAGGGCCAAGCAGGGATTCGTAGTGGTGAGGGTCAGGGTCAGGAAGGGCGGCAGGAGGAAGGGAAGGCCGAGATCCGGCAGGAAGCCCGCGGGACTGGGTATCCTCAAACTGACCCCTGGTAAGAGCATAAGGTGGATAGCTGAGGAGAGGGCCGCGAGGAAGTTCCCCAACTTGGAGGTCCTCAACTCTTACTACGTCGCCGAGGACGGCAAGTACTATTGGTACGAGGTGATAATGGTCGATCCCCACCACCCGGTCATAAAGGCCGACCCTAGGATCAACTGGATACTCAACCCCGCCAACAAGAGGAGGGTGTTCAGGGGCCTCACGAGCGCCGGTAAGAAATCCAGGGGGTTAAGGGCCTCTAGAGGGATACCCGACATAGTCAGGAGGTTCAAGCGCAAGAGGAAGCTAGCTAGGAGGCTGGGGGCCTGAGCGATTTGCGGCCCCTCGCCCTCTCCTCCGCAGAGATCACCACAATGGTATATCCCACGGAATTGGAGGAGAGGGTGAGGGATCTCCTCCTCACACTTGCAGGAGGGGAAGGTGACCTCAAGCTCGAGGAGGAGAAGTTCACGAGCCATTACGGTTACTCTTTCAAGGTACTGACAGTTAAACTCGGGAAAGGAGCTGCGGAATCCCTTTTGAAACGTGTTATCTGCTCCTTGGAGGAGTTCGACTTCCTCTCCCTGATGAACGCACTGGAAAGTCACGTGGACGGGAGGGATCTCTATATAAGACTCGATAAACAGGAGCTAGCGCTGGGCAGATACGCGCTATTCTCGGGAGGTCCAGGAGGGTACGTGAGGATCAAGCTGACGTTCAGGAAGAAAGTGGGTGACTTGGAATCCCTACTTAGAGAGGTGAGGGAGACCCAGTGCCCCGCTACATAGATATAGTCGCACCTGAGAGCGAGGAACAGCTCGAACTGATGGTGAATAGAGCAATTTCACTCGGGTTCGGTGCGGTAGGGGTTGTTGGGGACTTTCCCGATCTTCCCAACGGAACCTTCAGGGTCTCCATCATGAAGCCGTCCGATATCCCCCGGGAAGCGAGGAAGATAAGGGGCAAGGTGAGGCTCCTCCTATCCTCGCCTAAGACCCTCGAGGAGTCGAGAAAGGTCACTTTCAGCAAGCTCGTGGACGGTGTCGTCGCGAGCTATGATACTGGGAGGCCCAACTTCGACTACGTATCAGCGAAGCAGCTCAAGAGGAATGAAGGGGCTCTCCTAGTTCCGGTGGCATGGATGATCAGGAAGATGCTCGAGGAACCGCATGTGATCAGGAACGTTCGACTGGAGGTTAGGATCGCCCTCAAAGCGGGATTATATCCCGTGATCGCCTCGATGGCCCGAGACGTCAGGGAAGTGGTGCCTCCCCGTTTACTCGTCTCCTTCGGCGAGTTCATTTTGGACCTGAAGAGGGACCAGGCTAAATCCATGGTCAAGGACTTCCCATCCTACCTCATCAGCGAGGAGAGAAGGCTCAGAACCAAGGGAGTTGCCTTGGATGAAGTTCAGGGTTCCCATTGAGCTCAAAGAGAGGAGGAGGTACATCTGCGTGTACGCCCCAGTCTCCAAATCAGACCTGAATAAGGCCCTCAAGAGGAGATTGAGGGAGTTATCGGGGATCAAAGGGTGCGGGATCTATAGGTTCACCCTGTTATCCTTGGGAAACGGTTTCTTCCTGGTTAAGACTACTGAGGCCTCCATAGCCGCCTTGCTCACAGCCCTCCTCGTAAATAGATACGAGGACTTCCCTTCACTGGAGGTTAAGGGGATCTCGGGCACCTTGAGGAAGGCGAAGGAGTTATGCGCCGTTCCTCCAAATGTCGAGCGACGTACTTGATGGTGATCACGGAGGGAAAACTCTTTATGTCCTAGGACTTTTCAATGACTGAACATCCTAGTGGGGTGGACAAATGTTTCCGCAGGTTACAGGGTATGATAGAGCGATTACAGTCTTCAGTCCTGATGGCAGGCTCCTCCAGGTGGAGTACGCCCTTTCTGCCACTAAGAGGACCCCTCTGGCCTTGGGTATAAAGTGCAAGGATGGAGTGGTCCTCTTAGCCGTGAGGAAGTATATCTCCCCGTTGGCTACCCCTCCCGAGAAGATATACAAGATAGACAATCACATAGGCGCAATTGCCGCGGGTCTGGTGGGAGACGGCCTCGTCCTCATAGAGAGGGGAAGGCTTGAGGCCCAGTATAACAGGCTCATCTATGGTGAGCCGATAACCGTGAAGAACTTGGCTAAGAGGATAGCCGTGCACAAGCAGCAGTTTACCCAGTACGCCGGTCTGAGACCGTTCGGCGTCATGATGATGATAGGGGGCATAGACGAGGAGCCTAAACTTTACGTGACCCATCCGGGAGGGGCCTTCTACGACTACGCGGCCTTTGCGGTTGGGAAGAACTCTGACAAGGTGAACGAGACCCTCAAGCAGACTTACAAGGAGGACATGTCTCTAGACGAGTGCTTGAAGTACGCCATAAAGCTGATAATGGAGGCGGAGGAGGGGGAAGTGACCGCGGACTCGCTGGAGGTGGCGGTCATAGACAGGGAGACGAAGAAGTTCAGGAAGCTATCTAGAGATGAGCTTGAAAAGTATGTAAAGGCCGCTAAAGGGTGATTTAGGTGCCCGAGCCGGTGATAGCAAGGATTACTCGGGCCGGAAAGAGGTTCGAGATATACGTGTACCCAGAGAAAGCTTATCAGTTCAGGGATGGCAAGCCAGTGGATGTGAGGAGCATTCTGGCGGTAGAGAACGTGTTTACAGACGCTAGAAAGGCCCTAAAGGCTTCTTCAGCCGATCTCAAGAAGGCTTTCGGCACTACCGATCTCTACGAGATAGCTAAGATCATTCTCAAGGAGGGAGAGGTCCAGCTGACTGCGGAGTACAGAAAGAAGCTTCAGGAGGAGAAGACGCGCTGGATAGTCAATTACATACACAAGAACTTCGTCGATCCGCAGACCAACCTCCCGCATCCCGTATCTAGGATACAGAAGGCCCTGAAGGAGGCCAAAGTGAAGATCGATCCGATGAAGGAGCCCGAGCAGCAGGTCAAGGAAGTGGTGGAGCAGCTTAGAAAGATACTCCCCTTGAAGAGCGGTCAGGTCAGGATGACCGTGATCGTCCCCGCTTCGGTGTGGGCCAAGGCGAGATCGCTCTTGGCCGGTCAGGGGAGCATACTGTCGGAGAAGTGGTCCGACGACGGGACCCAAGTCACCTTCAAGGTGGAGCTCCCCATAGGGGCCCAGATGCTCGTCTTGGAGAGAATAGGAGAGATGGGAGGCCAGGCGAAAGTTGAGTGAAAGCGTGATACTCGTCAAGAACAGGGAGGTCGTTGTTCCCGGGCAACCTCTCGCCAAGGGGAGATTCAAGCTAGGTAGGGACGTTTACCGGGATGATTCAGGTATCATTAGGGCCAAGAAGCTAGGATTGGCCGATATAAAGGAAGATACCGTGTCAGTAGTGCCGCTCTCCGGCGTCTACATCCCCAAGGAGGGGGACATAGTCATAGGAGTAGTCTCTAGGATAAGCGGATCCACCATAATTGTGGACATAAGATCCCCCTACCAAGGCGTGATCCCCATACCAAGGGGAAGGGCCACCGAGAGGGTGGACATGAGGAAGTACAACCTGAAGCTGGGCGATGTGATACTAGCGAAGGTCAAGGCGTTCGACGGATCGTCATCCCTCCTCCTCACGATAGACATGGAGGGCTTGGGGAAGCTGGAGGGAGGTTACATACTTGAGGTGGAGCCCGCCAAGGTACCTAGGGTCATAGGGAAGAGGCAATCGATGCTGACTATCCTCAAGGAGAAGACTAGGAGCGATATAATCGTCGGGAACAACGGGAGGATATGGGTACGCTCTCCCTCTCTAAAGGAATTACTCGCTTTGGAGAAGGCTCTAAGGAAGATAGAGACAGAATCTCACGTCTCAGGACTAAGCGATAGAGTATCTTCCTTCTTGACCCAGGAACTCTCTGATTGAGGAGGTGTAAGATCATGCCCTTGTATGTTGAGAAGAAGCCCGAGGTCCTGATAACCGAGGATGGTGTGAGGACCGATGGGAGAAAGCCCTACGAAATGAGGCCTGTTAGAATGACCGTCGGCATATTGGACAAGGCCGACGGCTCGGCATTCATCGAGTGGGGCGGTAATAAGATATTGGCTGCGGTTTTCGGTCCGAGAGAGGTGCATCCCAAGCACCTAGTTCTACCTGATAAGGCGCTGGTGAGGGCCAGATACAACATGGCGCCCTTCTCCACGCCGGAGAGGAAGAGGCCCGGACCGGACAGAAGGAGCGTGGAACTCTCCAAGGTGATAAGGGAAGCCCTGAAACCAGCCATTTTCGTGGAGAACTACCCAGGATCTGTGATCGACATATTCATAGAGGTGCTGAGATCGGACGCCGGCACTAGGGTGGCCGGAGTGAACGCTGCGTCTCTCGCCCTAGCTAACGCGGGGATTGCGATGAGAGGCCTCGTGGCGGCCTGCGCGGTGGGTAGGGTAGGAGATTTCGTGGTCTGCGACCCGAATCACGATGAGGACATGTGGGGAGATGCCGACATGCCGATGGCCATGCTCATGGAGGCAGAGGAGATAACCCTGCTCCAGACCGACGGTCCGATGACGGAGGAGCAGTTCAGGGAGGCGCTCAAGCTGGGAAGGAACGCCATCCGCTTCCTCTACGAGATGCAAAAGGAGGCCCTGAGAAGGCCCTACCAAGTCGTGGAGAGATCCGTCAGGGGTGTTGTGTGATGTTCGAATCCGAGATGCTCACCCATAACTTACTCAGGGAGTACGTTAAGGATCTGGTCTCGAAGGGCCAGAGGATTGACGGCCGAGGATTCCAAGACTACAGGCCCATGGAAGTGAAGGAGGGGACGTTCACCAAAGCGGAGGGCGAGGCTTGGATAAAACTGGGGAACACCCAAGTACTGGTTGGCGTGAAAGCTGATGTAGGAGAACCCTTCCCCGACACGCCAGACAAGGGAGTGCTAGTGTCCAACACAGAGCTGCTCCCCTTGGCCTCTCCAACGTTCGAGCCAGGTCCTCCCAATGAGAACGCCATCGAAGTGGCGAGGGTGGTGGACAGGGCCATAAGGAGCGCTGACGCGGTGGACATGTCTTCCCTCGTGATAGTAGAGGGCAAACTCGTCTACATGCTCTTCTTGGACATGTACGTGCTGGACTACGACGGGAACTTAGAGGATGCCCTGACCATCGCTAGCCTCATAGCCCTCGGGAGAGCAGAGATCCCCAAGGTGGAGGTAAAGGAGGACGGTGAGATAGAGGTCAAGGAGGAGAAGTGGAGGGTTAACCTGAAGGACCTCCCACTAAACTTCACGTTCGTTAAGATAGGGGACCAGCTGCTTTTGGATCCGGTGCTCGAAGAGGAGCAGGTCTCAGACGCGGCTATAACCCTAGCAATAGACAAGGAGGGCAGGGTTTGTTCGATCCAGAAAAAGCACGGCAAGTTCACCATGGAAGAAATTTTAAATGCCGCCAGCATAGCCCGTAGCAAGTGGCCTGAGATAGCGGAGAAAGTGAGGGAGGCAATCTGATATGACCGGCGCGCCTAGAGCCAAGCTGAGGACCCCCAGATACGGTCTGAAGATCAGGAGGAGGGTTGAACACATCCTCCAGAAGTCCAAGAGAACGTACAAGTGCCCCTACTGCGGTGCCAACGCGGTCAGGAGGGTCAGACTGGGTGTCTGGGCCTGCAAGAAGTGCGGTAAGGTGTTCACCGGAGGTGCGTGGGAGCCCTTCACTGCCGTGGCTAGGAGCGCAGAATTAGCAAGGGAGAGGGCTTGATCCTAATAACTACCACGAGAAGGCCCTCTCGCCGCACCCGTTCTTTTGTTCGGGACCTGTACCACGTCCTTCCAAACGCGATCAGGAGAAATAGGGGAAAGATGTCCCTCGAGGACCTCAACGAGCTGGCTCTCCAGTCAGGAGCCGAGAGAGTGCTCGTTGTAGGCACTTCAAGGGGTAATCCCTCCTCCTTAGCCTTTTACGAGCCTCATCCCTCAGCGATAAGGCCTATCTCGATAATACACCTGAGAGGGGTCTCCTTAAGGAGGGAAATAACTGACAGGAGGGCCCCTCACTCTAGGTATCTCTGTATCACGTACTCATACCCGGACCTAGCTCACCTAGCCCAAGTGCTCTCCCTCTCCTTCAACGTGGAAGAGCCCGTCCTAGCGCCGCTCGAACAGCTGACTCAGGTGGAGGGATGCGACCTCGCACTTCACCTGTCGCCGGGATCGGGTGATGTAACTAATTCTTCCTTCTACAGGGTCAGGCCACCTTGGGAGGTGGGTCCTAGGATGAGGATAGGGGGGTTCAGGGAGTTTGAGGGTGGAAGTGGATCTGAGGTTGAGGGTAACATTCGAGAGTAACGACGAAGCTTCTCGCTTCTACGCAGCTTTACTCCCGGACTTCTCCGATGTGAAGATGAGTCTAGAAGGGGATTCTGTGGTGATCGAACTCGCCAGTCTCTCTCCCTCCAGAGCTAGAGCCCTAGCCAATAGCCTCCTGAGGACGGTTCAGCTCTATCAGAAGATGTTCGAGGTCCTCAAGTAATCTTGGGGTACGCCTCAAATGGTTTCTCCATCAAGAGAACGGAGAGCCCATTATACACCAAGTAAAAGAGGGATTCACCCAATCCTCTCTTCATAACTCGCCTCGCCGATGTATAAACGACCATTCCCGGGACGAATTTTATCTTACCCACCCTAGACGCAGCCATGGAAAGCAAAGCGTCCTCGGAGACCCTCACATCCTCCCTGAATCCCCCCAGCTCCAGTAACACATCCCTCCTGAAGGCCGAATTGAACCCCATCAGGTGAGGTCTCCCCATGAGGATGGTGAGCCTCACCATCAGGTCGTAGGAGACGATGTACGCGGCCTTGAGCAGATCATCCCCATCCTCCAAGGGGTAAGCAGGCCCGCCCAAACCGACCACTCCCCCCTCCTCAAATCCCTCAATGAGCGCGGCTCTCCATCCTCTGGCCACGACCGTGTCGGCATCGACGAACGCTATCACGTCTCCAGAGGAGAGCCTGATCCCCGCGTTCCTGGCCTTGGCAGGCGAATCGTATTCGGGAGAGCTCCTCACGATATCCGCATATCTATCGGCTATCTCAACTGTGCCATCTTCGCTCCCGCCATCGATCACAACTATCTCATCGACGCCCTCATTCCTCAGGGCCATCAAAGTTCTCTCGATGTAATCAGCCTCTCTGTATGTCGGGATCACCACAGAGAGCTTCATAGAACGACACCCATGGCGGTGGAGATGAGGGCGATGACGCCAGTGGATATCAGGTTTACTGCATGATTATCCAACCATTTCACCCCTCTGACAGGTCTCGCGCCCCCGTTACAGAGGGAAGGGTCCTCAACTATCCTATCCTCTTCAACACACCTGTATCTGACCTGCAACATGGCCCCAAGCAGACTATCTATCAGGCTACAGGAGAAACCCAAAGCCACGGCTAGGAGCAGCTGATCGGGTCCTATCATGGAGAAGGAAAACGCCTCAATGGCTATCAGAAGAGCGCCTACCAGGCTTGCAAGCGTCCCCAACGGGGATATGGCGCCGGATGTGCCTGGTGGTACCCTCCTCAAGGTGTGGATCATGATCGGTGGGGTAGCACTGAGCACCCCTATCTCACTTCCCAGAGTGTCTGAGAGTGCACCAGCTAGGGAGGACACGAAGGCCAGCATGGCCGGCTCCCAGGAGGTCAATGAGTAGACCAAGAGCATGAATGTGGGGAAGAGCAGATTGGCTGCGACGTTCTTCCACGTCCTAGCGCCGCCCTTCAACTCCGCAGCGCCCAACTCCTCCTTCAGACCGTACTTGTACTTGGTGAAGGCCGATCCCACCAAAAAGAACGTGATTAGCATGAATGTGGCGGGCAATCCACCACCTAACACGAATACGATGCCCACGAGCAGACCAGCTACGAATCCGGACCTGTCTATGGATCTATTGAAGTATCCAGCGGATCCCACTGTCAAGACCACTGCAAGGCCGGCTAATGTGCTCACTAGATCGACGGTCATCTCCCCAATCCAGCCAAGGGATCGGGTAATCGTTTAAAAATGAAGGCAGTTACACAGCGATAGGGGCCGTGGTCTAGCTAGGTAGGATGCCAGCCTGGGGCGCTGGTGGTCCCGGGTTCAAATCCCGGCGGCCCCACCAGCCTACGAACTTCCTCTACTTACCGGCACACCCTCAACCAGTCTGTCCGAGAGGACCCTGATGATCTTGACCTCGAGCACCCTACCTGTCTTGGGTCTCCTCTTCACCCTCAACTTGACGACCGGACCGCCAGCCAGTGGGTAGGCGTAGCTCCCTCTGCCTAGGGAGGGGGCGACGATGACCTTGATCACGGCTCCTAAAAGCTCCTTCTTTCTCATCCTGTTGAGCTCGATCGCCTTCTCCGCGATCATCTTGGATCCACGATCCGAAACCACATCATAACCCTCGAAGGCCGTTCCCGGAAGTGGTCTGAACCTGTAGACCGTTATCTTCTCCGCACCGTACCTGTAGGCCAGCTCCATAGACCTTAGGGTCATCTTAACCACCCTATCGTTCTGTCCCGGCAGGCTGTGTATGAAGTAGGCGTAGGGCCTGAGTCCCACCTCCCTCAGTTTCCTTATTGCCCCCATCGATTCATCGGGTCCACAGGGCCGACCTAGTAGATCCGCATGCTCCGGATCACCCGTCTCCACCCCTATGTGGATAGGTGTTCCCTTGAGGTATCTCCCCAGCACCTCAGCGACTTCGTCGTTGACCAGGCAGGGCTTCACATTCTCAACCTCGAAGAAAAAGCGATATTCTCGAGAAAGCTCCTTGATGGCCCTCAGCAACTCCTCTATAGCATCCACATTGGGGCCTGGCTCGTATGGATGTGTGAGAGGCCCATTAACCAGCTGCTCCCTACCGTATTCCAAGAAATCGGCGCCGCTGAGCACTATCCTCCTGACCCCCATCTCAGCCAGACCCCTAACCTCCTCTATGATGGAATCCTTATCTCTGGACTTCGGTGGTCCATAAAGAGCTGGAATGGAGCAGTAACCGCAGCCAGGGGGGATTCCTTGGGGGCATACCAACCTCTTCCTCAGATCGAACTCATAGCAAGCTCTGCAGAGGTCGCACATCTCCTTAGAAGCCCCTATCTTCGGTCTATTGAAGTTGGAGCAGCTCCTCACGACCTCGACGTAGACCCTACTGCTTCTGTAGTGAGGTACGGTCCTGTAAAACCTGACAGCGGATACGGAAGGTTGGAACCTCCTAAACTCCTCCGCTGACAGGTTAGAGACATTAACCAGCGCCCCGTCCCCAGTTATCAAGTTGGGGACGCCCTCCAGATCTCTAGGGACTTCACCCTCAGAGAGGCCCCTCTTCAGGAGGGACTCGAGAGCGACCTCTCCCTCACCCCATACTCCCAAGTGAAATCCCAGTCTAGGGACGACGCTGGGATCTGAGGTTATCGGTCCACCTATGACCTTGATACCCCTGAACCTACTGGCGGCCCTCCGAACGGCCGGCTCATCCATGGTCATGGCGCTGACCAGGAGGACATCGAACTCGCCCGTCCCCTTCCTCAGGTAGTCCTCCACCCTGTATATCCTGTACTCCAAGTTGAACATCTCCAGCACTCCTGCTATCGCCCTGGGACCTGCTCCTATGACGTCTAGGGAGGATAGCCTCTTTCCCTCGCCTGCGGCCAGCGCATCCAATATTAGGAACATCCGATGGTAAGACGTGATGTCAGGTAAATCTTTTCTCTCCTCAGAGTGCGGAACCCTCCTCTCGGACCTAGCATTGAGGGAAGAAGCGAGAGGGATAGTAGCGGAGGCGAAAGGGAAGCTTATCACATCCATCGGGGAGATACCTGACGCTCCCCTAGTGTCGGTGGGGGATAGGGTCACCTACTCACTGCTAGAGAGCGGTAGAAGACCGGAAGTGGCGATAATAGATCTCAAGGAGAGGAGATCTAGGGAAGCGTCCGCAGCGTACCGGCTGAGCGGGTACCTCATCCTATCCTCGAGTAATCCCCCGGGTAGGATAACTAGGGATTCTTGGAACGCTGTTAGGCTCGCTATAGATATGGCGTCCCGCGGATTCAGGGTTGTCTTGGTCGTGGATGGTGAGGAGGATCTGCTGGGCTTCCCCGTCACCCTGCTGGCGCCCCCCGGCTGGTACATGATTTACGGTCAGCCGGGCATGGGAATGATCCTAGTGGAGATCAACGATGAGGTGAAGAAGGAGGCAGAGAATCTGCTCATTAAAGCATTTAGGCCTCTCTAGGAAGTTTATGTCTCCTAATAAGTATGAATGGATGGTTCTCGTCGAAATCCCTGTATTCCTGACCGGATAGAACCGCCTTACCTGTAGCCAGCAGCTCGTCCCTCGAGTTCACAATCAGCACTTCGCTCTTGGGCCTTATCTGAGGGTCAGCCCAGTCCACGAACTTCACGAAGACCGTAGTCCCCCTAGCAACCGTCTCCTCGAACCTCTCCTTTACGCACACCCTGGATCTAGGTGAGGGGAGGAGCTTGAGCATCTGCTCCGCTCCCTGCAGTGTGGGAACGAACATCCCATCGCTGGGCCTGATGAATCCGAGGGTAACGCCGTCCTTCACCACCTCCCTGGGCATGCCCGTCCTCTTGGACCTCCTTATTCGGACTCCCTCACCGAGCTCCCTCAGGGAAGGGTGAAACTGGTAGGAGAGTAAGGAGGAGACCAGCTCCTCGTCAGAGGGCTCATCCATCACATCCTCCTCATAGGGAAAGACGGTCTGACCGAATGGATACGTGTACTTCAACCCCAAGGGGACCCTCCCGTAGAGCCTCCTCGTGATGTGCCTCCCGAACACGACGTTCCTGACCCTATCCCGGGCCCTGACTACTTCGGGCCTGAAAAACGTCTCTGGACCCGAGTACAACAGACCCGACGACTTGGAGAAGGGCTCCCTGATCTCCAGCAGACCCTTCCAATTCTTTAGAACGTATTCGAGCGCCATGTATAGCTTGGGATGGAACCTGGCCCTCTCCTGCACGAGCTCCCACAGCCACTCACCCCTTATGGCCTCCCTTACCTTCCTGATTTCAGCAATCGACACGTATAGGTTGTGTTTCGCGATCAATCGAACCCTCTCATCTCTAGGAAGCTCTTTAACCTCTTTAGGGGTATATCTCATGCACACTGGACACGAACACGGGAACTCATCGATATCATCCAGCTGAAGGGTTCCGTGGGGTGTCATGTACCTCCCCTGCTCGGCGTACAGCGCGTACGCTGCCGAATCGAAGGAATCCGCACCTAGAGCTGCGAAGAAAGCGAAGGTGGAAGGGTGACCTATCCCCCAGAAGTGAAAGGGTTTTCCAGACTTGAGGATGGACCTCACGAGCAGGAAGTGCTTGGCTTGGAGGGTGAAATCATATCTCTCAAGCGCGACCTTGAGAGAGCCCACTCCATTATAGTCGAAATCCAGCTCCCTTATCCGTCTAGAGCTGTACTCCACCAAATCAGTGTGGATCGATCCCTGAGGTGTTCCCACCCATAAGGTCCCCTTCAGATTATCCCTGAGCTCTGACCACTCCTTCGCGTTCTCCAACGTCCTTATAACTCCCTTCTCCGCCTCTCTCCTGCTGATCTCCGACGACATGGGGACATCCAGTATGGACCCGATGTCCGATCCTATCGCGTGCTGGAACTCGAGTATCTCCCTGTTGGATATCTCCACATCTCCGTACCTGTAGATCTGGTAGGCGCCGGAGTCGGTCATCACGATTCCATCAAATCCCAAGAGGGAGTGGATCCCCTGCTCTAAGGCCCTCTCCCTCAACTCCCCCGACTTGTATATTATGTAGGAGTTCGTTATCAGGGCTCTAATCCCCATCTCCTTCATTTCCTCGGGGGTTACCACGGGTTTGTTCGGGTTATACACGGGAAAGAACTCCGGTAGAGTAAGCGTCCCGCTCTTGGTTTTGAGGTCGGATAGCCTAGCGGAGGCATCGCTCTTCCTGACTCTGAAGATCAGATCCATGAGGAGAGCCCTAACCCCCCTCCCATATCAAAATAATAAAAAGGAAGGCTGATGGTTCAGGAGATACCATTACCCTCGCTTCTCAGTAGGTTAAGTCCCTTAGGAGTTATGAAAACTCGCTCCCCCCTGAACCTTCTCCTCCTCGTAATAAGGCCCTTGTTGGCGAGGTACTTCAGGACGAACTCCCTAGCTACCCTGTCGGGAATCAGTTCAGATGCAACGATACCGTCATTTCCCGCTTTCTCTAGTTTCCGTAGGATCCTTAAATGCGCATCCATTAGAACCCTCAATTTATTCACCTTTCGCCGTCATCCGGCATCAGCCGGAGGGATGACGACGTGGGAGGGCCTGAGCACCCCCCAACTAACACTTAGGTAACATTTCTGTCTATAAAACTTTACCTATCTGCCTTGCCGTTCCGCCACTGTTTACGTCGATTGGTTAAATGAGATCCCCACGTGAAAACGCTGAAATAGGGTCGGGGTTAGAAGGTCAGGTGCCACTATGGAATGGGATGTCATAATAGTCGGCGGTGGACCCGCTGGCCTATCTGCGGCGAGGTTCTCCTCTGAACTGGGGCTCAAAACCCTACTCTTCGAGGCATATTCCGATATCAAGGCTTGGAAGCCGTGTGGTGAGGGAGTGAGCAAGGAGACCTTCGAAACAGCAGGGATAGAGCCCAAACCCGGTATAGTTGCAAACGAGCTCAGCATGAGGGTGTACGCTCCATCGGGCAAGTATGTCGAGATCCCACTGCACGGCTTTGCCATAAACAAGGACCTGTTCCTACAGGAGATGGGTAAGGAGGCACTAAAGGCAGGTGCCGAATTCAGGATAGGGGAGAGAGTGGAGGGCGTCGTCAAGGAAGGCGGCAAGGTCGTAGGAGTCAAGACCTCCAGGGGCGAGGTGGTCAAGGGGAAGGTGGTCATAGGCGCGGACGGATACAATTCAGTTGTCGCCAAGACGGCCGGTCTGGATAACACCACCGAACTGATCCCCGTTTATCAGTACAAGATGGTCGGTGTGGAGCTGGACTCCCATACAACAGGCCACATATACGTCGGCTCCATGGCCCCCGGGGGATACGCCTGGATATTCCCGAAGGACGAGGAGATAGCCAACGTGGGTATTGGAGTGCGACCAGGGGCGCCCAAGCCCTATCTGGATAAATTCATAAAGGAAAGACCGGAACTCTTCAAAAAAGCCAAGATAATGGGGGTTGGAGGGGCAGCAGTCCCTATCGGGGGAATGGCTAAGGAGTACATTGCGGACAACCTCATACTCCTAGGAGATGCGGCGGGTATGGTCATCCCCTTCACCGGCGCCGGTATTCACTCCTCCATAGCCGCGGGCAAGGTGGCCAGCAAGGTCATAAAAGAGGCCATAGAGAAGGGAGATACCTCAGCCAGATCCCTTAAGGCCTTCGAGAAGGAATATGAGCACTGGATAAAGAGGATAAACGATAGCTTGAAGGCCATGAGGGTCTTCGAGAAACTGAGCGACGATGATCTCAACCAGCTAGCGGATGTGTTGGATTACGAGGACGTGATAAACTTGGCGAACGGGATGAATCTGGGCAAGGTGGCCATGAAGCTAATGAAACACCCGATCCTAGCCACTAAGGTGGCTAAGGCTCTCCTGTAGGAGGTGTCTCCTTGCCTATAAAGGAGGGCGATACTGCCCTCCTAGTTGTTTACAGCAAGAAGGGGAGGCCCAAGAAGTTCCTGGTGAGGGTCAAGGAGGGGAAGAGGGTTCACACACATAAAGGATACATAGACCTCTCCTTGCTGATAGGGAAGGACTGGGGATCGGTAGTTCAGACCAATAAGGGCGTCCCAGTCGAGGTGCACAGACCAACACTATCGGACATTATTGAGAAACTGGGCAGGGCCACCCAGATAATATACCCCAAGGATTCGGGCTTCATTCTACTGAAATCAGGGATCAAGCCGGGGGATAAGGTGGTCGAGATAGGGACCGGATCTGGAGCCCTGACTATAGTGCTCGCCACATTTCTGGGCCCTGAGGGGAAGGTGTACAGTTACGATGTGAGAGGGTCATCACTTAAGATGGCGGAGAGGAACTTGAAGGCCCTTCAACTGACCAACGTCGTCCTGAAATTGAAGGACGCAAAGCAGGGGATAGATGAAGAGGATGTGGATGCGGTGTTCATCGATGTACCCGATCCCTGGGAGCTCCTCCCTCTGATCCACGAGAGGCTGAAGCCCAACGGCATCTTCGTAGCCTTCGTCCCCTCCTGCGAACAGATAAGCAAAACCGTAGTGAAGGCTAGGGAAGTAGGTTTCAGCATGGTGGAGGTTCACGAGATATTGGATAGGGAGTACGAAAGCGATGAGAGGAGGACTAGGCCCCATCCTAGAATGATAGCGCACACGGGCTTCATAATATTCGGCAGGAAGATTAGCCCGCCCTCCTCAGCCTGAACACTATCTCATACTCCCCGGGCTCCAGCTCCGCAACCGCCACTTCCTCGGTGATCGTCCTAGAGAGATCGATTTCCCACTCCCCTTCCGAGACCTTCCTCAGGAAGGCCTCCTCTACAAGTGACGGAGCCCCGCTTTCAGGAGTCTCGCGCTCGATCTCCCCTTCAGGCTTTTCGCTAACCCTGTAGACGACGAACTCCAAATCCCTCGAACCGCAGGATGGGCAGGTCTCCGGGAGGGTCTCATCCGACCCCTCCAAATCCTTCTGAAACCCACAGGACCTGCAAACTAACATTACCTTCAGCAAGGTCCTACACCCGAAATGAGGACGGAGCCCCTCCTCTTAGACAGCTTTACCCCTCCAGGATGAATGAGATAGGGACCTCCCTCAGAGAGCTTCTCGATCTCCATCCCAGATGATTCGCCCTCATGTCTAGAGAGTAGGGATTCTAGGGCAGAGACCACCGCCTTGGGATCTATGGTCTTCGCTATGACGACGCCTCCCTCCATCAGGAGGCTGACCACTTCACCCACGCTATCCTCGGAGAGTTCCTCTAGGAACAGTATGTTCATCCACTGGCTACCTCCGCTATGGCCTCATAGAGGCTCTCGATATTGTCTCCCCTTAAAGCCGAGATCTTCACGACTAAGTCCTCCGAGAAGGCCTTCTCCACCCTGTTGGGCCTGGCATACGGGAGGTCGATCTTGTTAGCCACCACTATGTACGGTATCCCCCTAGCCTTCAGGTTTCCAGCTATCACCCAGTTAACCTGCGATGTCGGATCCTTGGTGGAGTCCAACACTATCAAGGCCACATCAACCCTCTCCATCGACTTTATGGCCTCAACAACTCCCTTAGCCGCCTCGGCAGCTCTCTCCAGAGCTTCCTCCTTCTTGAACCCGTATCTCAGGAAACTCCTGTAAGTGACCCTCATCGCTATTCCCGGCGTGTCAACGACGTCCATTACTAGGGAAGAACCATTCCTCAACTTGAGGGAGACATTCTCCATCACGCTGACGGTTCTGGTCTCGTGAGGTACTCTGCTCACGGTCCCGAGCTTCTCTCCGACGAAGTCCATGCAGATCTTGTTGGCTAGAGTGGTCTTCCCGGAGTTGACTGGGCCATAGATGCCCAGAATTATCCTCTTCCTCCTGCGGAAGAGCCTAGAAAATATCCGAGAAAGGAATCCGCCACTCTGCTTTGGCTCCACGAGTCTGGCCAGCATTTTCCCATATAAACAGCTTCCATTGCCGTTATAAAGGGCCCAACTGGGATGTAATGCGCCGTAAATATCGGACTCCTAGCTCAGCTGGACTACCTCCCCCAGCTTGGGGATGTACGTCCTGATTCCCCTCTTCTCCAACTTCCTTCTCAACTGACGCATCTTGTCCGGCTCCCCATGGACCAGAATAACTTCTTTCAGTCCGCTTTCACTCAACTTTGATATGAAATTGATCAGGTTGGGTTGGTCGGCGTGGGCGGAGAAGTCGGCGAACTTGACGTCCGCCTCTATACGTATCGTGCTACCGTCGGGCATGGGTATGTCCCTCTCGCCATCCATCAGCAGTCTACCCCTGGTCCCCTTGACCTGGTACCCCGTCAGATAGATCAGGTTTCCCTTCTTCGTCCCGAAGTGCTTCAAGTAGGTGAGAACCGGACCTCCTTGGAGCATTCCAGATGTAGTTACCACTATGAAGGGCTCGCTGAGATCCAAGATCTCATCCCTACTCCAGACCTCCTCTATCGCCCTGTGATCGAACAGACCTTTCTTGCTCTCCCTCACCCTCCTCTGCAGCTCGGGTCTCAGCCAAGACCAGTAAATGGTGTAGAATTTGGATACCTCCCTGATCATACCATCAACGAATATCGGGACCTCGGGGAGGAACCCGGACTCCATATAGTGGATGAGCGTCAGGAGGACCTCCTGGGCCCTTCCTAATGCGAAAGCTGGGACGATCGTCACACCACCGGACTGGATCACGGACCTTATGTCCTCGACGAACTTCCTCTCCACCTTCTTCCTGGAGGGGTGGACATCTTGGTCTCCACCGTACGTGCTCTCTATCACGAGGTAATTCACTTCCGGGAGGTTCACATCCGCGCCCCTGAGCGTCCTAGTATTTGATGTGTTCAGATCGCCCGTGTACAGGAGGGAAATCCCGTCAGGCGATCTCAAGTATATCATCGCGGAGCCCAGTACATGCCCCGCGTTGAAGGGGATGACCTCCCAGCCGTCCACCTGAGTGGACATGCCGAATCTGATGGACCTCTCCCTCTTCTTCAGCAACCCTATATCCTGGTTGGTGAAGGGCTTCGGTTCGTCCTCAGGAAATAGGTTCAGGAAATCCCTCAAGAGGATCTCGGACACATCTACGGTGGGGGGAGTAGCTAGGAAGTCGCATTCCCATTTGGATACTACAGCGGGGGCGTACCCTGAGTGATCTAGGTGGGCATGGGTCAGCACTAAGGAGCTGACGTCCTGCTGAGGATCTAGGGGGAACTTATCCTTGCCCTTCCCCCCGAAATCGACACCGGAGTCTAGTATGATTGACCCTTCCCTTCTGATAACCTCCAAGCTGGATCTCCCTACCCTCTCGGCAGCTCCTAGGAACCTAAGCTTAATCCCGCTCGTTCTTACGCACCTCCTCTATTACCCTTTTAGCTCTCTCAAATTCCAGACGAGCTATCTCATGACCGGCCCCGATATATGTGTTCGGATCTCTCAGGGCCTCAACCTCCTCAGGGGCTAGGAGACTGCTTATGGTCGGGTCCTCTAGGGCGACCTTGAAGAGGGGCTCTCCTCGCTCGTAGGATGCCATCGCTACCCTCCTCACTAGCTCATGGGACTCCTGCCTCCCCAAGCCCTTCTTCACTAGGGCTATCATCAACCTCTCACTCAGAGCTAGATCAGAGTACCTTGCGAGGTTCTCCCTTATCCGGTCCTCATCGATCCTCAGATTTCTCATCACATCGGTAAGAGAGATGAGCTGCTCTTCCAGCAGCAGGAAAGCCTCTGGTAGGAAGCACCTTTCGGCAGAGCTGTTCGTCAGATCTCTCTCATGCTCGAGCACTATGTTCTCGAGCGCCGCTATAGCGAGAGACCTCAACACCTTCGCCAGCCCGCACACCTTCTCGCTCTTTATGGGGTTCCTCTTGTGGGGCATGGTGCTGGATCCCACCTGAGTAGTGGATTCAAAGTACTCTTGGATCTCTCCTATCTCTGTTCTGTGGAGGTTTCTTATCTCGTTGGCTATTGCGTCTAGGGAGGAGGACATCGCTGATATGGAGGTGATCAATCGGGCTAACCTGTCCCTGGGGACTACCTGTGTGCTTATCTCCGCAGCTTTGAGGCCGAGCTTGTCCAGCACATCTTCTTGAAATTTGATGGGGTCCTTGACACCCAACTCCACGAGCGCGGCCATCGTCCCGACGGCACCAGCTATCTTGCCGACCGCAGCATCATCTATGGCCTCCAGCAGGCTTTCCAAACCCTTTCTCACGAAATACGACCACAGTGCGAACTTCATTGAGAGGGGGATCGGGTCCGCTATGACGCCGTGCGTCCTACCTGGAGCTACTATTCCCCGCTTCCTTACCTCCTCTCCTCTCTTGACAATTTCCTCCAAGAGGTTTAAGGCCCTCCTCACGAGTAGAGATCCGGCTTCTCTGATCTGCAGGGCCATTACCGTATCGAGCACATCGTTGGAGGTTATCCCGAGGTGCACATATCCCCCGCTCCTTCCCGCCTTCCTAGCCAGCACCCTGACTAGGGCCATCGTCTCATGCTTCGTGATCCTCTCTTCCTCCCTCACCTCGTCCCAGCTTATGGACTCAGCCGCCATCCTCACATCCTCGACCGCCTCTCTGGGCACTATGCCCCTGTCCGCGAGTGCTTCGAGTAGGGCAACCTCCACTCGAGCCATGAGCCTCACTCTGCTTTCAGGTTCGAAAATGCGCCTCATCTCACTTGATCCATATCTGTAATCAATCGGGTGGACCGGCATGGATCATTGACCTCGCTTGTTCTATTATCTCCTTGGATAGGCGCCTTCCTATCCCCGGCAACCTCTCAAGCTCCCTTGGAGTCGCCTCAGCTATATCCTTAACGGTCCTGTACCCTGCCTCAAAGAGGACCTTGGCCCTTATCCTACCCACCCCTCTTATTGAGACGAGTTGAAGCATCTCCTCCGGTATACCATGCTTCAACCTCATGGACAAGGTGCCCAACCAGTCAGCAAGCGCCTTCTTCCTCAATAGTCTGGCTATCTCCGAGAAAGCGTAACATAGCCAAGCGCCTGTCTCGGCCAACCCTCTCAGGTCGCCCGGTTCTATTCCGAGCCTCTCCTCGATATCTCCTTCAGCAACACCCTCAATCCAAAGTTTCAGGGAGAGAGCGGCCTTTGTAATTTGAAGGAGCTCGTTCATCGAGGAGACGGGGATCTCCTCGATGGGAAGGAGGAGATCCATTCCCTCCAGCACCTCCTCCAATAAGGATCTACCGCCACGCTGGAGGGAGACCCTCGGCATGTCGGGTACCATTGAAATGAGGTGTAGGACGGGCAACTCGACGGAGTCGCCAGAGCTGAACCTCCGATCCAGCTCGTCCAGTGACTGGATCATGAGGTGGGCCGATGACGGGTCCACATAGAGCTCAGAGACCCTCTTGCCAACAGGGGTGACCTCGTAACCGTCATACTCACTCACCAAGAACCCTTCCCTTTCCAGAGATGACAGGACGTAAGGTAAGGATCTCTCAATGAGCCTACTGCCGCCCTGTATGTAAAGAAGAGTTTTCCTGAAGATTTCGTCTAGATCCGACTTACTCATATATCCCCAAGAGGCTACAAGCGCCAAAACGTGGTTCCTGAGCTGAGAGATATCGTATAGTGATGAGGTTATCGGCTCGGGCTCCGAGGAGAGGTACCTCTTGAACACCCTCTCTGCATCCCTCTCGCTTCCGACGACCACGAAGGCCTCGCCATAAGGGTCATATCGAGGCCGGCCGGCTCTCCCAACCATCTGCCAGAACTCCATTACCGAGATAGGGGCCATCCTACCCAGTCTCCTGTCGAACCTCCTGTAGGAGCTTATGATCACGGTCCTAGCCGGTAAGTTCACTCCCGCTGCTAGGGTGGGGGTCGCAGTTATCACCCTGATCTTTCCAGAGCGGAATGCGTTTTCCACAGCCTTTCTAAGCTCGAACGGCAGTCCGGCATGGTGAAAGGCGACTCCCCTCCTCATAAAGAGGGCGAGCTTCTCCACAAG
>Ga0256835_1000813_pt1 | contig 20684 bp, 21 predicted proteins | sample PIR30metaG_FD_185972 | JGI IMG/M metagenome (GOLD analysis project Ga0256835, IMG submission 185972) | Hydrothermal vent microbial communities from East Pacific Rise, Pacific Ocean - PIR-30 | ecosystem: Environmental > Aquatic > Marine > Hydrothermal vents | place: Pacific Ocean: East Pacific...
CTCTCGAGCTGGACGAAGCCCAGTTCCGTGCCGCCTCTGGCCAGGGAAACGCCCTGGTGATTGCAGGCCCGGGAGCAGGAAAGACCCGCACCCTCCTTGCCCGCGCGATTTTCCTCATGGAGGAAGGCGTTCCGCCGGAAGATATCTTCCTCCTCACCTTCACCGTGAAGACGGCCTCTGAGCTTCGGGAGAGGCTTGAAGCCTTTGGAGTGCAAGGGGTGCGGGTGGACACCTTTCACGGCCTGGCCTACGAGATCTGCCGGCTGAAGGGGCTCTCTCCCCGGCTCCTTGATACTGAGGTGCAGGAAGAGATCTTCAAAGAAATTTTGCGCCGCAGAGGGCATCCGCTCCGCGGGGCGCGGAAGAAGTTTGAGCGCTTGCTGGCAGGGGCCCCCGACGAAGAGGGCCTCCTTTCCGCTTATCAGGAAGTTCTTGCGAGAGAAGACCTCTGGGATTTTCACCGCTTGCTCCGGGAGGCCTCCTCTGAAAACCCTCTTGGCCAAACTCCCTGCCATCTTCTCGTCGACGAATTCCAGGATCTGAACAAAGAACTCGTCTCCTTTCTCCTTTCCTTTGGGAAGGCCCGGTTTTTCCTGGTGGGAGATCCGGCCCAGGCCATTTACGGTTTTCGCGGGGCACATCCGGAGGTGGTGAAAGACTTTGTCAAAGCCCTTGAGGAGCCCACCGTCTTTTTTCTCCCCAAAAGCTACCGCGTGCCGGAGAAGATTCTTTCTTTTGCGAACAGACTCAGAGAAACACCCTTTGAGGTCCCTCCCCTTGAGGCCCAGAAGCCCGGGGGAGAGCTCCTGGCCTTCTCCTACGAAAGGCCGGAGCAGGAGGCCCGCGGGGTGGCCAAACAGGTGGAGGAACTCCTGGGCGGGCTTCAGATGGAGGCCTCAAAGCGCGGCCTCTCTCCGGGGGAGATCGCGGTGGTGGCGCGGGTGAGAAGGCTCCTTGAGCCCGTACGGGAAGCCCTGGCAGCCGCAGGCATTCCGCTGGAAGAGCCGTCTTCTCTCGCCGAGGCCCATCTGGCGCATCTTGAGCGGGTCATTTCCCATGCCAAGGATCTCGCAGATTTAAAAAGACTCCTGGCCACCGAAGAGGCCCTTCCGGAAGTTTCCTTCCTGCTTTCACGGAGCCGGGATCTCGAAGACTTTCGGGCCCGGTGGCACCTTTTGCGGCTCCAGGCCGCGGTCCTTCTCAAGCGAAGCGGGGTGGCCCTCCTTACCATCCACGAGACCAAAGGGCTTGAATTCAAGGCCGTCTTCCTCGTGGGGGCGGAGGAGGGGCTCTTGCCCTTCAAGCTGCTTTCGGATTTTTCCCCTTCAGAAGAGAAAAGACTTGCCTACGTGGCCGTTACCCGGGCCGAGGCCGTCTTTCGGGCCACTTACTCCCGGCGTCGTACCCTTTTCGGAAAGAGACTCCCCGGGAAAATAAGCCCTTTCTTTTCTTCTCTGCCAATGGCGGCAATCTCTCCCGGGAAGAAACCCCACCGCCCCCGCCAGGGAAGCCTCTTTTAGATTGTTGCTCCGGCTTCCCTGGCTGTTGGATTTTTTATTACAAGATAAGACGCGAGATGGCGATCCCGACCCCCGAGCGAGAGAGGGACTCAAGCTTGCTTCGTCGCTTCGCTCCTCGCAATGACAGTGTTCGCAACGACTTTCAACAAGTTTCATGCTTCTGGTAATAATTCTTGCCATTTTGGGCGGGAAAGATTTACTAAACCTAAATGCCGGAGAGGAGGTTTTGTTATGTCTGAGATTCGGATGACTACTGAGACCCGCACCGATTATGAATGTGAGGCCACCGGGCTTCCGGCGGAGCGCTGGGGAGAGGCGGTCTTCAAGATCGGAGACGAGGAGCTTGTAATCGAGGTGAGTGTGGAGAAGACCGGGGTGATCGTGGGAATCATGGCGGGAGAAGTGGCCTGGAAGGGCACCCTCGAAGGGTTCAAGAAGCTCCTCAAAGGGGAACTCAAGTAAAGCTGTTTGCGCCTTCGAGCCTTGACGATTATGCTTTCGCCTAGCCCAAGCGAGGAGGGTTGACGTGAGCGAGGAAAGCCAGGTCCTTAAGGCGCGGCGAGCCAAGGCCGAAGAGCTCGAATCTCAAGGGGTGCCGCTTTTCCCAAATGATTTCAGGCCCGAAGACAAGGCCGGCGCCATCAAGGAGATCTTTGCCAATTACAGCAACGAAGAGCTGGCGAAGATCCCGGCCAGCTTTCGGGTTGCCGGCCGCCTCATGGCCCGGCGCGATTTCGGAAAGGCGATCTTTGCCCATATCCAGGACGAGACCGGGCGTATCCAGATCTTTCTCAAGAAGGACGAACTCGGGCCGGAGAAGTTCAAGCTCTTCAAGAAATACTTCGATCTTGGCGACATCATCGGGGTGGAGGGCCCGCTTTTCCGCACCAAGACCGGAGAGCTCACCATCCTCGCCAAAGAGGTGGTTCTGGTCACCAAGGCCCTTCGGCCTCTTCCTGAGAAATATCACGGCCTTCAGGACGTCGAACTTCGCTACCGGCGGCGCTATCTCGACCTCATCATGAACGAGCGGGTGAGGGAGATCTTCCGCACCCGGACCCGCATCGTCCACTACTTCAGGAACTATTTCTCTTCTCAGGGGTTCCTGGAGGTGGAGACCCCCATGATGCAGCCCATTCCCGGAGGGGCTACGGCCCGGCCCTTCAAGACCTTCCACCACGCGCTTGAGCGGGAACTCTACCTCCGTATCGCCCCGGAGCTCTATCTCAAGCGGCTCCTGGTGGGGGGCTTTGAGCGGGTCTTTGAGCTTAACCGCAACTTCCGAAACGAAGGCATCTCGGTGCAACACAACCCCGAATTCACCATGCTCGAATTTTACGAGGCTTACGCCACCTACGAAGATCTCATGCTGCGCACCGAGGAAATATTCGTGGGTCTTGCCCGGGAGCTCACCGGTGACACGAAGATCGTCTACCAGGGTCAGGAGATCGACTTCACTCCTCCGTGGCCGCGCATTCCCTTCAAGCAGGCCCTTCTTGAGATCGGGGGCGTACCGGAAGAGGTGCTCTCCTCCAGGGAGAAGATCCTTGCCTTTGCCAAGGAGCGCGATATTAAAGTCGACCCGCGGGAGCAGGTCCTGGGGAAACTCTGGGCCAAGCTCTTTGACGCCCTGGTGGAACCAAAACTCGTCCAGCCCACGTTCATCATCGCCTTTCCGGTGGACATCTCCCCGCTTGCCAGACGCAACGAAAAGGACCCCACGGTGGCGGATCGTTTCGAACTCTTCATTGCCGGGCGCGAGATCGCAAACGCCTTCTCCGAGCTCAATGATCCGCGAGATCAGCGGGTCCGTTTCGAAGAGCAACTCCGGAAACGCCTCGAAGACGATCCCGAAATTCATCCGGAAATCGACGAAGATTTCATCCGGGCCCTGGAGTACGGGATGCCGCCGGCGGCAGGGGAGGGCATCGGGATCGACCGCGTGGTAATGCTCTTTACGGATTCGCCTTCCATCCGGGAGGTGATCCTCTTTCCACACCTTCGACCAGAGCAGAAATGATCAAACGCTTCGAGTGGTTTGTAGCCCTAAGATATCTGCTTTCGGGAAAACGCCACCGCTTCACCTCTTTTATCTCCGTGATGGCGGTGGTGGGGGTGGCCATAGGGGTGTGCGCCCTCATCGTGGTCATCGCGGTCATGGCGGGCTTTCAAAAGGAGTTGCGCGACCGGCTCCTGGGTGTGAATTCCCATCTCATCGTGCAGAGGCTTGGGGGCCCGCTTCTCGAATATGAAGAACTCGCCAGCAAGATTGAAAGCCTTCGCCTCCCGAAAAAGGGAATAAGTGGTCTTCTGGCGCGCCTTAAAGGCGAGGGGGAGGTCAGGGTGGAAGGGGTCCTTCCGTGTGTGGTTCTTCAGGGGCTTTTGTCTTCCGGGGAAGGGCAGGCAGGGGTGATGGTTCGCGGTGTCCCGGGGAAGACGGCTCTCAAGATCTTTACCAGCGTCAAGCTTAAAAATGGGAGTTTCCTCTCCCTTGAGGGAGACGCCCCCCATATCATCCTGGGATGGCGGCTCGCCAAAACTCTCGGTGTGAAACCCGGCGACCGGGTCAAACTCATCCTTCCCGATGGCAGGGTCACGGTGCTGGGGCTTCTTCCCAAGATCAGGACCCTCACGGTGGTCGGAATCTTTGAGACCGGCCTTTACGAATTCGACGCCACGCTCGCTTTCACTCCTCTCAAGCTGGCTCAGGGGCTCGCCGGTACCAGAGGGGTGACGCATCTTGAAGTGCGTCTGAACGATCCTTTCTATGCCGGGGAATTTGCTACCATGCTTTCGAAGCAGCTCGGTTTCCCCTACTGGGTGGTGGACTGGCGCCGCATGAATGCGAGCCTCTTCTCGGCCTTGAAGCTTGAGAAAGCCGCCATGTTCGTCATCCTGACCCTCATCGTCCTGGTGGCGGCCTTCAACATCGTGGCGGCCCTTATCATGCTGGTGGGGGAGAAGCGCTCCGATATCGCTATCCTTAAGTCCATGGGGGCTTCCGACCGCTCCATCCTGCGCATCTTCATCCTGACGGGCTTCCTGCTCGGGTCTTCGGGGATGTTCCTGGGGGTGTTGGGAGGGCTTTTTCTCTGTTTCCTGATCGCCAGATACCCCATCGTGAAGCTTCCAAGCGACGTCTACTACGTGGATCATCTTCCGGTGCTGGTGCAGGCGTTCGACGTGACTTTGATTGCCTTTGCGGCCCTGGTGCTGGCCCTCCTTGCCACGATCTATCCGGCCAGACAGGCGGCCAAGCTTCCTCCGGCTGAGGTCCTGCGTTATGGCTAACTGGGCCATTTCCGTGGAAGACCTGTACAAGGTGTACGGCCGCGGTGCCCAGCGGGTGGAGGTCCTGAAAGGGGCCTCTTTTCAGGTGGCGGCCGGGGAACGGGTGGCCATCGTGGGAGCTTCGGGAGTTGGGAAGACCACCCTTTTACACATCATGGGCACCCTTGACCGCCCCACCAGGGGCAAGGTCTTTCACTTCGGGGTGGACGTCTTTTCCCTGGCCGATGAGGAACTTTCCCGTTTTCGCAATCAGAAACTCGGTTTTATCTTCCAGTTCCACCATTTACTTCCGGAGTTCAACGCTTTAGAGAACGTCATGCTTCCGGCTCTCATTGCCGGAAAGCCACCTTCCGAGGCCCGGGAAGCCGCCGAGGAGGTGCTCTCCAGGGTGGGGCTTTCCCACCGTCTCACCCACCGCACCGGGGAACTTTCTGGAGGTGAGAGACAAAGGGTGGCCATTGCCCGGGCACTGGTGATGAATCCGCCGGTGATTCTCGCGGACGAACCCACCGGTAACCTCGACGTGCGCACGGCGCAGGAGGTGGCGGATCTCCTTTTGCAGATTAACGAAACCTATGCTACCACCTTGGTGGTCGTGACGCACAATCCGGAGCTTGCCGCCCGGATGGAGCGCGTCTTCGGTCTTTGTGACGGTAAGGTGATCGAATTACCAAAGGACAAACCGTGGCCATGGATGGTTTCCGAAAGCTAATCTGGGCTAGCTTAACAATTTTGCTCCTGATGTGCGGAGTAGCCCGGGCCGCGCTGGTGCGGGAGGCCCCGGTCCTCATCTTGCCGCTTAAGATTCACGCCCCTCGCTGGGAGAAAAAGCCTCTTGAGGATCTCCAAGCCTCTCTGGCCTTCTGGCTCAAGAGAGAAGGCCTGCGTGTCCTTCCGGAGGAGAAGGCCCGGGAGGTTCTGGGCAGGGTCCCTTCAGAACCCACCGAAAAAGAAGTTCGAAAGCTCTGCCAGGAGCTCGGTCTCAAGGCCGTTGTCTGGGGCTCGGCGACGGTCTTTGCCGGGAAGGTGAGTCTCGACCTCACAATGGCGGATTGTGAGGGAGAATACACCCGGCGCCTGTATGTGACAGGCTCGCTTGACGATCTTGCAAGCTTCAAGGAAGAAGCGGGAAAGCGCTTGGCCCGCGCGGTGTTGGCCCAGGAGCTCGTGGCTGAAGTGCGGGTCAAGGGAAACGTTCGCATGGACGAAGAAGCCATCCTCGCCGTAACCTCCCTCAAGCCCGGCGATCCCTTCGACCCGCGCAAGTTGAGGGAAGACCTCAAAGCCATCTTCAAGCTCGGTTATTTCGACGACGTGCGGGCCGACGTCGAGGAAGGCCCCGAGGGTCTGGTGGTTACCTACATCGTGCGGGAAAAACCGGTGGTCAAGAGGATCGTCTACGAAGGTAACAAGGCCATCAAGGAGGGAGATCTCCAGAAGATCACGGAGCTCAAACCTTACACTATCCTGAACCTCAACAAGATCAACGAAGCCGCCGAGAAGATAGAGCTTCTCTACAGGGAAAGGGGCTACTACGACGCCAAGGTCGAGCCCGTGGTGAAGATGTTGAACCCTCGTGAAGCCAAGGTGATCTTCAAGATCAAGGAAGGCAACAAGGCTTACATCAAGAAGATCGAGTTCGAGGGCAACAAGGCGTTCTCCGACAAGGAACTCAAAAAACTCCTCGAGATCAGTGAGAAAACCTCGCTTTCCTGGGTCAAGAAGATCAAGACCTACGTTACCGGTGGGGTGGAGCCCGGAACTTACAGTTACGGAGGACTTTATCGCAGCCTCGGAAAGATCGTCACCTATTATCAGAACCACGGCTACATAGACGTAAGAGTGGGCGAGCCTCGCATCAAGCGTCAGGGAGAGTGGATCTACATCACCATCCCCATCGAAGAGGGGCCGCGCTACAGGATAGGGCGCATTGATATCAAGCAGGATCTCTTCAAGGACAAAAACTTTCTCCTCAAACAGCTGGAGCTTCCGAAGAAGAAGTACTTCAACCGCGAGGCCCTGCGCCGCGACATCATGAAGCTCACCGATCTCTTTGCAGACAAGGGTTACGCTTACGCCAAGGTGGAACCGGTGATCAAAAAGGACGAAAAGAACCACGTGGTGGACATCACCTTCGTGGTGGACAAGGGTCCCCTCGTCTACGTGAATCGTATCGAAATCACCGGAAACACCCGCACGCGAGACAAGGTCATCCGGAGAGAGCTTCTGGTGGTGGAGCAGCGCCCCTTTTCTGCCAGCAGGCTCAAAAAGAGCGAAGGGCGTCTGCGGCGGCTCGGCTACTTCGATGACGTGAGCATTTCCACGGAGAAGGGCGTCAAGGAAGACCAGATGGACATCCACGTGAAAGTGAAGGAGCGCCCCACGGGTTCTTTCAGCATCGGTGCCGGTTACAGCTCTGTGGACAAGGTGATTCTCATGGGTGAGATCTCCCAGCGCAACCTCTTCGGCAAGGGGCAGATCCTTTCCTTCCAGGGGCTTTTTGGGGCCCGCACCACCCGCTATTCTCTCTCCTTCACCGAGCCATACTTCCGGGATTCGAGACTTTCCCTGGGGCTCAACCTTTACGATTGGGAACGCGAATACGACGACTACACGAGAAACAGCCAGGGGTTCGGTATCCGTTTTGGCTACCTTCTGACCCCCAACACCAGGGTCTTCTTCGGCTACCGTTACGACGACTCCGACCTTACGGATTACTATTACTACACCTCGGAAATCATTCGTGAATCTGCCGATATCCACATCACGAGCTCCATCGAACTCGGTTTCAATCGCGACACGAGGAACCACTTTTTTGACCCCACCCGGGGCACGAATCTCAACGTGGTTTACGAACACGCCGGCGGTTTCCTGGGAGGAGATAGCGCTTTTGAAAAGATTACCGCTACGGGAAGCGTGTATTTCCCCACGGTGGGTGATTTCGTTGGCCACGTGCGCGTGGGCGTGGGCTACGTGACCGAAGGTAAGGGAGGAAAACTCCCGGTGTACGAGAAGTTCTACCTGGGTGGGATAGATTCCGTCCGGGGTTATCGCTTTGGCGACATCAGCCCCAAAGATCCCAAGACGGGTGAACGGATTGGTGGTGAAAGGATGGCCTTCGTGCAGGCCGAAGCCATCTTCCCCCTTGTCAAGAGCATGGGGCTCAAAGGGGTGGTCTTTTTCGACATGGGAAACGTCTGGGGCGAAGACGTGGGCTATCGTTTCTCCGACGTCCGCAAGTCCGTGGGGCTCGGGATAAGATGGCTCTCTCCCATGGGGCCGCTTCGCATCGAATGGGGCTATAACATCGATGCGCAATCTGACGAGGACAAAAGTAACTGGAACTTCCGCATGGGGGGCCAGTTCTAACCCGAATCCTTCATTCCTTCCTTTGCTTGACACCTGAAATTGAATTGCGCTAGCCTCTTTTTGCGGAGAGGTTGAAAGGCCTTTCCGTGCAACTAATCGCTGAGGAGGGCCTATGGAGACCGCGAAAATTCGCAATTTTGTCTTTTTGTCTCAAAGTGGGGCCGGTAAAACCTCCCTGGCCGAAGCCATGCTTTACCTTTCCGGTAAGACCAAAAAGCTTGGCCGTGTGGATGATGGCTCTTCCATTCTTGACTTTGAGCCCGAGGAGCAAAACCGCAAAATTACCATTTCCACCGCCTGCCACCATTTTCCGTGGAAGAAACACGAGGTCTTTTTCTTGGACCCTCCCGGAGACGACAACTTTAACGCCGAAGCCAAACTTGCGGCCTGGGCGGCGGACAACGCCCTCTTGGTGGTAGAGGCTACGGACCCGGTAAAAGTTCAGATGGAAAAAGTCTTTTCCTTTGTGAAGGAATTCGGCCTCCCCTGTGCCGCTTTTGTCAACAAGCTCGACCGCGAATACGCCGATTTCGAGAAGGCCGTTGCCACGCTTGAAGAAAGGCTCGGCATCCGCCCGGTGCCCGTGGCCTACCCCATCGGCAAAGAAGAAGACCTCTCCGGCGTGGTGAACCTCATCACCATGAAGGCGTATACCTTTGAGGATGGGAAGCCCAAGAGTGTCGATATCCCGGCAGACATCGCCGACCGGGTGGAAGAATTGCGGGCCAATCTCATCGAGTTCGCCGCTGAAAGTGACGACGAACTCCTGGAGAAGTTCCTTGAGGAGGGGGAACTCACCGAGGAAGAGATCGTAAGGGGTCTCAAGAGGGGTATCCTTGAGGGCCGCTTTGTGCCGGTTTCCTGTGGCTCGGTGGCCAAACTCATCGGTATCCAGCCCCTGATGGATCTCATCGTTGACTTTCTGCCCTCACCCCTGGAGCGCGGCCCGCGCGTTGGCAAAAATTTGAAAGACGAAGAGGAGACCCGCGAGCCCAGGGAAGATGCCCCGGTTTCTCTCATCGTTTTCAAGACTTTCATGGACCCTTACGCGGGGAGGCTTTCTTTCTGCCGGGTGGTGTCGGGCTCTCTTCCGGAGGAAGGTGTACTCTTCAACCCCATACGGGATACCAAAGAAAAATACGCCCATCTTGCCATCCCCGAGGGCAAAGAACACAAGCCCTGCGCCAAGGCGATTCCCGGGATGATCTGCGTCATCCCGAAGCTTTCGGAGACGAAGACTGGAGACACCCTCTGCGATCCGGAGGCCCCTGTCATCTTCCCCATGCCCACGCTTCCGCACGCGGTACTCACTTACGCCCTGCACCCCAAGAGCCGCAGCGACGAAGAGAAGATCGGCGCGGCCCTTTCCAAACTTCAGGAGGAAGATCCCAGCCTTGTCATCACCCGCGACGAAGAGAGCCGCGAAATCTTGCTCTCCGGCCTGGGGCAGATCCACATCGAAGCCACCATCGAGAAGCTCTCCCGCAAGTACGCTGTGAACGTGGATCTTTCTCTGCCAAAGATCCCCTACCGGGAAACCATCAAGAAACCAAAAGAGGGCGTCATTTATCGCCACAAGAAGCAGACCGGTGGCCGTGGTCAGTTTGCCGAGGTGCACTTCAACATCTACCCCCTTCCGCGCGGAGGAGGCTTTGAGTTTGTGGAGACCCTGGTGGGTATGAACGTGCCGCGCAACTTTGTCCCTGCGGTGGAGAAGGGGGTGCGTCAAGCCTTGGAGAAAGGGCCTCTGGCAGGCTTTCCGGTGGTGGACGTAAAAGTCCAGTTCTACGATGGCAAGAGCCACGAAGTCGATTCCTCAGATATGGCCTTCATGATTGCGGCCTCACAGTGCTTCAAGAAGGGCGTACAGGAGTGCCAGCCCATCCTCCTTGAGCCCATTATGGAGCTCGAAATCGAAGTGCCCGAAGACGTGATGGGAGACGTGATCGGCGATATAAACGCCCGGCGAGGCAAGGTCCTGGGAATGGAACCCAAAGGGAAGATCCAGGTCATCAAGGCCCACGTTCCCCTGGCAGAAGTTCAGCGTTATGCCCTGGATCTCAACGCCATTACCGGCGGGCGGGGCACCTTCCGGATGAAATTTTCTCACTACGAGGAAGTGCCTCCTCAGGTCGCTGAAAAGATTATCTCCGAAGTCAAGAGCCAGGAGGAAGCGGAGAAAAAGTAATGGAATTCACGGCCGGGGTGCTTACCCTTTCTGATAAGGGGGCCTTGGGTGAGAGGGAGGACCTTTGCGGGCCTCTTATCAAGGAATCCCTCACGAAGGCGGGTTTTCAGGTTCTGGCTTACCGGATCTTGCCAGACGAATACGAGGAAATCCTGGTGGTACTGGTGGACTGGGTGGATCGCAAAATGCTTGACCTCATCATCACTACCGGGGGGACGGGTCTTTCTCCCAGAGACGTTACCCCAGAGGCCACCCGTGCGGCCATCGAAAGGGAGGTTCCCGGAATAGCCGAAGCCATTCGAGCTGAAGGTCGCAAACACACTCCCTTTGCCATGCTCACCCGCGGTGTGGCGGGTATCAGGAAAGAGAGCCTTATCATCAACCTGCCCGGGAGCCCAAAGGCGGTAGAGGAATCCCTGGAGGTGATTCTGCCAGTTCTCAAGCATGCCCTTGAAAAAATAAAAGGAAGCACCAAAGAGTGTGCTCGTAAGGAATAAGGAGGGGGAAATGAACGTCAAGATAGAAAAGATTGGCGTAGGTCTCGACGGTTCCACTTCGAGTTACAGAGCCCTGAAAGAGGTCCTCGATCTGGCCAAAAAGCTGGGAGCGGAGATCGTTGGTATCCATGTTTTGCCTATCCCCGTGGATTTGGCAGAACTGGGAGCCGCGGTGATAGAGCTTGAAGCCGAATTGCGCAAGGAAGCCGAGGCTATTCTGGCCCGCGGAGAGGAAGAAGCTCAAAAAGCAGGTGTTGCGTATAAGGGTGTCATCTTGGAAGGGGAAATAGCCGAAAGCATCGCTTCCTACGCCGAAAGAGAGAACCTTGATCTTTTGGCCGTGGGCTATCAGGGTAAATCCAAGATTTCAGAATTGATTATCGGAAGTGTAACTTCGAAGCTTCTCGGAATTTCGAAAGTTCCGCTTTTAGTAATAAAATAATTTCGCAAAAAGTTCGCAAATAGAGCTAGTTTCCGCGGTGTGTTTCCGATGGTTTGTCTGACGGAAAATTTCTGTTAATGTGCCCGGAGAAACGAATACCATGATTGGCTAATGCCGATAAAAGGTTTAAATTGGCAGCCAAAGGTTCTGAATCAATAAAAAAAGAGGCTAGAAATGGGGTCCGAAAAGGAAGAGATTCAAGAGTTGCCACCGGTAACGTTTAGTATGTTCATTCTTTCCTTGAATACTTCGGCGCTGGTACACCTAGGGCAGATTCCCGACCCCCAAACAAACGAAAAAAAGAAGGATCTTGCTCTTGCTCGCCAAACCATAGACATTCTGGACATGCTTCGAGAAAAGACCAGAGGGAACCTCACCAAAGAGGAAGAAAAACTCCTTGAGAGTATCCTTTACGAATTGAGATTGCTTTATCTCAAAGCAAGTGGCGGCTAAACTTCTGGCTCCGGCCAAGATCAACCTGGGGCTCCGCGTTCTTTCCAGGCGGGCAGACGGCTACCACGAGTTATATACCATCTTCCAGAAGGTTACCCTTTTTGACAGATTAGAGGTTCGCTGGCGAAAAGACACCGAGATAACGATTGAGGTTTTGGGAGAGAGGGTTCCAGGCGATGCCAGCAATCTCTGCGTGAAAGCAGCCCTGGCTTATCGTCAGAGGAGCAAGTTGAGGTTCGGGCTGGATTTGCGTCTCTTGAAGGAGATTCCGGTAGGCGCCGGTCTTGGCGGCGGAAGCAGCGACGCGGCTTCTCTTCTCCTTTTTTTGGAACGCCATTTTGGGGCCCTCGGGGAGGAAGGATTGTTCGCCTTGGGGAAATCTCTGGGTGCTGACGTTTGTTTTTTCCTCTCTCCTTACAGTACCGCCCTTGGTAGAGGGATAGGCGAAGAGCTCTTTCCCTGGCCCACTCACCCGGCCTGGTATGTGATCTTGAGCCCCCCTATTACTATTTCGACGGCCTGGGCCTATCAAAATTTGAGGTTGACAACTCCGTCGGAACCCCCTAATTATGAGCCGGGCCAGCCCTTGTGGGAGCAGGGGCTGGTTAATGATTTTGAACCCTTGATCTTGGAGTGTTACCCCGCGCTTCAAGAGCGGAAAGAGGCCCTTCTTGAGCGTGGGGCGAAGCTGGCCTTGCTTTCTGGTAGCGGGGCAAGCCTTTTCGGGGTGTTTGAAGAAGAGGCGGCGGCCAGGGAAGCCTTCGCGGCCTTTCGTAAAGAAGGGGAGAGGGCCTTTTTGGTGACCAACTACATCCCTTAGGGTAGGGGGAGATAGATGTTTATCAATCACCTGAAAATATTTACCGGTAACGCTAACCCGGAGCTTGCCCAGAAAATTTCGTCCTACTTGAGCATACCGCTGGGGCAGGCGGTGGTAAAAACCTTTAGCGACGGTGAGATATACGTTGAAATCAAAGAAAACGTCCGCGGGGCCGACGTCTTCGTCATACAGCCCACCTGCCCTCCGGTGAACGACCACCTCATGGAGCTCCTCATCATGATAGACGCTCTGAGGCGAGCCTCCGCGCGAAGGATTACCGCGGTGATACCGTATTACGGTTATGCCAGGCAGGATCGCAAAGTCATTCCTCGAACCCCCATCACTGCGAAGCTGGTCGCCAATCTTATCACCGTGGCTGGAGCCCGGCGGGTCCTCACCATTGATCTCCACGCCGGGCAAATTCAGGGCTTTTTTGACATTCCGGTGGATCATCTTTACGCTGCCCCGGTGCTCATTCAATATCTGAAAGAAGAATTCCGCGACAAAGATCTCGTGATCGTCTCTCCCGATGCCGGTGGTGTGGAAAGGGCGCGGGCTTATGCTAAGCGCCTGGAAGCAGGTCTTGCCATCATCGACAAAAGACGGCTACGTCCTAACGAGAGTGAGGTCATGAACGTGGTGGGAGACGTAAAGGGCAAGGTGGCCATTATTCTAGACGACATGATTGATACCGCTGGCACGATGTGTAAGGCGGCTGAGGCCCTGGATGCACGTGGGGCCAAAGAGGTTCACGGGATGGCCACCCACCCGGTGCTCTCTGGTCCGGCGCTCGAACGCATCAAGAAGTCTCCCATGAAGAGCGTGGTGGTAACGGACACCATTCCTCTCAGGCCAGAAGCGCAGAAGGTCAAAAAGATCAAGGTTTTATCCGTGGCCAATTTGCTGGGCGAAGCCATTCGTCGTATCCATAACGACGATTCCGTGAGTTCCCTTTTTGTATAAGTTTGTAAGGAGGGTTTATCCATGAAGACCATTGAAATGAACGTGGCCGTAAGGCACAAAACTGGCAAAGAAATGGCTCGTAAGTTCCGAAATCAGGGCCTTATTCCGGCTATCATTTACGGGCCAGGAGCAGAGCCTATACCGCTGGCGGTGAAGGCTAACGAGCTCAAGAGGATCCTTTACCGTTATCGTGGTGAGCAGGTGCTTTTCAATCTCACTCTAGAAGATAACGGTTCCACCATACAAAAACTGGCTCTGGTTAAGGAACTCCAGTACCATCCGGTTACCGATGAGATCCTCCACGTGGACTTTTACGAAATCTCCATGGAGCGTGAAGTTGAGGTGGAGGTTCCTATCGTGGTTGTTGGCAAGGCCAAGGGAGTGGAGGATGGTGGCCACCTCCAGCAGCTCCTCCATACGATGACGGTGGCGTGTTTGCCCGGTGCGATCCCTGACAAGATCGAGGTCGATGTTACCGAACTCGGAATGGGTGACGTGCTTCACGTGCGCGACCTCACGCCTCCTGAAGGGGTACGCTACCTTGATAATCTTGATGAGCCGGTGGTTACCATTCTGGCCCCTGAAGCTGAAGAGACAGTCACCGAGGAGGCCGAAGAGGTCGAAGCTGAAGAAACCGAAACCGAAGAGACTCCTTCGGAATAAATGCCCGAATACTCCTGGCTCTTTGTGGGCCTCGGTAACCCGGGGCCCCATTATCGTTTTACACGTCATAATTTTGGCTTTCTGGTCCTGGATGAGTTTGCCGCAGAAAAGGGGCTCTCTTTTGAAAAAGGGCCCTTCCAAAGTGAGATCTGTCCTTATCAGGATGCCTTCCTCCTGAAACCCCTCACCTTTATGAATCTCTCCGGTGAGGCGGTGGCCCCCTGGGCCAAGAGGCTCGGAATCCCTCCCGAAAGGATCCTGGTCATACACGACGACTTAGATTTGCCCCTCGGAAGGCTCAAGTTTGCCCCCAAAGGTGGGGCTGGAGGGCACCGCGGGGTGCTTTCCATTATCGAACACCTGGGAACAAAAGATTTTCCCCGTTTGAAACTGGGAATTGGAAGACCGCCCCGGGGGATTTCAGTACGCGACTATGTTCTTTCTCCCTTCACGGAGGAGGAGTGGCCGGTGGTGGAAAAGGTCCTCGCTCGGGCGGCGGAGGCCCTGGACTACCTCTTGAAAGAAGGCCTCCTCAAAACTATGAGCCAGTTTAACCGACCAGACCACTCTGAAAACACCTCTTAGCTTTCCTTATCCAGCACTCTCCTGATTTCCAAGATCGCTTTTTAATGGTAAAATTTGGGCTCAAATAAATTCTGGCGGGAGGTTTGCCATGTTCAGTGTAGGTGACATGGCCGTGTATCCTGCTCATGGCGTGGGTGTCATCGAAGCAGAAGAGAAGAAAGTGATAGGTGGAGTGGAAAAGACGTTTTATGTCATGCGAATCCTCGACAACGACATGACCGTCCTCATTCCCAAAGACAACATCAACCGCATCGGCCTCCGTAGCATCATCTCCAAAGATGAAGTCGACAAAGTGTACGACATCTTACGGGAAAAGAAAGTCAGCTTTAATCATCAAACCTGGAACCGACGTTACCGGGAATACATGGAAAAGATCAAAAGCGGTTCCATCTTCGAACTGGCCCAGGTCCTGAGAGATCTTCACATTATCAGTCACGACAAGCAACTTTCCTTTGGAGAAAGGCGCATGCTTGATACGGCCAAAAACCTCTTGGTTAAGGAACTTTCCCTGGCGGAGGGGAAGGAAGAGTCTGAAATCGAAGAGAAGATCAATGGCATTTTGACGGGGAACGATGGAGGATAATGGGTGGTCAAACACCTCTTAATAGCGCTTCTGGTAGTAATCTGTAGCCTTCTGGGCTTCTTTTCCTTCAAGAATCTCCCTCAAGCTGTAGAATACCCCTGGCTTCCTTATGTGGGTTTGTTGGTTGGGGCGGGCGTGGCGGGTCTCGCCATTGTGATCGAAAGGCTTTTTCGGAAGGTCCCCTTGCCCGTAATCATTGGTGGCACGGTGGGGCTTTTTCTGGGGCTTGGTCTGGCCCGTCTCCTCTCTCTGGTTTTCGAGCAGCTCAACTCCGGCCTTTTTAGTGCCTTTCTCTACGGGATGCTCTCGGTCTTTTTCGGTTATCTGGGTCTGGTCCTGGGGGGCAAGAAATTCCAGGAGTTTCGGATGCCCGGAAGCGTGTCTCACGCTGTCTCTTTCGTTTCCAAGCACTTTCCCAAACGGGAATGTCCAAAGGTGGTCGATACCAGTGCCATTATCGACGGGCGTCTGGCGGATCTCTGCGAGACCGGCTGGGTGGACGGCCCGCTCATCATTCCGCAATTCGTCCTGGCGGAGCTCCAGCACATTGCCGACAGTCCCGACCCAAAAAAACGGGCGCGTGGCCGGCGGGGGCTTGATACCCTTCAGCGTATCCAGGAGTCCGGCACGGTCGAAGTGCGGATCGTGGAGCAGGATTACCCCCATCTCAAGGAAATAGACGACAAACTGGTGGAGCTCTGCAGGGAGATCGGGGCCAAGCTCATCACCACCGATTACAATCTCAACAAGATCGCTCGCCTCAAAGGTGTACCCGTACTCAACGTGAACGAACTCGCTCTGGCCTTAAAGCCCATCGTCACCCCTGGGGAAGTGCTCAAGGTGCGGCTCGTTAAAGAGGGGAAAGAAAAGCACCAGGGGGTGGGGTACCTTGACGATGGTACGATGGTGGTGGTGGAAAACGGCCGCCCCTTTATCGGAAAGGAAGTGGAGATCGTTGTTACCAGCCTCCTGCAGACTCCCTCCGGTCGGATTGTCTTTGGTCGTCTCAAGGATTCTTCCAGCAAGAAGGCCGTAGCCTAGGGTAGAAGATAGACTTCTACCCACTCTCCGGCGTAGACCCCTTCCACGTTTTCTGGAATTCTCAGGAATCCGTCTGCTTCTGCCATGGAAGAGATGAGCCCCGATTTCTTAAAGATGGGATGGGCGAGGGGGCCTTCCTTTGAGTCCTCAATTTTTACACGTAAGAAATCTTCTCGCCCCGGGGTGGAAGGGATGTTTCTGGCAGCTCTGGCGAGGATCTTTTTGAGGAAAAGGTCTTCTCCCCTTGCCCCTTGCAAATGGAGGAGAAGAGGGCGAACCAGGAGGTAGAAGATCAAAAGTGCGCTTGCCACCTGCCCGGGAAGCCCGAAGACGGCCTTGTCCCCAACTCTGGCGAGGATCGTGGGTTTGCCGGGTTTCACCGCGATACCGTGGCAGATTATTTCGGCTCCCGGAAGCCTCGAGATGGCTTTGAGGGTGAAGTCCCTCGTGCCTACCGAAGATCCCCCTGAGATGAGGACCACGTCGTTTTCTGAGAGGGCTTTTTCGAGGGTTTCGTAAAGTGTTTCTTCGAGATCCGGCACGATGCCGTAAAGCTTTGGAGTGGAAGAGGCCTCTTTCGCCGCGGTGAAGAGGCTGTAAGAGTTGATATCGCGAATCTTTCCCGGGGCAGGTGTCTCTTCCGGTGGCACGATCTCGTCTCCGGTGGAAATGATGCCCACCTTGGGACGCGCTCTTACAGGGACTTGGGTGATCCCAAAACCAGCCAGTACCCCGGCCACACCAGGGGTAATCTTTCTCCCTGCCCGGAAAAGGAGCTCTCCCTTCCGGTAATCCTCACCCGCCTCGATGACGTTTTCGTGCGGCGCAACGGGCCTTTTGATTTCGACGAGGCTATCGTTTTCTTCGGTGTATTCCACCATTACCACGGCATCAGCCCCCTCGGGGAGCATGCCACCGGTGGCAATACGGGCCGCCTCCCCGGGGCCCAGAGAGAAAGCCGGCGCCTCACCCATGAGAATCTCCCCTACGACGCGGAGGACCACGGGCTCGTTTTCGCGGGCCCCGAAGGTCTCACGTGCTCTCACCGCGTAACCATCCATGGTGGCTCTGGCAAAGGGGGGAAGATTCTCCGGGGCCTTCAGGTCTTCTGCCAGGAATCTTCCCACCGCTTCAAGGATTGAGATTGTGGAAGCGCCCAGGGGAGAAAACCTTCTGATTTCATCGAAGACTTCGGCCATCTTTTTTACTTTGAAGAAGTTCATCCGCCAGGAACCAGTAAATTTTGGCTTCCAATTATTCCAGCTTTGGGCCGGTTTTGTAAAGGAATTTGGGGTTTGAAACGATATTATCGCTTGATCTGAAGCGTCCTTGCTCCAGGAGTTTAACCGTGGTAAAAAGCTTATGTCTCTTGGATTTCAGCGGTTTGCCGGGGTGGCGGAACTGGTAGACGCAGGGGACTTAAAATCCCCTGGGGTAATACCCCGTGCCGGTTCGAGTCCGGCCCCCGGCACCAGGGAATACCAACGCAAACACGCCTTCTCTTCTCCAAAATCGTTGGAAGCCAATTCATTCGCCGAAGCCTTCGGTTTTGTAGACTTTTGTATTTGTCTTTTTTGTTCCTCTTGTCTGTGCTTTCCTTCCGAAAAGGGAATTTCGGTCACCCTATGGTCACCCTGAAAACGACCCCAGGGGATTATGACCCGAATTTCCCCTCTCCGATTTCAGGACGGGCAAGCGGGGGAAAGATTCAAACGAATTGCTTGAGATTGCTCACATAAAAGGAGGGCCACCTTAAGTGGCCCCGTGCCTTCAATGAAGCACAAACCTTTTGATTTCGAGAGTTGTTCCGTCGCGGCACACGGACTGAAGCTCTATCTGCTCAATTCCCCTTGACTTGAGGTGTCCCAGTATCTGCCTGGGCAGGGGATCGTTCATGTCAGTCACCTCTATTACGTCTCCTTCGAAGTAGAACGGGGTGTGCTTTATCGCAAGATGGTCGTCCAGGTAGCCCAGGTCATTCTCCATCACTCAAGCCAATGGTTGATACATTCTATAGTTCTTGAATTCTAAGTCCGAAATTAGTTCCCATGAACGCAGAGCTCATTTTCGTCACAAGCTCCTCCATCGCATCCAAAGAGAGTTAAATCTTGAGAAGAGCAGGATTAGAACGACTACGGTGTATGGCCCAAAATCAGCGTTTAGCTGCGCGGAAGGCCTATTGTGCTTCGGGCATGAGCTGGTCGACTAGAACAAGATCCTTCCAGGGGCGTTCGCCCTGAAGGATCTCCGCCAGGATCTCGATGGCCATCATTTCTCGATCCGCTTCGAAATCGGTGGCTGAGGCTTTTCTTTCCGGCCATTCGGTGATCTGACAGCACCGATGGCTCGGGCAGGCGAACCATTCGAAAGTGCGATTCTTAAGCCGCAAGGCTCCGACGTGTCGTTTGGGATCAACGGGTCTGCTGCACGGAAGGCCGCATTTGGGAGCAACCTCGACTTTTTTGATTTTCGCTATTCGGTCCATACGATGACTTGTAAAACAAAAATGTTGTTAAGTCAGACAGAGTACTTAATGATACCTCTATTTTCGGTTCCCCCCCTTGACAATCTTTCTTCATATCCTTCAGACTGAGAAGAAGCGGTAGAGGTCATCAAAAGGGAGACAGGGCTCGGGTAGCAACCAGGGAGATAGACAGACTGATCCGAGATAAACGGGGAAGGTTTGCGTTCATCAGGAAAGACCTCTACCACGTGCTTTCGAGCAAAGCCGATGAGGAAGCCATCGCGGTAGCCGAACATTGGGGGAACAGAGGCAGGAAACAAAGCGGAATCCCGTGCCTTGAAAGGTTGAAAATTTATTTCCGACAAAAGATGTAAGGTGGGTGAAAATACGATGATTTATAACGGTTTTACCACCGGCTCTTCGTGGGGCACGTATTTTTTCCTTTCTGTTTTGATTTTCGGAATAATACTCATTTTGGCCGGAAGTTCACTCTACGGACTCGTTTTCTCCGGGATAGCGTTGGTCTGTTTGCTCAATAAGAAATGGAAGGAACTCAGACGGTACAATTCAAGGTTCGAGCCGAGGCCTGTTTTGAAAACCGAGGTCAGACAGAAAAAAACTCATAGAAAAGAAGACGATGAAGACTTTTTGGAACCTTTAGACTTAGAGTATGAAGGTTTCGATTTTGATTTGTCTAAGTAAATTTCTCACACCGATGGAGGGATAATGCCTTTAGAATTTGAAACTGTAGTTAAAAAAGGAAAAATCCAGTTGCCCCTTGATGTTAACCTTGAAGGAAAGAAAGTGAAAGTAGTGCTTTACCCTGAAGGCGAAGACATTATAGAACGCCTCATGGAGCATCCGTTGAAACTTAGGCCTGGGGAAAAAGGTAAACCTTTTAGCAGAGAAGAACTTTATGCCGAACGGATTGAAAGGATTGATTCATGATTGATTCGGAGAACGGATGGGCTTTTATAAATACCAATATATGGTTTTACGCTTTTACTGACAATGATTTGGAAAAACATCGGCTAGCGGTAGAGGTCATCAAAAAATTTGGACAATTTGTTTTGGTAAGCACCCAGGTAATCAACGAGCTTTGTTTGAATCTCAAGAAGAAAGCGGATTTCCGGAAAAAGGAATACGAGAAATTATCAGGCAATTTTTCAAAAAGTACAAAGTGATAAAACCGGACGAAGGGACGATGTTACTTGCTTCGGAATTAAGGGAACGCTACGGGTTTTCTTTTTGGGACAGTCTGATAGTAGCGGCTGCTTTAGAAGGCGGAGCCACGACTTTGATAACCGAGGATATGCAATCCGGCTTAACGGTAATGAAAAGATCGTTAATCCGTTTTCAGCCGATGATAAATAGCGAGATAGGGCTTTTACTTTAAGCCTCCGTCCAAGTAGCGGGGGCTTTTATTTTTGATTCTGGCCGGCCTGATCCATTCCTCCATTCGTTCTCCGAGTTTTTGTATTTCCTCCTCGTTTTCGGCCGCCTTTCTGGCAAGCTCATAGGCCGCCAGTCCCCCGCCCGCTGCCACGGCCACGGCGGCAGCCTGACCCGCTGCAAAGGGAGCCCCTACCGCTCTCGCTCCGGCGAGAACCTTTGAGCCGATTTCCGCAAGGGTTTCTTTGACCGTTCTTTCTCTTACGCCGAAGTCCTTGAGGTCCGAAGCTCTACCGGGCGGGCCGTCGAGAGAAATCGGATGGCCTTTGGGTCCGCGGGAAAGGGAAGAGGCTTTTCCGCACGCAGGTAAGCGCAATTTTACCAACGTTGTTTTTTTATCTTCAGGGTGGTAA
>Ga0256835_1000814_pt1 | contig 20656 bp, 25 predicted proteins | sample PIR30metaG_FD_185972 | JGI IMG/M metagenome (GOLD analysis project Ga0256835, IMG submission 185972) | Hydrothermal vent microbial communities from East Pacific Rise, Pacific Ocean - PIR-30 | ecosystem: Environmental > Aquatic > Marine > Hydrothermal vents | place: Pacific Ocean: East Pacific...
AGTCTTTTATGGCTGTTCCTTTGCCAGAAGAGATGGGTGTTCTTATGGCAGACAGTAAGATGAGGCTCAAGTTCACAGATAAAGACCTTCGTATACTTTCTTCATTTGGCCAGTGTGCATTTTATCTGCTTAAAACAATAGGATACAAGGCCAAAAATGAGATTTTGCTTAAGCTTCTTAGTTGGGATGTGTCCAGCAGAGATAGATTTCAACAGATTTTGCTGGATTTAATGGCAATACTACACATGAACACATGCCTTATACTAAGGCGTGTTCATGGGAAGGGCTTTTTTAAGCTCGAATCAGTTGTTGGAGATCTGCCAAAAAATTTTGTACACCAGGTGACTGGTAAAAGATATCCTCTTGATAAAGGGGTATGCGGATGGATCTTTAGGCATTCTAAGGATATTGTTTTAAGGGCATTTGGTGCAGATTCAAAACGTAGCTTTTTGATTGAGCCTGAAGAAGATATAGCCCCCAAGGACACCGTTGTGGGCCTGTTTTTCCCTTCTTCACCTGAGGTGGTGTTTCGTCTGGATCATGCATTGGTGTTTGCCGGTAGAGGCAATCCAGAGTTTTGGCCCAAAGAGTTACCAGAACTCCTTAGGAAGAGACTGGAAAAGGTGGTGCCGTGGCGCTCGGTCTAATAAAGAACCTAATAAAACAGGACGTTGCCATAGATCTTGGTACTGCCAACAGTCTTATATATTTGCAGGGCGAAGGTATAGTACTAAACGAACCTACTGTGATAGCCGGAAACAGCCTTGGTGAGCCCGTAGCTGTTGGCAGAAAGGCCAAGGCCTATCTTGGAAAGACCCCGCCAGGCATGATAGTCAAAAGGCCCATGAAATCAGGAGCTGTTGAGGATGTGGATGCGGTATCAATATATCTTCGCCAGATTGTCGAAATGGCCAGAAAGAGGCGTCCTGTCTTCTCTTCAAAGGTGATAATATGCATTCCGTCTAAGCTTACCCAGGTAGAAAAGAGGGCTGTCCTTGATGCGGCTCGGGATGCAGGGTTTAAAAAGGTTTTTCTTCTCGAAGAGGCCATGGCAGCAGCTATTGGAGCAGGTATTGATGTGTCTAGTAAGATTCCCTCTATGGTGGTGGACGTTGGCGGAGGAACAACAGAGGTGGCAGTAATAGCCCAGATGGCCTATCTGATTTCAGAATCAAGAAGGATAGGAGGGGATGATCTTGATCAGGCCCTTTGTTCCTATATGCTTAAGCGCCATGGCCTGCGCATAGGGCCAAATACAGCAGAAAGGCTTAAGTGGGATATGGGGTCTGCAAGAAGTGAAGAGGCGGAAGCCCTTAGCCCTTGCAGGGTCGGAGGGCAGAATATGGCCCAACAAATTCCTGCAGTGGTTGATATAACGCCCTTTGACATACTTGAATGTTTTACCCCTCTTGTCAAAGAGATAGGTTTTATAATCAAGGATGTATTTGATAATCTTGAACCCGCTGTCCAGGATCAGGTTTCTTCCAATGGAATATACTTGACCGGTGGCTCCAGTCTTTTGAGAGGTTTTGATGAATATCTAAGAGAGTTTGTGGGGATCAAGGTCAACCGGGTTGAAAGTCCCCTTGAAACCGTGGTTCTTGGAGCAGGAGAGGTGTTGTCTGCCTTTGGGGCCTATAGGGCAGTTTTTACAAACTAGTTATGAACGATAATAAAAAAAATGTTTCAGAGTCCACTTTACACAGGCATCCCTATGTCTCGATAGTGATACCTGTATATAACGAAGAAGAAAATATAGCAGATCTGCTTGAGCGGATAAGAACCAGCCTTTCTGATGCCCCCTACTCTTATGAACTTATAGTGATAGATGACGGAAGCACGGACAAGACTCCAGAGATTCTAAAGAGATTAAAGCCACATTACCCAGAGCTTAGGATTGTGCTATTTAGAAGAAACTTTGGCCAGAGTGCAGCTATGACCGCAGGTTTTGATCTGGCCAGAGGAGAGATAGTTGTAACCATGGATGGTGATCTGCAAAATGATCCAGCAGATATTCCCATTCTTGTTGAAAGGATACAGGATGGCTACGATGTTGTTGCGGGCTGGCGAAAAAATCGGAAAGATGCCCTTGTCTCCAGGCTTATTCCATCCAAGGTGGCTAATTGGCTAATCGGAAAAACCACTGGGGTAAGGTTGCATGACTATGGCTGTTCTCTCAAGGCCTATAGAAAAGAGATATCGAAAAACCTTCTTCTTTATGGTGATTTGCACAGGTTTATTCCTGTCTTGGCAAGCCTACAGGGTGCCCGGATTGCCGAGGTAGTGGTCACCCACCATCCCAGGGTCAAGGGAAAGAGCAAGTACGGGATTGGAAGAACCTACAAGGTGCTTCTAGATCTTATGCTTATGCTTTTTTTTCAAAAATTTGCCACCCGTCCCCTGCAATTTTTTGGCTCGGCAGGAGGTCTAATGTTTCTTTTTGGGATGGCTATAGACCTTTATCTTACCTATGAAAAGGTGTTTAAGGGGCAGAATATTGGTGGAAGGCCACTTCTTCTTCTCGGGGTGCTTCTTATCCTGTCTGGTTTGATCCTTTTTTGCATAGGTCTTTTGGCCGAGTTGATAGTCAGAACCTATTACGAGGCAAGCGGTAAGAGGATTTACGCAATCAGGGAGATCATAGAGTGAGTCCTGCCCGTTTTGTTTCCATTTCAATCTTCAAAGGCAATTAAGGCCTTGAACAGTCTGAAGAGGATCGGAAAATTCATGTTGAGGATGGCCATAAGTGCTGTCATCCTAACATGGCTTTTTTCAAGAATAGACGTGGGGGCAGTATTTTCCGCCTTTTCCAAAATTCCGTGGCCGGCATGGGCATTGGCCTTTGCCCTTTATCTTTCTTCTCAGATATTAAGCAGTTTGAGATGGTTCATAATAGGGCGGACTTTGGGCTTTGGTGGCAGGTTTATGACCTATTTGAAGTTTTATTTTGTTGGCATGTACTTTAATCTTTTTTTGCCCTCTGCTATAGGAGGGGATGTGCTAAAGGCCTTTTTTCTTGCAAAACAGGGTAACGGCAAGCTAAAGGCCACCTATTCCATACTGGCAGACAGGATCTTTGGTCTCTGGGCCATGTTTATTATTGGCGCAATTGCCTCTTTGATCTCAAGTGATGGTCTGTCTGGCAAATGGCGTCATCTCTTGCTTTTTCTTGCCCTTTCTATGACAGGTGCAGCCATGCTAGTGCCTTTTTTTATAAAAATAATCAATTCACTGGGTGAAAGACTTACGTCAGGACGTGGAATAGTGGCCAGAATACTTTTGGCCATAGAATATATGGCAGCGTTTTGGAGGTATCCAAAGAGTCTATTTTATGCCCTTGGCCTTTCTATTTTGCTACAACTTTGTGGCATGACGGGTGCCTATATTTTAGGTATGGGCCTTGGTATAGGTCTTGGATACGGTTTCTATCTAAGTGTCCTGCCATTGATTGCAGTTCTTACGGTCCTTCCTATAAGTTTTAGTGGCATAGGTGTAAGAGAAGGGGGATTTATTTTCTTTTTCCATGCAAAGGGAGTTCCCATGGAAAAGGCCCTTGCCCTTAGTCTAAGTGTTTTTGCCATACAAGCCCTGGCGGCCCTTATTGGGGGCATAGGATATCTGGCTGGTGTCCACAGGCAGGCTATCAGAGAGGGATACGGCCAGAGATGAAGGGCAGTGCTTTGTTACAAAAGAAGACAGATGGCAGATATGGTGAGTTTAGGCAAGTTGCCGTTTTTATAGGGGTCCTGTTGGTGGTAAGGTTTCTTTTTCTTTGTATGTCACCCCTTGAGCTTTCTCCAGACGAGGCATATTACTGGGACTGGTCAAGAAGGCTTTCCTTGGGTTATTACAGCAAGCCACCCATGGTGGCATGGCTTATGGCCCTTTCCACATCCATCCTTTCCACATCAGAGTTCGCTGTGCGTTTTCCAGCTGTTATCTTAAATGTTCTTACAGCTGTGGCCATATACCTTACAGGAAGAAAAATGTCAGGCCATAAGACAGGATTTTTGGCCTCTCTGGCCTACTGCTCAACCATAGGAGCGGCAGTAGCAGGGTATATCATGACTATAGATGCCCCACTGCTTTGTTTTTGGGCCCTGACGCTCTTTTTTTTGTGGCTTGCTGTTGAAAGGTCTATACAAGAGGAAGGCGCGAGTCATTCTGGTTTGTGGATTGTATCAGGAATCTTTTGTGGTCTTGGGCTTCTTTCTAAACAGACCATGATAGCCCTAAGCGGTGCCATGGCCTTGTTTTTTTGGGCAACGAATCACGGCAGAAACCTTCTTAGGCAAAGAGGGCCCTATCTCTTTTATGCTTTTCAGCTACTGCTGCTATCGCCTTTTTTATGGTGGAATTATAAACACAACTGGATAACTTTTCTCCACACGGCACATCATTTTGAACAGGCTGAAAAAACTTCACTTTTGCGTGTTGATACATTCCTGGAACTGCTTGGTACCCAGGCCGGTCTGATTACACCTTTGCTGTATGTTGTGTTGATGGCAGGTGCAGTTTGCATTGTGTGGGCTGCGATTACAAAAAGTCGGTATCTTGGGGCCCTTGAGTCCAGAAAGCTTCTTTTGGTAACAATCCTGTCGTTTAGCGGTCTTTTACCCCTTCTATCGGTATTTTTACTGAGTTTCAAACAGCGTATAAACGCAAACTGGCCTGCTCCCTTTTACATTTCTTTAAGCCTGCTCCTTGGCCTTTGGTTAAGCGGTTTTCTGCAGAAGGGCCAGGGGAGGCGCTGCCAACAGATAAAAGGCCTTTTCAGGCCAGCAGTTGCAACGGGTCTTATCCTTGTGGCAACGCTTTATGTGCTTCCCTTTGTTTTTACATATACCAGCCTGTCAGGTTCCTCATTTGATCCAACAGTTAGGCTAAGAGGCTGGAGACAGCTTGCACAAGAGACAGATGGTCTGTTGTCTTCTGTACCAAGAAAAGACAAGACCATAATTGTTGCAAGAAGGCGCCAGACAGTCAGTGAATTGGCCTTTTACATGAAGGATCATCCTGTGGTCTACAGGTGGAACGGATTTGAAAGAAGAATTAAAAGCCAGTATGAGCTCTGGCCAGGCCCTGTTGATAAAATGGGCTGGGATGCACTGGTGGTTGTAGCTGCAAACAAAAAGCTAGATGGCCTGGAAAGGTGTTTCCATTCCTTCAGCCTTTTAAAACAGATAAATATTGACCTTGGAGGCACAAGAAAAAGGATTTTTAATGTTTACCTTGGGCAGGGGCTGTCAAAATGGGCACGCAGATAGGGTCCCTTTTACATTTTATACATCAGCTTGATGTGGCCCTTTTTTTTACTGTAAACCATGCCAGAAGTCCGTTTCTTGATGCGATTATGGTGCATCTGTCTGATTTTAAATTCTTTTTTCCTTTTATAGCGGCATTTATACTTTATCGCATGATAAAGGGCAGTAATCGGGAAAGGATAATGTGGATTGTTGGTATAGTGGCTATAGTGACAAGTGATGCCCTGTGTGCGCGGGTGTTAAAACCCTTTGTGGGACGTATGAGGCCCTATGTGGATTTGGACAATGTATATTTATACAAATCTGGAAAATGGATATTAACAGACCCTGGTTTCCGTATTGCAGTAAAAAAGAGTTTTTCTTGGCCTTCCTGCCATTCCACAAACATGTGGACTGCCGCCTTTTTCATTTATGGATGGAACAGGGTCTATGCAATTCCTGTCTTTATATTGGCGTTACTTGTCAGCTATTCCCGTATATATCTTGGCGTGCACTATCCTCTTGATTGTTTGGGTGGGTTCTTGGTGGGGCTTGTTTGGGGGAGCCTTCTTGTGTTCATTGCCAAAAAGATGATAGATTTATTTGAGGACTTTTATAAATAACTTATACGAATGCTAACTGCTTGGCTGGCATGTCTTGTTTGCCATTTTGTATGCCAGTGCTTATTAATTGTCTTTGTAATCAAAAACATTTTTTGTCAGGAGGTAGGCCATGAGTGATTATAAAAAGGATTTTGAAAAGGCCCTGGAGATCGGACGTCCGCCAAATGTCAGAAGCCTTTTTCCAAATTCTAAGGCTCTGATCGTAAGTGGCAAGGTCATAGACAGGGCAATGTTGAAAAAGGGCAAGGCCATGACAATAGCTGCCAATGCCAGAAGTTATATAATAGTAAGAGGCGTGCTAGCAGCTGCACAGAAGGCCAACGCAGCAGTTATCGTCGAGATTGCAAGATCGGAAGGAGGGGCCAATGCCTACTGTGCTACCAACTTCTGGAACCTGGCCAGAAGGGTGGATCAGGTTGCCAACGAACTTGGCATAACCGTTCCCATTGCCGTTCATGCAGACCACTATGGAATCAAAAAGAAAGAAGATATCGAACCAGCCAAGGTTGAGATTCCAACCCTGTTTGAGGCTGGCATGACCTCCATAGCAATAGACGCTTCGCACCTGCCAGACGATGAGAACCTTTTGGCAAATATAGAACTTAATCCCTACATACCAAAGTGGGCAGGGCTTGAGACCGAAGTCGGCGAGATAAAGGGAAAAGAGGGGTTGTCTACTGTTGAAGAGGCCCTTTTTCTAATTAGAGGATTAAACGCCCATGATATCTTTCCAGATTGGATAGCCTTGAACAATGGAACCACTCATGGCATACAGGCAAGTGATCAAGGCATCCAGGTGGAATTGACTGCCGAGATACACAAGGCCCTTGAACCATATCATGTTTCAGGTGCACAGCATGGGACTTCTGGAAACAACTCTGAAAGGCTAAGGCAGATTGCAGAAAAGACTAGAACCACCAAGGCAAACGTGGCAACTGCCCTTCAGATGATTAGCTGGGGGGTTAAGGTAGACGAGTATGGCAATGCTGTAATGGATGAAAATGGTGAGTTCATAAAGTTGAAAGATAAAGGGGTTACAGAAGAGTTATGGGAAGAGATGAAGGCGTATGCCAAGGAGCGTGGATGGAAGGGTGGCGCCTATAAAAAGTTGAACTTGCCCTTTGAAAATAAGATAATGGGTCAGCCCAAAGAGATAAGGGAGCGTATGGCAAAGGGTGTGGAAGAGTTTGTCTATGATCTTTTGGTAAATGTCTTTAATGCTGCAGATACTGCACCTATTGCTACCGAGATTATTCTTGAAAAGGGTTCCTACGATATTGGTCCCAAGGCCAAAAGGATCGAGGATCCTTCGGAATGGACTCCTGAAAAGATTAGGGAAAAGGCCAAAGCCCTTAACAGCAACAAGGGACCAAGTGGAGATTTTGACGACTAAGGTGTGAGAATCACAGGTGGAGCTTTGAGGGGCAGGAAGATTTCCTGCCCAAGGGGTCAGGCGGTTAGGCCTTCGACAGATCGGGCCCGTCAGGCCCTTTTTAATATTTTGACCTCTAATTTCATAGAGGAATGGCAAGGGGTAAGGGCTGTGGATCTTTTTGCTGGAACTGGTGCACTGGGCCTGGAAGCCATTTCGCGTGGTGCAAAGGCATGTACATTTGTTGAGCAAGATAGAAAGGTTGTTAAGGTTCTTGAGAAAAATCTTTTGCTTGCCCAAGCCACAGGATCTGTTGCAAGCCTTGTAAGGGCGGATGTGTATGATTTTTTACAGCAGAAGCATATTGCTTCAAGGGTAGGACAGGTGGATCTTGTCTTGGCAGATCCCCCCTATGGTAAAGGGCACTTGATCAAACTGCTTGGTGTTCTGTCCCGATCGGGTGATTTTCTGTCTTCTAGGGCACTGATGGTCTTTGAAGGGGAAAAGGGGATCAAAATGCCAGAAAAATATTCTGGCTTTAAGCTATTAAAAAGCAGAAATTATGGCCACAGTTCCCTTTTTTTCTTTAGAAAGGAATGATGCTTACAAATGGCAAGAGTCATAGTATACCCAGGAACATTTGACCCTGTAACCTACGGGCATATAGATCTTATCAAGAGGGCGCTTAGGATCTTTGATAAGGTGATAGTGGCAGTTGGGCGGAATCCTGCCAAGGCCCCTCTTTTCACCATAGAAGAGAGGGTGGACATGATACAAAGATCCCTTAACTCTTCCCATAATGTAGAGGTTGAGACGTTTGACTGCCTGCTTGTTGATTTTGCTAGGCAGAAGGGTGCATGCGCTATATTGAGGGGGCTTCGAGCTGTTTCAGACTTTGAGTTTGAGCTTCAAAGGGCCATCATGAACAGAAAGCTTGATAGGAGCATAGAGACGGTTTTTCTTATGACCGGATTCAGATGGATTTATATAAGCTCTACAATAGTTAAAGAGGCGGCCCAGTTTGGTGGCAGTCTTGATGGCCTCGTGCCACCTCATGTAGAAAAGGCCATGAAGAAGAAGTTTGGTGTCTGTAGCAAATGATCTTTATTTTTATGATTTCAGTCTAATCAGGTCGTAACAAGTGGCATCTTTTGGACAGGTTGCATCTGGGCCTTTGTCTTTTTACCCCTGCCATAGCTGCCACAGCCCTATCTTTGGCAGAAGGCCTAGCTTAGTCGGTGGGGATGTGTCCAGGTCTATCTGCTACAAAAGACCTTCGGATTTTTCTCCAAAGACCTCCGCGCTAAAGACAAGAATCTTGGTGGCAGGGTCTTTCCAACATCCTGGCATCATGCCAGCTTTTATGCAGGTCTGGTCCAGGAACGTGTATCTATCCCATCCATATTCTATTGCCACTTGGGGTAACAGTACCCCGTGATAGGGGCCATTGATAAGGTAAATACCGTGTTTTCCCACCTCTATTTCTTCAGGACTTGATACCGGTTTCAGGGGAGTAAGGGCAGAGATCTCTATGTCTATCTCGTTGAGCTCATGGGGTTCAAGAGGCTTGAATCTTGGGTCTTGAAAGGCAGCAGCAACGGCCATGTCTGCTACAGTTTCATAAAGCGGTTTGTCAGAGACGAAGTTTCCGATACAGCCTCTGAGTTGGCCATGTTTGTGAAGCGTTACAAAGGCCCCGCGTTTCTCCAGCAGACCCGGACTAGATACAAGAGGTAATTCCAGAGGTCTTCCTTGTAACTCTGCCTCTATGGCAGAACGTGCAAGTTTTAACAAAAAAATTTTTTCTTCCCTTGTCAGTGCCATGATCTCCTCCTTTAATATTTTAGACCATCCCCAAGATATTTTCTTTCAAGGCAATGCCTTTATTACAAACGCCAGTAGCGAATGTTTCTTCCTTGAAAATCTTTGGGACTGAAAACACTTTTGACATCCACTACCACTCCCTTATCTGGGGTTAGCATCTTGATTATGTTGCCGGCCCCTTTTTTAATATAATCATCATGGGCTACAGCCAATATTACTGCATCAGAATTTGGAGGAAGATCAGAGACCAGATTCAGACCATAGACCTGTTCTGCCTCTTTTGGATCTGCCAGCGGGTCGTGGACAAGGGGTTCTATTCCATACTCTCTAAGTTCTTGGATAATGTCTATTACCTTGGTGTTCCTTATGTCTGGACAGTTTTCTTTAAACGTGAGGCCAAGAATGGAAACCCTTGCTCCCTGTACCCGAACTCCTGCATGAATCAACTCCTTGACCGTACGCTGGGCAACATATGATCCCATGGAATCGTTGATGCGTCTGCCGGCAAGTATCACCTCAGGCCTGTAGCCTGTCATCTGGGCACAATACGTCAGGTAATAGGGATCCACTCCTATACAGTGTCCACCTACCAATCCTGGTCTAAAGGGAAGAAAGTTCCACTTGGTACATGCGGCATCCAGCACTTCCTTTGTATCAATGCCAAGACGGTTAAAGATTATGGCAAGCTCGTTCATAAGAGCTATATTTAAGTCCCGTTGGGTATTTTCGATAACCTTAGCGGCCTCGGCAACCCTTATACTGGCTGCCTTGTATACGCCAGCCTCGACAACCATTTTATATAAGTTTGCTACTGTCTCCAATGTTTCCTTGTCTTGCCCAGCGACAACTTTAACTATCTTAGACAGGGTGTGTTCCTTATCGCCAGGGTTGATGCGCTCTGGAGAATAGCCTACCTTGAAATCTTTGCCATTCGATAGGCCAGAGGCCCGTTCTAAAATAGGAACACAGACATCTTCTGTTACGCCTGGATACACTGTGGATTCGTATACTACTATGGCTCCAGGGGTCAACGCCCGGCCAACCAATTCTGATGCTGACTCTATATGACGAAGATCCGGCAGGTGGGTATTGGTAATTGGTGTTGGAACGGCCACAATGATTATTTGGGCCTGTTTGAGGTCTTCCGGATTGGTGGTAAAAGTTAGTTTGGTAGCCTCTTTAAAATCTTCTTTTGTTACTTCTCCTGTTGGATCTTGTCCATTGATAAAATTTTTAATTTTTGCTTCGCTGATGTCAAAACCTATACAGTTGATTTTCTTGCCAAAGGCAACAGCCAGAGGCAGACCAACATAACCCAAGCCAACGATTCCGACAGTATCCATTTCCATAAAAGACCTAGCCCCCATAATTTTAAAAAGAATATCTATAGAAAGTAGAGTATCTCTTATCTTATCGATAAATTTGTCAGTTACAATACTACCATAATTTTAATGAAGTTAATCGTTCCCCTTTTACTACCTTCGGTCCTCAATAGGATAATACCTGACCTGTTGCAACATACACACCTCCTTTCCGTATAAAAACAGTTGAAGAAGGCATGAAATATCGGACCAGTCATTTTGGTTTCGGGATAATCTCAAGCCGGCTTGTTTTGAAAAACGTATTATAAAATAAATATGATTTTTTTTATCTGTTTTATTGACAAATTTTGTGGGTTATGATATCAATTAGTAATAATTATCAAAAAGGATCTGATTTTGAATGAGAATTACAAGTCAACGTGAAATAATCTTAGAAGAGCTTCAGCGGCTTAAAACGCATCCCACAGCCGACGAGCTTTACGAAGTTGTTAAAAAACGGCTGCCAAGAATCAGTATAGCAACTGTTTACAGGAATCTGGAGCGGCTGTCAGAGGCTGGGATGATACATAAACTAGAATACGGCGGTCGTCAAAAGAGGTTTGATGGGGATACAAGTCCTCATAGCCATGTCGTTTGTGTAAGATGCGGCCGAATATCGGATGTGGAGACCAGAGACGACATGGAGATATTGGATATCGTTGTGGATTCAAAGGGTTACCAGATTTTGAAATGCGGTGTTCAGTTTGAGGGGATTTGCCCTTTTTGCCAAGAACGAAGTAAGTCCAAAAAAGATTAATAGGGCATATTTTCATTTGCAAAATATTGTATAATAAACATATAGGCAGGGAGGAAGGCATGGCTTGCAAGCGGAAGAAAAAGGGAGATAAGGAGATACAGCTTACTGAGGAGCAAAAGAAAATCCTTTTGGCGATGGCGGAAATGCAGGGTCCTGTTGCTTCAAGGGATATAGCAGAGGCCACAGGTATTCCGTCAAAATCCCTTAGTTGCAGAATAAGGAGTTTAAAGACCAAGGGTCTGCTGGAAAGTCCCGCAAGATGCAAGTATGAAATTACAGAGGCAGGCCGTCAGCTTATAGGCGCTTAGCATATAAAAAATCTAAAGGAGAAATTCTAAGCATATGAAATCCATTAAAGGAACAAAGACAGAAAAAAATCTTTTAAAGGCCTTTGCCGGAGAATCCCAGGCCAGGAACCGCTATACTTATTTTGCAAGTAAGGCAAAAAAGGAGGGTTATGTGCAGATTGCTGCCGTGTTTGAAGAGACTGCCAACCAAGAGAAGGAACATGCCAAAAGGTTGTTCAAGTACCTTGAGGGTGGAGAGCTAGAAATCACTGCAAGTTTTCCTGCTGGTGTCATTGGAAGCACTCTTGAAAATCTAAAGGCCTCCGCCGAAGGAGAAAACTACGAACATACACAGATGTATCCACAATTTGCTGCTATTGCCCGTGAAGAGGGCTTTAACGAGATAGCCTGTGTCTTTGAGGCTATTGCAGTGGCAGAAAAAGCTCATGAAGAACGTTACAAGGCTTTTGCCCAAAATATCGAAGAAGGCAGGGTGTTCAAGAGGGAGGCGCCTGTAAAGTGGCGCTGCAGAAACTGCGGCTACATTCATGAGGGTCAGGAGCCTCCTGAAAAATGTCCGGCCTGTGCCCATCCAAGGGGATATTTTGAGCTTATGGTAGAGACCTGGTAAGGGGCCAGGTAGAGTTATAGCCCGTTGGGGGTAAATAAAAAAATAAAACAAGAAACAAGGAGGAAATGAAAATGTGTGTAATGGTTACCAAAAAGGCACCGGATTTTAAGGCCCAGGCAGTCATGCCAAATGACGCTATAGAGGAAATTACCTTATCTCAGTACAAGGGGAAGTACGTCCTTCTCTTTTTCTATCCCTTAGATTTTACTTTTGTCTGACCAACTGAAATAATCGCCTTGGACAAGGCGGCAGACAAGTTTCGCGAGAAAAACTGTGAGGTGCTTGCCATTTCTGTAGATTCGCCCTTCACACACTATGCGTGGCGCCAGACCCCTGTAGAGGAAGGTGGAGTCGGCAAGATAAGCTATCCGCTGGTGTCAGATTTAACCAAAAAGATTTCTTTGTCTTATGGAGTGTTGCTTGAAGACGAAGGTATTGCCCTGAGGGGTTTATTCCTCCTTGATAAAGACGGAGTGGTAAGGCACCAGCTCGTGAACGATCTGCCACTTGGTAGAAACATAGACGAGGCCCTGCGTATTCTTGAGGCGTTGCAATACCATGAAGGCCATGGCGAGGTATGCCCAGCCAACTGGAGACCCGGAGAAGAGGCTATGAAGCCAACCCAGGAGGGCGTTAAAGAATATCTGAAAAAGCATGCCAAATAATTGAGTCCGGCAGATAGGTCAGGACAGGGGGGCCTGGCCCCCTCTTAATCTAACCAATCGAGTATAGCCTTTGTGGACAAATAGCCTTGGCAAACGGTTGTCATGAGAAGGAGACAAGAAAAATGAAAGGGAAAATCTTGCTAGGTATGCTTATGGTGCTAATTGTGCCAGGTTATCTTTTTGGGGCCCAAATGGGCAGCCATAAGTACAGTGATTTTTCAAAGCCCAAAAGGTGTGGCATGTGCCACAAGGAGATATACCAGGAATGGCAGAGCAACATGATGTCTAGGAGTTTCACCCATGAATGGGATCAGGTGGAGTACTTTAAGCTTGCCTTGCCCCATTCAAAAAAGCTTGCAAAGGTGGCTGGTGTAAAGGCGGGCTGTATTGCCTGTCATGGTCCTCTGGCATTTCTGTCAGGAGATATTCCTCCAAAGGAGGCCTCGGCTAATACCCGGGCCAATGAGGGTGTTTCCTGCGATGTCTGCCATAGCATAACAGGAACCACAGAAAAGGAGCCGTTTAATTTTAGTTTCACAATAGAGCCAGGCAAGGTTAAAAATGGGCCACGAAAAGATGCAAGATCATCTTTTCATTCAACCAGGTTTAGCCAATTTCATAAGTCGGCAGAGTTCTGCGCTACCTGTCATGACGAGCAAAGTCCATACGGTGCATGGGTAAAATCTACTTACAGAGAGTGGAAGGCGGGCCCTTATGCCAAGGAAGGAGTTGTTTGTCAGGATTGTCACATGCACAAGGCTCCAGGCAAGTCGGCGATGGGTGGGAAAGAGAGAAAGGACATAGCCCATCATGTTTTTCAGGGTTCCCATTCTTCGACAAAGCTTGCAGGTGCTGTAGATCTTGCGATTTATTCTGATAAAAAAGAGCTTTCTCCTGGCGGCAGACTAAAGCTCAGGGCCGTGCTGTTTAACGGTAAGGTTGGCCATGCCATTCCTTCTGGCTCTTCCGAAGAGCGCATGTTGTGGCTCGAGGTTGTGGCTATTGACGCTAACGGCAACAGTTATCAAATCCCAGTTAAACCCAAGGGTTTTAAGGGTGAGGAATACACCATTGCCAGTTCCAAGGTCATGGCCTATCAGGCCATAGGAGAGATTATGGAGATCAAGGGCTTTAAGGGTCTTAAGAGAGATGGAGATGTACCAGATGGCGCTAGGATTTTTAGAAAGCCATTTTTTGATCCAAAAGGACGCATGACCGTATGCCAGTGGTACACCAAGGATAACACCCTGGTGGACTACAGGATAAGGCCAAGGGAAACCAAGATAGAGAATTATGTATGGCAGCTTCCTCAAGATCTGCCCAAGGGGAAACTTACCATTAACGCAAACCTGTTTTATGCCCAGGTACCCGGTTCTGTGGGTAAGTTTTTCAAGCTGCCAGAGGATGAGTATAGGCCACTTTTGGTAAACAGTGCACAGATTACCTTCAACATTAAGTAATGGGGAACACCATGGAAAGAAGACGACTTATCAAGGCCGGGGCTGCAGGGGCAGCCTTGCTGTTGACCCAAGGAGTTGCAGGGGCTGATTCCTATAACAAGACCCTTGCCAAGAGAAAGATCAATACCTTAACGAACAAGAAGAACCCTTCTGTTCTAGAGAAAAAACATGTTCCTTTGGTAGAGGCCCCCAAGTCTGTAAAAAAAGGTCAGTGGTTTAAGGTGCGTGTAAAGGTTGGATTCATGATTGAACATCCTTCCAAACCTGATCACTGGATAGACAGGATAGAGTTGCAGATGAACGGTAAGAGAGTTTCCGAGATGGTGAATGTTGTGGGCGGGATAACCTCTCCAAATGCCTACTTTGAAATCAGGCTTAACAGATCAGGTGATGTCAAGCTGGAGGCGGTTGCCAATTGCAATCTGCATGGCACATGGCTCAGTGAGCCTATTCATATAAGGGTGGCTTAGTAGCCACCAATACAAAAAAAGGAGTAAGGTCATGACTCGGAAACTAGAGATCTACAAGTGTGAAATCTGCGGCAACATAGTGGAAATGGTCCATGAGGGCAAGGGGCAGTTGGTATGTTGTGGCAAACCCATGGTTCTCATGGAGGAAAACACCACGGATGCTGCAAAAGAAAAGCACGTTCCCGTAGTGGAAAAGATAGAAAACGGATACAAGGTGAAGGTGGGCAGTGCTGCCCATCCAATGGAAGACAAACACTATATCGAATGGATAGAGCTGATTGCAGGAGATGTGGCCCAGCGTGTCTTTCTCAAGCCTGGTCAGGCGCCAGAGGCGAGTTTTTGTACAGATGCCCCAAGTGTGACTGCAAGGGCATACTGCAATCTTCACGGACTGTGGAGGAGCTAAGAGATGTTGAGCGAACAGATGGAAAAGGCATTAAACAGGCAGATAAATGCCGAGCTTTACTCTGCGTATCTTTACCTGTCAATGGCCTCGTATTTTGAAAGCGTGGATCTTGAAGGATGTGCCCAGTGGATGAAGGCCCAGACCCAAGAAGAGATGATTCATGCAATGAAGATCTACGATTATGTACTTGAGCGTGGTGGCAGGGTGTTGCTGGATTCCATACAGGCACCAAAGCAGGAGTGGGATTCGGCTCTGGCTGTGTTTGAGCACGCCTACGAACACGAACAGTATGTGACAAGTCTGATCAATGACCTGATGAACTTGGCCATTGAAGAGAAAGATCATGCCACCCAGATTTTTCTCCAGTGGTTTGTAAGTGAGCAGGTTGAAGAAGAGGCATCTGCAAATGCTGTAGTGCAAAAGCTGAAACTTGCTGGAGGTTCTGATGGCAAGGGTGGCGGTCTGTTCATGGTGGACAGGGAGCTTGGCCAAAGACCTCTTCCTGTTCCAATGCCTCAGGAATAATAGACAGCCCTTCTTTTGGATTATTGTCAACGGCAGGGTCCAATCAAAAGCGGGCCCTGCAGCTTTAAGGTTTTTTACAAAAGGCTGGATAAACTCTGGCCATACCAATTAGACAAGGAGTCAAACATGGCAAAACCTGAAGAAATGTACCAGTGTCAGACGGTCAACTGCGGCTATATCTATAACCCTGATAAGGGCGACAGGAAAGGGAAAATCCCCAAGGGAACCAAGTTTGAGGATCTTCCGGATGATTGGCGGTGTCCTGTGTGTGGTGCCACAAAGGCCATGTTCAAGCCCTTGGCGGGTGAAGGGTCTGTGGCAGAATCTCACGCTGATACCACAGCATAAGATCCAGGACTGGTAATAAAAATTTAAAATTAGAAAATAAGAAAGATTAAAAACAGAGGTGGAGACAAATGAAACAGTACAGGTGTACGGTATGTGGCTATGTGTATGATCCAAAAAGTGGAGACCCTGAAAATGGCATTAAACCCGGCACTGCCTTTGAAGATCTTCCTGATGACTGGACCTGTCCTATTTGTGGGGCATCCAAGGATCAGTTTGAGCCGGCAGAATAGCGGAGGAAATCTATAATGCAGGTATATGAGATAAAGAAAGACATCTACTGGGTAGGTGCTGTTGATTGGCTTGTTAGAGACTTCCATGGCTATTCAACCTATAAAGGCACAACCTACAACGCCTTTTTGATGTTTGATGACAAGACGGTTCTTTTTGATACGGTAAAGCATAATCTTTGCTCGGATCTGGTACATAGAATACGTACTCTGACCGACCCAGAAAAGATCGACTATATTGTTGTTAACCATGTTGAAATGGATCACACCGGTTCGCTGCCAGAGATCGTAGATCTAGTAAAGCCGGAGAAAATAATCTGTTCAAAGATGGGGCACAAGAATCTGCTTGCCCATTTTCACAGGCCGGATTGGCCCTATCATGTGGTAGAAAATGGAGAGACCATATCTGTTGGAAGGCGTTCCATCACTTTTTTAGAGGCAAGGATGCTTCATTGGCCAGATTCCATGTTTTCTTACATTCCTGAAGAAAGGCTTTTGATCTCTAGCGATGCCTTTGGTCAGCACCTTGGGACAACCGAGCGTTTTGACGACGAGGTGGATCAGTCCGAGCTCATGTATCAGGCCAAAAAATACTATGCCAATATCCTGTATCTATACTCTCCCCAGGTCAGAAAGCTTCTGAAAAATGTTGCAGAGACAGGTATAGAAATTGACATGATAGCTCCGGACCACGGTATAATCTGGAGAAAGAACCCTGGCAAGATTCTGAAGGCATACGAAGACTGGTCTCATCACAGAGGCACAAAAAAGGCCCTTGTCATCTATGATACCATGTGGCACAGCACAGAGATGATGGCAAAGGCTGTTGCAGATGGCCTTGAGTCTACAGGCATCAGTGTGAAGCTTCTTGATCTTGAGGTTAATCATAGGAGCGAGATCGTAACGGACGTTATAGATGCAAAGGGTATCTGTCTTGGTTGTCCAACTCTTAACAACGGTCTTTTGCCTGCCATGGCAGGCTTCCTTATGTATCTTCGCGGGTTGAGGCCAGCCCAGAAGTTCGGCTTTGCCTTTGGTTCGTATGGCTGGAGCGGGGAAGCGGTCAAGCACATGAACAAGGCAATGGAAGAGTGGAAATTCGAGTTGGTCCATGAAGGCATAAAGGTCAAGTATGTCCCAACCCATGAAGACCTTAAGAAGTGCAAAGAGGTAGGTCAACTTATGGGGCAAAAGATTATAGAGTCTCTAGAGACCCAGGCCTGAAGCAATAAGGAGTTTCAAAACATATGAAGATCTTAGTAGATAAAAACGTAGTTGAATTTGAACCAGAAAATCCCCAGGAGGCAGCCTCGTTAGAGGTTCTTTGGAAGGTTGTGGTTGACTGCTACGGGGACAACAAGAAGATAGTTCCTATGGGAAACTATATCCCAGGGCATGATAAGGTGGCCCGTTTCCATATAGAGGGTGTCAAAGGCGGGCAAACTACCTATTCCTCAGAACACAAGGTAGAAGAGGACTGTACCTACTACTGTGCAGTGTGTAACAAGTATATGAACTGCAAGGCAGGTCAACCGGTTCCAATGTGTTGTGGCAAGGAGATGGAGCCTCTAGATTAAAAACGCCAGCTATACTTATTATGCCCGGTTTTGATCATAAAGACAGGCGGAAGCTATCTCTGCTTCTTAAAAAGGGCAGCCTTTCGCCTGTCCTTGATTATCTCTCCTCGATTCCGCCTAAAAAGGTGATTGGAACCCTTATTAGAAGCTTTTATCATCCCGAAGGCCTTGAGCGCTGGATTGCAATCAGGGCCTTTGGGTATGTAGTAGATAGGCTTGCACAAAAGGATATGGAAGAGGCCAGGATTGTTATGAGAAGGCTCATGTGGAGCCTTAATGACGAGTCGGGAGGTATTGGTTGGGGAGCACCAGAGGCCATGGCAGAGGCTATGGCGCAAAATGAGACCCTTGCTAGGGAGTATTCAAGGATTCTTCTGTCATATGTGTGGGAAGAGGGAAATTTTCTTGAATATTTGCCCCTGAGACGAGGTGCCCTATGGGGCCTCTACAGACTTGCCAAGGCAAGAACAGGGATTTTTAGAGAGATAGAGGCCTGGAAGATATTAAAAAATTATTTGTCAGATCGTGATGCCGAGTCAAAGGCCCTGGCCATTTTGGCCCTTGGCTACTCTGGAGTCAGGGAATTGTGCGATGATATTGCCAGTAACCTGTCAGACAGAAGGATTGTAAAAGTCTTTTTAGAAGACGAGCTAAAGGAGATATCTATTGCCGATCTGGCGGCAATAAGCCTTGATAGGCTATCTTGTAAGGATCAGTAAAAATATCATCGATCCCCCTGTCCATGTCTGTCTTGTACTTGACTTTGATCTGAAACAAGGCCAGACTGACACTCAAATTTCCAAATCTCAATCTTTAAGGAACATCAGCCATGAAGGGGTTTTTCAGCCTTTTAACGACGTCTCAGGTGCAGCAGATTCTGTGCTCTTTTCCTGTGTTAAATGCTCAGCAGATATCTCTTCTAGAAGCGCCAGGCAGGGTGGCTGCGTGTGATATAGTCTGTCCGGAAGATCTTCCTCCCTTCTCTCGTTCTACTATGGATGGCTATGCGGTTAGGGCCAAGGATGTATTTGGAGCCTCAGAGACAGAACCAGCCTTGTTGAATGTGGTGGGGGAGGTACGCATGGGGCAGCAGGCTCCATCTACCATCTTGGAGCAAGGAGAGGCTATCAAGATATGGACAGGAGGGATGCTTCCTAAAGGGGCTGATGCAGTAGTTATGCTTGAATACACGAAGGAGCTCGATTCTTCCTTGGTGGAAGTTTACAGGGCGGTAACCCCAAACGAGAATGTTATTCTTAAAGGGGAAGACTGGCTAAAGGGGGAGGTCTGCATAAAAAAGGGTACAAGACTTCGTCCACAGGAGCTTGGGCTTCTGGCAGGCCTTGGGATAACAAGGTTGGAAGTGGTGAAAAGGCCCGATGTGTGTATTTTGAGTACAGGAGATGAAATCGTTGCAGAAGATCAAAATCCCCCTCCTGGAAAAATCAGGGATATAAACTCAACAACCCTGACAGCACTTGTAACTCAAAGCGGAGCGGTTGCCAGAAGATTGGGAATTGTTGATGATTCGTTTGAGGCCCTTTATGCCAAATGCCAGGAGGCCCTTGATCTTGGAGCAGACATCGTTCTAGTTTCTGGTGGAAGTTCTGTGGGGGCTAGGGATTTTACATTAAAGGTCTTTGAACATATCTGTAGCAGCCCGCCGCTGATTCATGGAGTGGCCATAAGACCGGGCAAACCCACCATAGTTTCCAGATACAGAGATAAGGCGCTTTTTGGCCTTCCAGGTCATGTAGCGTCATGTATGGTAGTGTATCTGCTTTTTGTTCATTACCTTGTTAACATAATGCATGGCCTTGATCCGGAAACAGGTCTTGCCTTCAGAAGGGTAAAGTGTGGTGAGATTTTTCCCTCAGTAGCAGGCAGAGAGGATTACGTAAGGGTGAGAGTGAAGGAAGATCAGGAAGGCGGATTTCCTGTGGCATATCCTGTTTATGGTAAGTCAGGCCTGATCTCTTCTCTTGTGATAGCAGATGGCCTGCTTAAGATACCTCGAGATAGCGAGGGATATCATGAAGGGGAAGAGGCGGAGGTAATGCTTTTGCCATGAAAAGAAGAATCTATCTGAATATGAAAGAACTTGACCAGGCCCTTGGGCTTCTTCTTGATAGATTCAGCCCTGGAAACCTGGTGGGAGAAGAGGAGATTTCAAGTAAACAGGCTGCAGGGCGTGTTACTTCATGCCCTGTATTTGCCCGTATTTCTGCCCCTAGTTTTCATTCGGCAGCCATGGATGGATTTGCGGTGGTTGCTGAGGATACCTTTTCTGCCAGAGACGACGCACCTGTTGCCCTGGCAATAGGGGATAAGGCAATTGCAGTAAACACGGGTTTTCCTCTGCCAGAAGGGAAAAATGCCGTGGTGATGATAGAGCATTGTCTGATTGACAAGGCCAGAGATCATATTCTTTTAAGAACTCCGGTATTTCCATGGCAAAATGTCAGGAAGGTAGGAGAAGATATCGTTGCTACAGAACTGGTGTTTCCTACCAACCATCTTCTTGCACCCTATGACATTGGTGGATTGATTGCCAGTGGAAATTCCAGGGTTAAGGTTTGGAAAAGACCTATTGTCAGGATTATCCCCACAGGTTCAGAACTTGTAGACCTTGACTCTTTGGATCAGGCAACCTTGCAGCCTGGTCAGATTCCAGAGTCCAATTCGGCAGTGCTTGCAGCCCTTGCCGAATCCTGTGGCGCCTTAGTCGAGGTAACAGGGATTGTAAGAGATGAGCCTGATCAAATAGAAAAGGCCATCAAAGAGGCATGTTCTTCCAGTGCACACGTGGTTCTTGTAAATGCTGGATCTTCTGCCGGATCTGCAGATTATACTGTGGCCATAATAGAAAAACTTGGTCAG
>Ga0256835_1000815_pt1 | contig 20638 bp, 21 predicted proteins | sample PIR30metaG_FD_185972 | JGI IMG/M metagenome (GOLD analysis project Ga0256835, IMG submission 185972) | Hydrothermal vent microbial communities from East Pacific Rise, Pacific Ocean - PIR-30 | ecosystem: Environmental > Aquatic > Marine > Hydrothermal vents | place: Pacific Ocean: East Pacific...
TGAAGAGCGGAAAGTAGGCGTTTTGGTGCCCGGTTTCCTTGATCATCTCGTCGAGCTGGCGCTGCAGGTTCTCCCACAGGGCGTAGCCGTAGGGGCGCATGACCATCGTGCCCCGCACCGGCCCGTAATCGACCAGCTCGGCCTTCTGGATGACGTCGATGTACCACTGACTGAAGTCTTGCGATTGCGGCGTTACGCCTTGCTCCTTCGCCATAGGGACCATCCTAACCCGAAGGGCCGGCGGGCATCTTCCCGTCTTTTACCACCTGCGGCCGATTGCGGTGGGGCGAATTTTTCCAACCGGCGGCTACGGTCGCACCCGCAGGCGGGCGCGCACCGGGTTGTGGTCGGAATCGGCAAAGTTCAGGTCTTCGGTGCGGACTTCCAGCACCTCTACGTTGGGGCTGACCAAAAAGCCGTCGATGACGGTTACGTAGTTGACCCCGGGCTGCCAGGGCTGGCTGACGGTGCGGTTGCTGGGAGCGCTGGCGTCGTAGGCCCACTGCCAGCCTTCCGGCGTCCAGTCGGCCGGGAAAGGCAGGTAGAAGCCCGGCCGGACCTCGCTATGAGGAAACTGGTTGTCGGGGTCGACGCCGGGAAGAATCAGGTTCCAGTCGCCGCCGACGACCACGTAGTTGCCCTTTTGGTACTCGCGGGTCATGACTTCTTTGATGTAGCCGAGCTGCTGCTCGCGCAGCTGGCCGGCGTCGAAGGCGGAGTTGTGGGTGTTGATCAAGACCCAGTCGTGGCCGTTTGGGGCGGGGATGCGCTCGAGGATGAAGCAACGATCGAGCTGAGCCAGCTGCACCAAAAAGCTGTACTCGCCCGGCAGGGCGTGGCGCTCGGCGGCGGTCGGGCGCCAGCGGGTAAGGGTCATCTGCCCGGCCACCACCCGGCCCATCGGGCTGGTGGGCGGCACCGGCACGAAGGCAACGTCGTAGTTCTTGGCGAATACCCAGGCATATCCGGGCAGGGCCCGGGTTATTGCCTCGACCTCGTTGACGAAGTGGATCCGCTTGGAGCCGCGGTCTACCTCCTGCAGCATTACCGCGTCGGCGGGGTTGGTTTTCAGGTAGCCGGTAATACCGTCGAGATAGCGTTTTACGTCTTCAGGCGACGGCCAGCCGTGGCTGCCGCCGTCGAGGAAGAAGTCTTGCTCAGCGCCGAGGCCGGCGTAGCCGATGTTCCAGCTGAGCAAGCTCATCTCGGCGGGCGCGCCGCTTTCGCCCTCGCCCTCGACTTTTAAGGTGACCACCTGGGGTGGCTTGTAGTCGGTAATCCAGAGCCAGGCCACCAGCCCGCCGAAGGCTAGCAGTACCAGCAGCAACAAACCGAAGATCCAGATTAGGATTCTTTTGACCAGGTTCATATTTCCATGCTACCTGCTAGTCTATGAAAAAGCCCGCCAGCGGCGGGCGACCGATCGTGGTTTTGGCTAGTCTTCGTTTTCGGGTCCGCGCCAGAGGAGTCGGCCGCAGCCAGGGCAGCGGACCACCTGTCCGGATTGGTAGGCTCGTTGGGCAACGTGGGTGGGCAGCTGCACGCTACAGGCCTCACACAAAAATACGCTACCCTGGGCTTTAACCCTGGCCACGCCTATGCCTTTGCGGGCTCGGCGGATAGTTTCGTACTCGCGCAACAGGCTGGCAGGAATGCTGCCCGACATCTCCTGTCGCTTGGCCAGTTTGGTTTGGTATTCCTCTTCAAGTGCCGCCACCCGCTCGGCGTTGGCGGCCTCCAGAGAGTCGAGCTCTGGCTTGAGTTCGTCCGCAGCCGCCTCCAGCTCCTTAATTTGCTCCGCTAGCTGCTCCATCTCCTCGAGGATTGGCATGGTTAGCTCGGTCAGCTCGTCAATTCGGGTCGAAAGTTGCTGAATGCGGTTTTCGAACTGGGTTTGCTCCCGAATGCTGGATGATTGCAGCTGTTCATCTTCAGCCTGCTTGCGTTTTGCGGCAAGATCTTTTATTTCTAAATCGTTTTGTTGGTATTCCCGCTGGAGGGTAAGGTACTGCTCTTTTAGCTGAGCCAGCTGTTCGTTGAGCGCCGCCCATTTTTCGCGGGCTTCTACCAGCTCCGGGGGCAGCTGTTCCTGCTCTTCCTTGATGCGGTCTAGTTCTTGGTCGTGTTCCTGTAGGGTGTAAAGGTCGGCAAGGGCACCCGCGATATTCACGTCCACCATCATAACACCCTGTTGGCTCAGGTGTTTTGGCGGTTAGGGCAGGACTCCACCAAAATGCAATTATCGCATTTGGGCTTGCGGGCGGTGCAGACATAGCGGCCATGCAGAATGAGGGCATGGTGGACAAAAACCCACTTTTCACGCGGGAACAATTTCTCTAAGTCGGCTCCGATTTTTTCCGGGGTCTTGGCTTCGCTTAAGCAGAGCCGGTGCGCCAGCCGTGTCAGGTGGGTGTCGACGGCGATGCCGGGAATGCCAAAAGCGGCTGCGAGAACGACGGTCGCCGTCTTCCAGCCGACCCCGGGCAGCTTCATCAGCGCCTCTTTGTCTTGCGGCACCTGGCCGCCGTGTTCTTCCACCAGCCGCCGCGCCAGCGCCACCAGGTTACGCGCCTTGGTGCGGTAGAGGCCTATCCGTTTTATGTAGGGTTCTACTTCTTCGGGGGTGGCCGCCGCCAGTGCCGCTGGGGTGGGAAAGCGTTCGAAGAGGGCCGGGGTAGCCCGGTTGACCGACTTATCGGTTGCCTGGGCGCTGAGAACCGTAGCCACTAGCAGCTGGAAAGGGTTCTGATGGCGCAGCTCGGTGCGGGCTTCGGGGTAGGCCTTTTCTAGTTTTTTTAGAATCTTGCCGGCGCGCCGGCGCTTTTGGGCCAGCGACTCGCGGGGGCAGCGCAGCTTAGCGGGCGCCATGGGACCGATTATACTTACCGCATGCAACGGCCTCAGCGCGGCTTGATAGTGCGCCAGCCCTACGCCGGCTGGATCGTAGACGGCGAGAAGGTCTGGGAGATTCGCAAGCACCCCACGCGCCGGCGCGGTCCGATTGGCATTGTCAGCAACGGACAGCTGATCGGCCAGGTGGACCTGGTGGGGGTCGAAGGACCCTTTACGGTCGAAGAGTTGCGGGCGCACGAAGAGAAGCACCGCGCCGGCAAGTTTCTGGCCGACTATGCTCAGGGAAAACCTCTCTGGGCCTGGGTGCTGGCCAACCCGCGGCGCTACCCGCGGCCGCTGCCGGTACCGCCGCGTCAAGGGCGGGTCATGTGGGTCGATCTGGCCGAGGTTGCCTGGCCCGAAGAAGGCGGAGATGACGATTGACGTTAAACTGCCTGTAAAAGCAGCGGCCAGAAACTACCTTGGGGAATCAGACTAAGCAGCACCGCTTCCACGACTCCGCCCGCCTAACGAAAAAACTATTTGCGCGGCTCCGACCAGACCGAGCCGTAGCCAACGTAGACGATCTGATCGGGCTCGAGCGCCTGGCGCACCTCTTCCCGGTGGCTGCTAACCACCAGGGTAATACCCGCCTCCCGCGCCAGCTTGGAGAGCGCTCGCGCCACCCGGCGGGCGTTTGCTCCGTCTAGATGGGCGGCGAACTCGTCGATTAGCAAGAGATCGGGCCGTGCCGCCAGCAACAGCGCCAGGCGAAAACGCTCCCGTTGCCCGGTGGAAAGCTGATCGGGCAGCGCCCGCCAGAGCACCGCGTCGGCCAGGCCCACCCGCGCCAAAACTTCCACCGCCGCGCCGACGTCTTGAATCCGGCGGGCAACCCTCTCCAAAATCACTTCGTCGCCCAGCAGCGGTTCGGCCACCCCCGGCAGATAGGCTTCGACCTTGCCCTTGGGAACGTCTACCCAGCCTTCGTCGGGCATCTCGTCCCAAAGCAGCCGCAGGAGCGTTGTTTTGCCCGCGCCGCTGGCGCCCCAAAGGAGGTTTACCGTACCCGCCTTTATCCGCAAGCGGACTTCGCGCAGTATTCGCCGCTCCAAACGCCGCCGCCGCACCCCGAACGCCTCGAGCACCTCCCGCACTTCGGGAATGAGCCCCGTCAAATCGAGGTCGCTGGTATAAGCCTTATCTACGCTATGAAAAACAATCGGACCCCCGAGGCCGCGCACCTGGCCATAGCGGGGGCGATAGAGTTGGCCTTTGTGCTCCATGGCGTAGGGATCGGAACGTAAGAAACGGCGTACGTAGCGCCCTGCCGCGTCGGTAAGGGCATAAATCAAATACGGTCGACCCGATCCGGTATCCCATAAATAACGAAAACCGACGTTTTCAAAGAAGGGGTGGTAGCGCGCCATCTGGGCAACGGTGCAGACCAGCTCTTTGTCGCGACGACCGTCGGGAATAGCGCGCTCGATGACCCAGTCGAGCGCCAGCCGCACGCCGTGGGCCCCCAGGCCGTCGGAGCGATAGTCGGGATGAACCACCACTCGCGCAATCCGCGCCGCCGCCACCTCTACCCGATCGAGTGCCTGCTGAACGACTTCTTCCCAGGAGCGCCCCTCCGGCTGCAGGTCTTTGAGGTCGAAGGTGGGGTGGAACCAGTCTTTGGGAAATACCTTTTCCCGGATTTTGCGCTCCACGCCACCGGGGGTTCGCCTGTTCATGGCGGGAAGCGGTGGGTCTAATCTCAAATAAGCGATGATTGGCGGCTCGAACGGCAGGCGGTTTACCAGCTCGATGACTAGGAACCGGCTAGCCGGGGTAGAGCCGCGGATGTCGAGCAGCCGACCCTGACCGCGGCCGCAGGTCGGTTTGGTATTGGCATTGACGCGGGAGCCGTCGGGGCAGCGCCAGACCGCAACCGTTTCGTGGTCGGAAGCGTAATGGTGTTGCTCCAGCTCGGCAATGGCTTCGTAGTCTTGTTCGTAGCGCGCTTCGCGAACCCGCAGGGTGTAGTTGTAAAGCGCGTCGGTATAAACTCCCGGCCGGGTATGTTCTACCTCGCGAGCAAAGGGTGGCCAGAGCAAGCGACCGCCGCGCAACAGCGTGTAATCGTCAAAGTCGAGCATCTCGCCCGCCGCGCCGTCGGCGTCGCGCAGCTCCAGCTCCACCTCGTCTCCTAAGCGTAGCCAGCGGGCTACGTCACCGCTAAGACGAAGCGTCGGCCCGCCTTCCAGATCGACCTCGCCGTACCAGCGCCAGTAGAAACGCCGTGAACTTACCCGATAAACCATCTGCTCTTCTTTAGACTACTGCGCGTTCGAGAAGGATGTCGGCTAAGGCGGCTAAATCGGGCTCGAGCCGGTCGGGCTTCGATCGGGCCAGCGTGGCCGCGTCGTGGTTGCCCCAGGTAACGGCGTAGGTCGCCAGCCCGGCGGCGCGGCCGGCGCCAACGTCGTGCACCGTGTCGCCCACCATCCACAAACCCTCTCCGCCGACCGCCGCCAGCGCCGCCAGCACCACGTCGGGAGCCGGCTTGGGCGGCAGCCCGTCGGTTCCCTGAACGTGGTCGATTAGGTTTGCCAGGCCGACGGCTTCGAGTAATTTTTGCGCTACCGGCGTCTTCTTGGTGGTGGCGATTACCCGGCCGTAACCGGCCTCGCCCAGGGCCGCCAGCAGTTCGGGCACCCCCGGGTAGGGGCGACTGTGATCGGCCATATGTCGGGGGTAGTAGTCGCGAAAAGCGGCCACCAGCGCAGTTTCGTCGGCTTCCGGCGCCGCCTCGCGGAACATCTCGGCCAGCGGCCGACCGATCAGGCGGCTCATGGCGTCGTCGTCGGGCTCGGGGTAGCCGGCCTGACGCAGCACCCGGCGAAAGCTGGCCTTGATGTCGGCCAGCGAGTCGACCAGGGTGCCGTCGAGGTCGAAGACTACCGTCGGTTTCAAGACTTGGGCTTCCGCAAAATCTTGACGGTCTTGATGGTGTCTGACTGGCTAAGCTTCTGCACCACGTCCAGTCCTTCGACTACCTTACCGAAGATGGTGTACTGGCCGGTCAGGTGCGGCGTCGGAGCCAGGGTGATGAAGAACTGGCTGCCGTTGGTGTTGGGGTCGTTGGTGCGGGCCATCCCCACCCAGCCGGCGTCGTCGTACTTGAGGTTGGGGTCGATCTCCAGACCGAACTGGTAGCCGGGGCCGCCGGCGCCGGTGCCGGTCGGATCGCCGGTCTGGGCGACGAAGCCGGGCACCACCCGGTGCCACTTGAGGCCGTCAAAGTAGTGATTGAGGGCCAGGAAGACGAAAGAGTTGACGGTGTTGGGGGCGCTGTCCTCGAGTAAATCGATTACAATCTTGCCCTTGCTGGTCTCGATTTCGGCATAGTAGTCGTACTTCTTATGATCGGTGACTACTTCCGGCTTGCTGAACTTACGAACCGGGGTCTCGCTGAGGTATTCCATGGTTTCCATATTGCCTGCTTTCTGGGCGACGGTCGCGATCCGGGCGGTCGCGTCCTCGCTCTTTTTTGGTTTGCAGCCAGCGAGGCCGAAAACGAGCAACGCGGCTGCGAGAATTATGGAAAGGGCGCGCATGCTATACAGGATAGCGCGCCCCTATGATAAATCGGCTAGGGATTGTTAGTGGCAGGTCCCCTTGCCCGAGTCGAGCACCTCGTTGTCTATGTTTACGAAGCGCCAGGAGTACGAATTCTTTCTTAAGGTGAGCTCGAGCACGCCAAAATCCTTATTTCGGGAGTAGGCGACGTATTCGTCTTCGTTCAAATCGTAAAGGCCGATGCCCCCGGTACCGATAACGAATTGGACCAGACCCTTTTCTTTGTCTTCTTTACCCTGGGCGTCCCGTGGTTTATAGCGGGCATAGACGTGATCGTGGCCCGATAGATAGAGTTCGACACCGGCGTCGACCAGCAAATCCCACATGTCGTCTATCTCTTCGTTATCACCGTGGCTGCCGGGGCTGTAGCGTGGATGGTGGGCGAATGCCAGCGCGCATCCATCAGGGTTGTCGGCCAGCTCCCCCTTTAGCCAATCGTATTGTTTAGAGCCGGAGTCGCAAGGATGATATTTACAATTTGAGCTGGTATTAAATGAGTATATCTTCCACGAACCGAGTTCTAACGAATACCATCCCTCGGGTCCGTGCGCTCGAGAACCCCAGTATTCAAAGTATCCCTTAGCGTCAGTAGTGTGATACTCGTGATTTCCCGGGGTTGGATAAGTAATTTTTTTGAACTCACCCCATGAAGAATCGTAATACTTTTTGAATTCATCGAGCTTGCCGTCTTCGTATGCCAGATCTCCCAGGGCCAGCACGTAGACGTTTTTCTTACCTTCAGAGAGTTTTTCTATTAGTTTAGCCGTTTGCTCGTCGTAATCGTATTTCCAGGCTATGTCTCCAGCGGCGTAAAGATATATTTCTTCGTCATTACCCAACCCCAAAACGCTAATACTAACCTTGGCCTCGGCACAGTCGCCGTCGGCATCGCAGATCTGGTATTCGAAAGCATCGCCGCCAACGTAACCGTTCTCTGGGGTGTAGACGATGGCGTCGTCGCTGGCGTCGTTGGCTGTGCCATTGTCGCTTATGACTGCCCGGCCGTGGGACGGGTCTTTGGTTACAGAAACAGACCCGGGGCCATCGTTGCCAAAGCTGTCGTTTTCGAGCACATTTATCGTGACCGGGGTATTTTCCTTGGTGGTAACGCTGTCATTCGTGGCTTGGGGGGTGTCGTTTTCCGCCGCCGGCTCAACTTTGATACTAACCTTGGCCTCGGCACAATCACCGTCGGCATCGCAGATCTGGTAGACGAAACGGTCGTTGCCAGCAAAACCGCTACCGGGAGCGTAGGTAATGCTGTCGTCAGTTGGATTGCTAGAGGTGCCACCGTCGTTGACGGTTGCTGCGCCGTGTTCCGGTTCTTGCGTAATTGCCAGTGGTTCGGACCCGGCGCCGTCGCCGCCAAAATCGTCATTATTCAAAACGTTGATAACCACCGGTCTTCCCGCTGGAGTACTAGCGGAGTCGTCGCGGGCTATGGGTTGGTGGTCTTGGCTCCGTTGAACGTCGGCCTGGCAGCTAGTGCTGATTGCTATTAGCAGCGCCAAGGCCGCAAAGAAAAATAGTGATCGTCTAAGCATGCACCATGATACAAAGAACTTCTTAGCTGATTTTGAATTTTCACTAAGATATTTGTGTTTTAAAATAATATGTAAAAACAACTTCTATAATGTATCAAGCTAATTTTGTACTAAATTTAATAAAAAAAGATAACTAGTAACCGGAGTACGGGAACGCGTTGCCTCCGATAGACGAGCCAAATCAAAAATTTTTACGCGAGGCAAGAACAGTCTTCGCGGGAGCCGAGTAATCTTCATCATAAGAAACGCGGTAGCAACTGGGTTCTGAATCCGCGAATGCTCGCGGCGGCAGATTTTGATTTTGGTTGTTAACCTTTGAGAACCAGGGCCGAGTACGAGCGAAGACGCGAAGTTTCGTTCTGCTAAGCCCGGCCGCAACTAAAATAGCAGGCAACTTCCAAATCAATGAATAACCGCTATCGGGATATGGATTTTATATTTTAGGCAAAGTAATGCCTTTTTGCCCTTGATATTTGCCCTGACGGCTCCGGTACGTAGTTTCGGGCGGTTCGCCTTCAAAGAAAAGTATTTGAACTATTCCTTCACCGGCGTATACGCGAGCTGGCAAGGGGGTGGTGTTCGATATTTCTAATGTTACGTGCCCCTCCCACCCTGGCTCGAGTGGGGTGACATTGGCAACGATGCCACAACGGGCATAAGTAGACTTGCCAAGAGCAATGGCAATGATATTTTCGGGCATACGGATATACTCAATCGATCGTGTTAGGGCAAAGGAATTGGGCGGTATCAATACCGCGTCGCCTGTTAGCTCGACGAAACTTTGTGGATCAAAAGCCTTGGGGTCGACGACCGCGCCATAGGCATTGGTAAAGACCTTCCACTCGGGTGCCGCCCGCAGGTCGTAGCCGTAAGAGCTGACGCCATAAGAAATGACCCCTTCGCGCACCAGATTTTCTTCGAAGGGCTCGATCATCCCTTTCTCTCGGGCCATTTTCCTGATCCACCAATCGGGTTTGATACTCATGAGACGAGTATAACCAGCCCAGGCGGGGCAAAACGGCCCTTAAAACCAAGTTAGCGCAGAAACAGAGCCAGACCGTTAACGACCGGACGTTCACGGTTTGGGAAGATGAGTCTTCCTTTTGCGTAGAGCTGGGCGGAGCCGCCGGCGTCCATGCGGATGGCTCCCCAGGCCCCCATTTCCAAAAGCCGCTCGGCCAGTACGCCCGGGGTGGTGGGGCCGCTGACCAGCAACCAGAGCTCGCCTTCTTTGGTCCAGGCGACCGCCGCCTGATTGGTGACCTTCTTGATCTGCGGCGAGTTGGCGGAAAATCGCTCGGCGTCGGGGGCGTAGGCCAGGTGGCCGGCCTGGACCAGCAAGGGGCCGGCTTCGAGCGCGTAACGAACCGGCGGGTCGAGAGCGCCGTAGAGAGAAAGGCGGTCGCCGGGCTTGAGGCGGCCGCTCCAGTAGGGGTCGCCCGCCGGGTAGGCCAGGGCCCAGTAGCCGGCCTCCAGGTTTACCGGCGCCGGGTAGGTGTGGAGAACCTCGTCGTCTTTGACGATTATCACGTTTTCACCGGCCCGGCCGGCTTTGCCGGGCAGGGTGTAGGCGGTCAGGCGGGCCGGCCAGCGGTTGATGCCCACCAGGTGGGCCTTGCCGTCGGGGGTGCGGACCCAGGCCTTGAAGCTGGGGATGGCCGCTTGCGGCAAGCCGCCGTCCCACATCAGGGCGCTGCGGCCGTAAGGATAGCTGAGGGGAACCCCGTCGCGGACCCAGAGGCCGATGGGGGTGGCGGTTTTGGGGTCGTAGTAGCCGCCGTTCAACAAGGCCAGCGCCCGCGGAGCCATTTCGGGTAGTTTTTGCCGTTTACCCGGCGTGCCTACCGGCTCCAGCCGCCAGCTACCGGCGGCGGCGATGACGCGCACCACTTCCAGCGGTTCCGGCGTCCAGACGTATTCGCGGCGCAGGACGACGCCCGGCGCCAGCGTTCGCTGACTCGCCGGCGGGACAAAGTAGGCGTCCATGACGTAGCGGGGCGGGTTCGCCAGCGGGAAGGTGCGCCAGCGGTAGGCGCGCCCTTCGGGGGCCAGGTAGCGGATTTCGGTGCCGCGAGAGTCGTAGCGGAAGCTGAGGCCCTCGAGCCGGGGCGGATTGGCCACGAAGTAGGGGGCGTAGAAGACGAACCAGCCGGGGCTCTCGCCGTCTTCTTTCGGCAGCTCCGGTAGCGGGCCCCGGGGGAGGTCGAGGACCAGGCGCAGGCTGGTATCGGTCAGCCGGTAGCGCAGCCGCGCCGTTGGCAGGTCGGCGGGAACAACGCCGGCGGCCCGCAGCAGACGTTCGTCGAGCCGGTAGTCGTCGCCGGTTGGCGGCGGCAGCGCCGGGTCGAGGGGGCTGGTCCAACCGAGGCCGGGAACGTAACTGAAGCGAACCCCGGGTTTTTCGAAGACCAGGGCCCCGTCTACTTCGCGCACCTGCAACCCCAGCCAGGCGGCCGGCACCTGGGCTTGGGCGAATAGCAGAAGAAAGGCGAGCCAGATCGCTAGACGACGCATTAACCCTCCTCTGTTAGGTACAGACGCGGATTGGCTTCGGGGAACGGGTTGTCGCGGCGTTCGATTTCGGCCAGATTATTTATTGTTTGATCATGTCGTAAGCTAGTGGCCAAATAAAAGAAGGTTTGCGCGTGCTCGCGGTAGCGCTGCCGGGCGTAGTCGGCCGCCTGGCCGGTGTGAATCAGGAAAGGCCAGTCGGAGGCTTCGAGTAAAAGCAGTTCGCGCATCATTTGTTTGAGCAGGCGCAGGCGTGCACCGGAGCAGTTTTCGGCCGCTAGTAACATCTCGGCCTCGGCCCGGTAGACGGTGCGCCAGTAATCCATCGTTTGTTCGTTCAGCCAGACCCGATGGTCGCCGCCCTCGCCCCAGGAGCCTTCCGGCAGTACGAAAGGGATGGCTTCGTTGCGAATTGCTTCGTGGCTGCGGACCGGTTTGACGGTTTCGAGCGCGGCTAGCTCCCGGTAGACCTGCTCGAGCCAGGCTATACCCTCGAACCACCAGTGACCAAAGAGTTCGGCGTCGTAAGCAGCGGTTGTCACACCCTGTGGGTGTGAGCGAGCCAGTCTGGCCACTAGATTGGCGAAGTGGCTGGCATGCGCACGAACCCGGGCGGCGGCGGCTTCTGGATCGTAGGGGGCCTTATTACCGAGGTCGGTTTGGCGGGAGGTAACTCGCCAGTGGTGCAGACCCGACTCGGGGTCTTTGCGGTGAAACTCGCGGTAGGCGGGGTCGCCGGGGTAACCATAGTCGGCGCTCCAGACCTGGAGCGAGGTAGCTCGGTTGCGCACCAGCAGCCGCAGTCCGCTTTCCAGCTCCAGTACCCGCTGGCTCAGGTCGCCAACGCCGGCGGAGGTAGAGCTGCCGTAAGGGCCGACAGGTTTGCCTCCGTCTACCAGGGCGGCATCGGTGAACGTGTAGCGCAGACCGGCTTTCATTAAAAACTCGTCCACTCCGGGTCGCCAGGCGGCCGGGGGGCCCTCTACCGGTGGCGTCCAGAAACCGGCCGGTCGGTAGGCCATTTCCGGTAGCCAGTAGCCGACCGGTTCGGTCATCACGTGACGACGGTAGGTGTGAACGCCGGTTCTGACCTGAGCCGTGAGGGATTGGGGGTAACCCAGCAAGGGTGAGTATCCGTGGGTGGCGCTCGAGGTTATTAACTCGATCTGACCTCGTTCCTGGGCGCGCGCAAAAGAAGCTACTAAATCCCTTCCGATATCGGAGAAGAAGACAGCGGTTTGTTGCCAAAATTTCACCTGAAAGGCGGCTGATGCTTCCAGGTCGCTACCGCTATACCGACCTAGATCACGTTCGGCGCGGGCCAGCCGGTCTTCGACGTAGGCGGCAAACCCGCGTTGTACATCGGCGTCCGTTAATTGTTCGGCTAATATTGGGGTTATCCCTAGCGTTAGTGGGGCGGGCACTTGGTCGTTCCAGAGGCGGTCGAGCAGCCGAACCAGAGGTAGATACGTTTCGGCCATGACCTCGTATAGGGTCTCTTCGCCAAAAGGCCAAACACCATGCGCCCGCACGTAAGGCATATGGGCGTGAAGAGCTAATACGAAGTCCATGGCAGCCATCCTAACTGTTGCGCCAAGCTCGGTAGACGAGCAAGGTTCCTGATAGCAAGAGAATGAAGGACAAAAGGGGCCGCCAGCTGCGCTGTCTATGGGCCGGCGGCAGAACTCCGGTATCCCAAACCCTTTCTTGGTCGGTGGTTATCAGGTCTAGGGCGGATGAGGCTTTTTCCGGTCCATCCAGATACCAAACGCCGCCGCCGGGTAGCGCCTTACGAAAGGCCCAGGCTTCAAATGGATCGTAGATGCCACTGACCACGTAGGCCCGCGGTTTTTGTTCGAGTTCGGTTTGGATCCATATCCAATCGCCCTCACGCCAAACTCGCGCAGCGGTCCTTCTGCCGTCCGGAGTGCGTTTTTCGGCTCCCCAGCCACTAATCAAATAAGCTTCCTCCCAACCCTGTCCCGGAGGCGTCTTTAGCTTTGCTCCCGGTAGCTCCTCCTTACCGCCGGGAGCAGTGTCGAGATAGATGGCGACTGTTGCTAGAGAGAAGCCCAAAGGCGCCTCGGCCGGGTTGGGATAGCGGCTAAGTTGAACTCCAAGCAGCCAGACTTCACCTTGTTTTTTCATTTCGAACCGGGTGATATCGGCGAAACCCACCTCCTGGTACAGGGAAGCCCTGGGGTAACCAAGACCGGCGCCATGATCGTCGCCAACTGGATCAACAAACAAGAGTAAGGTTAGGAATATCCATTTCATCGCGAAATCTCCAGCAACGCTCGTGCCAGCTTATCGGCGTCATGGCGGATAGGTTCACCGGCATGGGCGAAGTTGCCGGTTATCAACTTCACCCCATCGGCGCTAAAGGGACGGGCGTCGATGGTTACCCGATACTGGCCCTCGGCAGCGTATCGTTCCAGGGCGGCCGGGTCGAGAGGGGCGGTGTGAGCTATGACCACGTCGGGCCGCCGGCCCAGGTGTTCGGAAACCGCCCGGTAGTGGTCGTAGGCGGTCATGCCGTCGGTTTCGCCGACCTCGGTCATGATGTTGACAATGTAGACGAGCTTGGCGGGGCTTTCTTTGATTGTTCGGCTGAGATCGGGCGGCAAAAAGCTGGGAATGACCGAGGTAAAGAGGCTGCCGGGGCCTAAGACGATCAGGCGGGCTCGCTCTACGGCGCGGATGACCTCGGGCATGACCGGAGGGTCTTTGGGCTCGAGCCATACCCGTCGTACCCTACCAGGGGTTTCGCGAATCAGGCTTTCCCCTTCGATTCGTTTCCCATTTTCTATTTCAGCTACCAATTTCGCAGGATGCGGGGTAGAAGGGTAGACGGAGCCCGTTAGGGCCAGGACCCGGTCGGCCATGCGGACGGCTTCGGCGAAATCACCGGTCAATTCGAACAAACTGACCAAGAACAAGTTCCCAAAGGTGTGGCCGGAAAGCTCACCGCCGCGCTCGAAACGGTATTTCATCAAGTCGGGCATTCGCTCGACCTCGCTCAGCGCCGCCAGGCAGTCGGTCAGGTCGCCAACCGCGGGCACGTCGAAGCTCCGCCGCAAGCGGCCGGTGGAGCCGCCGTCGTCGGTTACCGCTACCACCCCGGTCAGGTTGGCGGTGTGGCGCTTGAGGCCGCCGAGGAGGTTGGAAAGGCCGGTGCCACCACCCAGAGCGACTATCCGGGGCCCCAACTCCAGCTTGCGTTTGCGCCATACTCGTTCGGGAACCTCGTCGGGGTCGGTTATAGCTGAGAGAACGCTACGATTCATGGCTCGCATCCCGGCAATGAAGATAAACATCCCCGACAAAAAGCAGAGGGTGCCTGAGAGCCAGAGAGGTAGGCCGGCGCGACCGGCAATTTGAACGAAGCGCAGAACCCAGTCCAGGAACGCCCCTTGCCAGCTGAGCTGGGCTACGCCCAAAAAGGCCAGCAACATCCCTGCAGCTGCTACCAGCAAATAGCGCTTGACGCGCATTCCTGGCAGTAGCCAGCGAAGGCTGTTCAGCAGGCGTTTAGTCGTCTTTCGCCACATCGCGGTGTTCCACTTCCACCTCAAAGGTGTCGGTTAGTTCCCGAGCCAGACGTTCAGCAACGGCAACCGAACGATGACGACCGCCGGTACAACCAACAGCAGTAGTGTAGCCACTGCGGCCGGCGTCACGAGCGGCTGCCGCCGCCAGCTCGACCGTCTTTTTGAGGGCCTGGTAGTAGTCGTCTTCGCCGGAAAAAACGTAGCCGGCCACTTCTTCTTGCAGCCCGGTTAGCGGCCGCAGTTTTTCCACCCAGTGCGGGTTGGGCAGCGCCCGGGCGTCGAGGATTAGGTCGGCCACCTGGGGCGGGCCCCACTTGAAGCCGAACGATATCAGCCGCAGTACGAAGGGCCGGGTTTCATCCAAAAGTTTGGCCAGTTTATCGGCCAGGTCGCCCGGGGTAATGTCACTGGTGTCGATGATCCAGTCGGCGGCGCCGCGCAGCTCAGCCAGCAGGGCGCGTTCGCTCTCGATTTCACGCAACAGGTGCCCTTCGCCCAACGGGTGGGCGCGGCGGCTGAGGTTGTAGCGGCGCAATAGCGCGTCCGGCCGCGCTTCGAGAAAGACCAAGGTGGTGCCGATGCCGCTGGTGTCGAGTTCGGTTAGCGCCGCCGGCACCTGATCCAGAAAGCGGGCGGCGCGGCTGTCAATGACGACCGCCGCCTTCTCGATGCCGGCCGTCGCCAGCTCTTTGGTAAAGCGGGTCCAGAGCGATGGCGGCAGGCTGTCGCTGGCAAAGTAGCCCAGGTCTTCCAGGGCTCTGAATGCGGTGCTCTTGCCGGCTCCGGAGAGGCCGGTGACGACGACCAGCTGCATATCCTTCAGTTTGGCACGCCGTTTCTGGGACTGGGTGAGACGGACGGCCGTCCCCGCGGGTGGTGCGTATAATCTAGGAGGTATGCGCTTGCGGGCGGGAGAACCGCGCGACGCCGCCGACGTTCGGGCCCTGCTCGAGGGCCTGATCGGGCAGCGGCTGGCCGACGACCTGGTAGGTGAACTCAACACCCAGCTGCTGCGCTTTTTGGGTGGAGAGGGAACCACCTTGGTCGTCCTGGAAGACGAGGGGCGGGTGCGCGGCCTGGTTAGCATCTGGGTTCGCCGCGGCGTCTACGACGACGGTCCGGTGGCGCTGGTCGACCGGCTGGTGCTCGAGCCCGCCTACCGAACTCCCGAAAACGCCCGCAAGTTGCTGGAGCAGGCGCTGGGCGTGGCCCGCACCGTGGGCGCTCTCGACCTGGAGGTACTCGACTCGGAAGGCTCTTACCTTCCCGAAGAGGCGCTGGCCGCCCTGGGCCTAACCGAGGCGCGGATGTGGCGCAGCAGCATGCTATAGGAGGCGTTAGATGAACGTATTGCCCAAAGGAGCCGAACCCCCGAGCATCACCCTGACCGCGGCCGACGGCAGCCAGCTGGACCTGAGCAAAATCGAGGGGCCGCTGGTGCTGGCCTTCATCCATCCCGACGTGGCCGCCAGCCGCAACGTGGTTGGATACCTGCGCAAGCTACACGACATGCTCCCCGACCTGCCCATCTGGTTCGTCTCCAGCGCGGACGAAGAGCAGACCGAACGCTACGTCAAGGGCTACCTGGGCGACTACCTGACCTCTTATCCGGTAGTTCCCGCCGGCTGCCAGGTGCTAGCCGCCTTTGGCGCGACCCACGTGCCTACCGTTCACTACTTCGTAGATGGGAAGGTTGACTTAGCCTTTACCGGTTTTCACAAGCTCTCCCTCAACACCCTGGGTGAACGGGCGGCGTCAGCTTTCGAAGCCCGCCCCAAACAGTTAGTTGCCGACCTCGACAACAAGGGCGAGTACGAGCTGGCCGAACCCAGCGGCTGTGAGTAAGCCCGTATGCAAGAGCCGGTAACGCGGCTATACAGACTGGGGCTACAGGTCGCCTTCAACCTGGCGATCGTGGTCTTGGTCCTGGGGATGTTTGTTGGCGTCTGGCGGGTGCTGGCCAACCTGAGACATACCCTGACCGCAGTCAGTACCCCCGAAGCCTTCCAAACCCTGATTACCGACGCCCTGACGTTGCTGGTGGTCATCGAGCTGGTACGTACCTTCGTCGACTACTTCGAGTGGGAGCGGGTGCGGATTCACGTGCTGCTCGACGCCGGGGCCATTTTTCTCTTGCGCGAGCTAATAATCAAACTCTACGCCCACGAATACGCCGGGCTCGATGTTGTCTGGTGGACTCTAGGAATCCTGGTCCTAATGCTGGCTCGCACCCTGGCTGTCCGCTGGCCACCGCCGGCCCATTGCGAGGCTGGGGAAGAAGGTGGCTGAGCCGCCGGTTGTCCTCGGCTGGTTGCTGGGCGCCGACCTGCGCGACCCGGAGCTGCTGGCCGCTTACGACGCCGCCCGTCAGCGACTGCTGGCTTATTTGCGTCAGACCCTGCCCGAGTTTTCCTGGAGCATCGAGGCCGAAGAACGGCGGGCGTACCACCCGCGTGGCGCCCTCGATCCGGTTGACCTGCTGGAAATGGGGGTGGCCGAAAAGCTGCACCGACACTGGGACTACGTTCTGGTGCTGGTGCCCAACGAGCTGATCCCCCGCCACTCGCCCAGCGCCCTGGGGGTGCCCAGCTCGGCGCTGGAGGCGGCGGTAATCTCGACCAGCCGCCTGGGGACGGGTGAAGAGCTGGTGGAACGCATCGTCGCCCTGGCGCTCCACCTGCTGGGCCACCTCTGGGGGTTGGAGCACGCGCCGAGCGGCCCCATGCGGCCGGTCGACGACCCCACCGAGCTGCGTCTGGAGCCCTGGCCGCCGGAGCAGCTGGAACAGATCCGCCAGCAGCTAGCCGAAGCCGCCGCCGTCCGCCTGGAAGAAGAGCGGGCGCGCTGGGGGGTGCTGGCCTTCTACTGGCGCACCTTCTTCAAAGATCCGCGGGGCATCCTCGAGGCCATCTGGGGTTACGCCCCCTGGATGATGCCGGTTTATCTTGGTCGGCTAACGGCCGCCGCCGCGGTCAGCGTGGTCTACTTTTTGATAACCGCCGACGCCTGGACGCTGGGTGCCCACCTCTCCTGGAGGGCGGTCTGGGTCATGGCCGCTCTTAGCATCGTCGCCGCCACCAGCTTCATCTTTTCCGGGCAGGACCTGGGGCGGCTCGGCCGCGAACACGCCTGGCGCGAACAGCTGGCGCGGACCCGGATCGTGTTACTGGGCACTCTGGGGCTGGGTATGGCCTCGCTCTGGCTGGCGCTGCTGGCTTTGTCGCTCCTGGGCGCCTGGATTTTGCCTCGCTCCTTGCTGGAGGCCTGGATGGAGGCAGAACCGACCGCCGGCCATCTGTTGCGTTACGCCGTTTTCACCGCCACCATCGGCGTTCTCGGCGCCGCCCTGGGCGGGAACTTGGAAGAGGAACACGAGATTAAGGCCGAACTCTTCTTCGATGAAGAAACCTAAAAAGGCCGCCCCCGCGGGGGCGGCCCGGCTGACGAATTGTGACTAGCCGGCGTCGGCCAGCGATTTCTTGGCCAGCTCGGCTACCTGCTCCGCGGCCACGGCTCCCAGGGCCCAGACCAGCAGCGCTGCCACGCTAGCGCCCCAGAAGACCCCTTCGATTAGACTGCTACCGGTAAACAAGCTCCAAAAACTAGTTACGGGCAACACTAGTTTCAGAGCCAAAGAAATCAAGAAGAGAAGTACGTAGACCGCCATGAAGGCGTACCGGTAGGGATCGAGCGCCACCAACCAAAAACCAAGTAGGGTTTCGATCGACAGCTTCTCGGCTTCAGCCTGCTGCGAACCGGCTTCGGCCGGGGCGCGGTCGGGGTTTTCACCGCGACCGATTGCTTCGGCGAAGGCGCCGATTGCTCCGTATCCCCAGACGAGTCGCGAGCCCAGCAGCATAAAGCCGGCGAAGCCCAGCAGCATGGCCAGTTCCTGAGGGGTGGCCAGCAGCAACCCTACCGCCAACCCCCAGGCGGCCAGGACGAGTAATATCGCCCAGAGGATTGCCAGAAGGATGCGCATTACTTACCCTCCTTTTCGGGCTTGGGTTGGTTCATCTGCGGCTGCGCCGGTTCTTTCTGCTCTTTGCCTTTGGCGGCTTCTTCGTTGACCGAGAAGACGTGGGTTAGCACGTAGAGGTCGCGCGAGAAGGGATGGGTGTAGCTAACCGAGGCGGCTAGTACGTCGCCGACCTCGAGCTTCTTCGACTCCGGCTTGAGCTTGAGCTGTACCTCAACCGCCGAAAGCGGCGCAATCTCGACACCCAGAGGAATAGCCGTGAGCGCATAGGCTTCCTGCTGGCTAGCGGCGCCGGGTTTGAAAATCAAGCTCTGGTCAATTAGCTTGACCGGAACCAGGCCCGGGTTGAGGATCTGCAGTACCAGCTGGTCGTTGGCCTTGTCATAGCGGGCTGAGGTAACGACCGGCGAAGGCGGAATGCCAGTAGCCAACGCCTCGGCGGCGGCCACCGCAGCGCGTGCCCGCGAGGCGGCGCTGAAGCTGCCGATGGCGAAGCCCAAAAGCAGGGCGATAACGAGGCTCCAGATAACTACGGATTGAACGCTTCCACTTCTGTATTGCTTCATTCGTATCACCTCAGTTGACCATTGTAGTATCAAGGAAAATGAGATTGATGGTTGACAAATCACCGCAATAGTGTAATCAATATACATGCAGTAAGATGTCTATATCGTTTAAGCTGATATAGCAGTTGACGAGGAGGATGATTCGATGAAGAAGTCCAAAAAGCTGACCGCGGAGGAACTGGCGGCCAAACACCAGATGGCGGTCAATACTTTCGTTCGCGAGGTCTGGGGTGAGATTCCCCGCGAGCTGGAGGTCAAGCTCAAGAGCCTCAAAGCCTGGGGGTTCGACCTGATTGCCGGTCTGCGCGAAGGCGAGCCGGCGGTCTTTGTAGCCGACAGGGAGGCCGGTCGCTTGCCGGGGGACGTTTACGAGGAGCGTGGCGAGCGCTTCGAGGTCAAGGAGATTATGGAGAAGCTGCCCAAGGGGGCCAGGCTGCTGGTCCGGGTCGGCAACGAGGAGCGGCGCGGCGTAGCCCGCCTCTACTACCGCGCGGCTGGCGGCGAAGAAACCGAGCTCTTTGCTCTGCCGGCGGCCGAGTTGCTGCTGGCCTACTTCAAGAAGCGTGGCTGGGGCAAGCTGCTCGAGGCCTTCCACTCCAGCGGCCTGACGACCGAGTTCATCCAGAGCCGCGGCACCAGCGGCAAGGCCTGGAGTTTTGAGGCGCTGCCGCCGAAGATGCGCCGGGCGCTGCGCGAGGGCGCCGATACCATCAAAAAGCGCGCCGGCGTTGGTCGCTTTACCCTGGTCTACTTTGGCAAGAACAAGGACGGCGACGACCGCTACACCGTTACCTGGCTACTACCGACCATCAAGTTGCTCGACGTTTCGCTGGCCGAGCACGTCGAAGGACTTTTGGCGGCACTCGACTAGGCAAGCTCGACTAAGCTAAGGGAAGGAGGACAAAATGATAATCAAAAAGCAGCACGCTCTGGCGTTGGAACGACTACTGGTAGATGAAGAGGCTGGTAAACCGTATACCCCGCTCGAGGAGGTCGATGAGCCGACCTTCATAGAGCTGGAGCTAGCCGGCTTAGCCCGCTTCAGCACTCCGGTGCGGCTGGTGCCGACCTACCTGGGCCGCGAGTTGACTCTATTGTTGCGCGAATTAGTTGAGCAGGGCCCCGCCGCCTGGTCCGAAGAAGACAGCGGCGGCGACTACGTGATTCTCGAAGGCCGCGGCCTAGCCGAGCCCGCGGAATGGCCCGAAGGCTGGCGCTGGCTGGGCAGCGAGGTAATCGCCATGCTGGAGGCGGCCGAACGCGCCGGCCGCGTTGGCCCGCTGGCGGTCGAAGCGCTCCTGGAACGCGGTCTGGCGGTGCGGGTGCGCGACCGCGAGACCAAGAAGGAGTACCTGACCCTCTCCGACGCCGGCCGCCGGGTGCTGGAAATCTACCGCGCCGCCGAGCCGGGTCTAGAGATAAGCGCGGCCCTGGCCGACGCCATTCGCAAGCTGCCGCTGGGCCCGGCTCCCAGCAGTGAGCTGCCGACGCCGGCCCACGACGAACACCGGCTGGAAGCGATGCGGCTGATCGCCTACTCGCTGCCCAGCTCCGACGTCTTCGCTTTCACCGCCCTCGGCCAGGCGGTCAAGAAGGCCTTGGAGACCGGTGGCTGGGGTGAGGGCGACGTATTAACCTCCGACATACTTTGGGCGCTGGCCGACTACGCCGACAGCGGCGAGGCGACCGAGGCCGGCCTGGCTACCCTGCAGGCGCTGGGTTACGTCGGCCCCGCTGGCGAGCTGCTGCCCGCCGGCGAGTGGGCGCTGGAGGCGTTGCGCTTGTGGCAGGGCGGCGTCCGCGCCGACGTTTGGAGCTTTGCTATTGAGGCCGAGGAGGCAGCGGTACTCGAAACCATCGCCGCCCAGTGGCGCAAGGCCGAAGAAACCAACCCCGAGGAACGGCCCACCTTCGAGGTGCTCAGGCGGGCGATGATCGATCGCAAGGTGGCCGAATACAAGGCGCTAATCGAAAAGTACGGCCGCAAGCTGAACGAGATGCCGGCCAAGTTCCGCCTGATCGCCGAGA
>Ga0256835_1000816_pt1 | contig 20632 bp, 20 predicted proteins | sample PIR30metaG_FD_185972 | JGI IMG/M metagenome (GOLD analysis project Ga0256835, IMG submission 185972) | Hydrothermal vent microbial communities from East Pacific Rise, Pacific Ocean - PIR-30 | ecosystem: Environmental > Aquatic > Marine > Hydrothermal vents | place: Pacific Ocean: East Pacific...
GTTCTGTGGAGACTACAGGCCCACCTTTTGAAGTTCCTTTACAACCTTCTTCTGCTCGCTGTTCAGCCTCTTTGGCACATCAACCATCACCCTAACATACAGATCCTTTCTTGTACCACCTGAGCCAGGCAATCCTTTGCCACGCAGTCTCATCTTCTGACCGCAACGAATGCCTGGTGGAATCTTCAGCTTCAGGGTGGAACCGTCAATGCCTGGAACATCGACCTTTGCACCAAGACAGGCCTCTGAAAACTTGACATACTTATCGTAGACAAGATTTCCGTCCTTATCAAAGTAAAAACCTGGAGGCAGGGAAATGTTGATTCTCAGATAAAGATCACCCCGGCCTCCTGGACCCTGGACTCCTTTTCCCGCAACTCTGATCTTTTTCCCCTGTTCGATTCCCTTTGGAATCTTGACTGATATCTTTTCTGGGAATCCTCCTGTTTGCAGAGAGATTATTTTTTTGTCTCCATTTATAACCTCCTGGGGAGTTACATACAGGTCAAGGATTACATCCTGTCCTTTTGGTTGGGGCTGCCGATAAACGAAACGGTCTTCTGGACCGTATCCCCTGCCTCCATGGGTGAACTCCTGTCCACCATGAGTGGCAAAGAGGTCATCAAAAATGGACCCCATTCCGCCACCTCCACCGCCGGTTCGGAAAATTATCCTGGTAAAACCGTCTCCGCCTATTCCAAGGTCCTGAAATATAGAGGAAAAATCAAAGTTCTTAAAAATATCTTCCTGACTGTAATGCCTGTGAAACTCTTGGGAACCAAAGGCATCATACTCCTTTCGCTTCTCAGGATCGCTCAAGACAGCGTAGGCTTCATTAATCTCCTTAAACTTTTCTTCAGCCTCTTTGTTACCTTTGTTTTTATCAGGATGATATTTTATGGCCAGCTTCCTAAAGGCCTTCTTGATCTCTTCAGGACTTGCGTCTTTTGATACACCTAATATCTTGTAATAATCCTTTGCATGAGTCATCTTAACTCTTTATCCTCTCTTTTTTGCTTGTTTGATTTCTCTTTTTGAAGGAAAATCAGAAATAAACCAATATAAATAGTAAGCTCTACAGGTACAAAGTCAAGGATTTGACAATCCATGAAAATTTATCTTTTTGAACCGTCATCACCTTCAAACACAAAGACCCTTGAAAAGGCTGTTGAACTTTTCAAGAAGGAATCCTCACTGGACCATGAAAATCTTTTAATATCCAAGGCTGGACAGATTGGCAAGGCAAACGCTGATTTACCTTATATAGCGTCTACAGACAAAATAAAGGCCGATACATTTTCTGGACTTATACTCAAAAAAGAACCCCTTTACATCTGGTTTACCAGAGGTGGATATGGAAGTAGCAGATGGGTAAGCCAATTAGACTTTGATGGTCTCAGAGGCCATTTTGAAAAAAAATTGCTTATGGGGTTTAGCGATACCACATTTTTGGCCTCCTTAGTGGTGAAACAGGGAGGATGTTTTCTTCACTGTCCCATGGTATACACACTGAGCAAAACAGATCCTGAAAGCAGACAGGCATTTTACCGCTTTCTCAAAGCAGGAACCCTTCCCACACTTTTGGGTCTGGGTCTCAATGCTTCTTCCTGTAAGGGTTTGCTCATTGGGGGCAACCTGACATGTCTGTGCCATAGCATAGGAACACCCAGTGAACCGAACTGGCAAGATACCATACTGTTTCTTGAAGACTGTGGTGAAGACGTCTATCGGATCGACCGCATGCTCACACAACTCATAGACTGTGGTGCGCTTGATAGGGTAAAAGGAATCGCCCTTGGATCATTTTTACCAGACTCAAACAGTGAACCGGATCCGAATCTTCTTGTCACCTTATTTAAGGACAGGCTCTTACCCCTTGGGAAACCGGTTGTTGCCGGTCTGCCCGTTGGCCATGGCAGGACCAACATGCCTGTACTTTTTGGTACAACCTATAAAATAGATGGTCAAAAAGGTGTTCTGGCTCCTGTACCGGCTAGAAAAAGGTGCTGAAAGCCATGGCCTTTACATTGTTTTCAAGCTGTTCAATCAGACAAAAGGCCTCCATCAGGTCTTGGCCCCAAGCCACAACCCCATGGGCCTTGAGAATAAAGATCTGCGCCCTTTTGGCTGCCTCAGCTGCTGCTTGGGCAAGCTCTAATGTGCCTGGTGCATAGAAGGGTACAACTTCTACTTTGGGAAAAAGTAACTTACCCTCAGCAAACTGGCTAAGGTCCAGGCTATCCCTTTTGAGGCTGGCGGCTATGCACCATGGCGCATGGGCATGGATTATGGCACCGGCCTCCTTTCGCGTATTATAAATGGCAAGATGCATGGGGGTCTCTGACGATGGCAAAGTCGTGCCTAGCATTCCTTTGCCATTTTGGTTCACAACAAGCAGCCCTGACATATCCATCAGTCCCTTATGGACTCCTGAAGCTGTCACCATGATCCTGTCCGAATCAAGTCTTTCACTGATGTTCCCGTCATTGCCTGAGACTAATCCTCGTTTATACAGCAGTTTACCAAAAGTGATAATCCTGCCTGCCGTCCCGTCCGTTTGCCAATCCAGCCGTTTCATGTCAGCTCCTTTCCCTTGTGTTTGCTTGACATTTCTCTATTTATGAATTAATGAACAATTTTAGTGGTAATAGATTTTTCTGTATAAGGGAGTACAAAAATTCGGAGGGAGTTGCCATGAAAAAATTTCTTGGAGTCATTCTGTTTCTTGGTCTGCTGTTTCCGGCTGGGGTTTTTGCAGGAGGGTATGCATCACCCAGTACGGATCAGCTACTCAAAAAAATCGAACAGCTTAGCCGTGAACTTGCCCAGGTGAAGAAGGAACTGAAACAAGTCAAGACCCAGGGGACCAATGCTGCTTTGCAGAGGGAGCTAGAAGCCCTTAAATCACAGCAGGAAGACACTGCCGATAATCTTGACGACCTGTCAGACCAGTTTGAAGATATGATGACAAACGGTGTGGGTCGTTTTGAGATCTTTGGAGACTACCGTTTCCGTCTCGATTCCACCAGAGCACATGCCAGGTCCTATTATGATGCCATTGAGCTTGGCAAGTGGATGCAGGGCGGAATGGTTGGTCCAATGCCCGGCAAAAAAGAGGCTGAAGACTTTAACAACGATACCCTCTACACGAACAGATTGCGCCTTGGGGTCAAGGTCAAGGCCACTGAAAACGTCACCTTTAAAGGCAGGCTGACCATGTACAAGATTTGGGGTATGGAAAGCTCTGCCAAAACCGCCTATCCTTTTGGCGGCAATGGGTTTATGTGGGATCCCAACATCAGCCGGCGTCCAAATGACAATACACTCAGGGTAGAGATGGCATATGTAAACTGGACAAACATTCTGGATCTCCCCATATGGATTTCTGTGGGTAGGCGTCCCACTGTAGACGGGCCACCAGCCCAACTCAGATATAACTATGACAGCCGTTATGCAACTCCGGTTGCCCTTGGTGTGGACTGGACCTTTGACGGCGCAACCCTTGGCTACATGTACACCAACCCCTGGCCTGGAAAGATTCGTATCTGCTACGGCCGTGGGTATGAGGCAGGTTTTGATTCCCATGATAATCCCACCGGCGGCCTGGATGATACGGATCTTTACGGATTCAGCTGGGACATCATAAACGATACAGAAAACCATAAATTTGCAAACCTGCAGTTCTTCAGGGCTGCTGACATCCCGGACTTGATGGAGGGCAGGTCTATATCTGCAAACACCATGGCATTTGCCGGCATGACCACAGGAACTCCTGAAAGGGTGGATGCCACCTCAGACCTTGGCGATATCTATCATGCAAGCTTTGTTTACATGGATAGGTTCCAGGGAATAGACTGGTTCATAAGTGGTGGTCTCAGCCGCACCGATGACAGGGGCAGAAACTTCATGGGATACGGCCTCTTGACCGACCCAACAGACACCAGCAAGCAGAATCACTGGGGCTGGGCTGCTTATGCAGGTTTCAGGATTCCTCTTGAAAGCCTCAGATCAAAGATCGGCTTTGAGTACAATTTTGGTTCCCGTTACTGGATCAACTTCACTCCAGCTGCTGACGATCTCTATCTCAGCAAGCTGGCAACACGTGGACATGTTGGCGAAGTTTACTGGATCTGGGATGTACCTGCTGGAGAAGCCCTGTCCAAATACGCAAAGGTATTCATGAGAGTAGGCTACCAGTACTACTGGATCAACTATACGGGAAGTGGAAGCTGGCTCGGGAAACCATGGGATGTTGATGATGTAGGAGACAATCCGTCTATGGCACAGTTCTTTGCTCCTGTAAACCAGATGGACAACATCTATGCCACTTTCGAGGTCTACTTCTAAAGAGACAGAGAGCCTGTAAAGAAAAAGCATGAGGAAGGAGGGGGCTTGACCACCTCCTTCCTTTTTTGTTCCAACAGGAATCAAAAGCAGGAGGACAAAATGCCTATCTATGAATTTCAATGCAGAAGCTGTGGATACATATTTGAACTGCTACTTATGTCCAAAGATGAGATGAAGGATGTCAGATGCGCCAAGTGTGCCAGCCCTGATGTAGGCAAACTTATGAGTGCAGCCAATGTGGCAGTAGGCCCATCCAGGTCTTCCACATCTTCATCCACCCCTTCATACACAACCCACAAGTGCAAGTCAGGAAGCTGCACTCAGATAAATCTTCCAGGTCACACAAAGTCGTAAAAAAGCCCTTTGGCCACTACTGTAGTCAAAGGGCTTTCCAAAAGGCCAGATGGCTTCCAATTCCAAAGTTACATGTTAACTATCTTCTCATAAGGCCAGGCCACAATACCTCCGTCAAGGAGCCATATCCTTTCTCTGTCAAAGCCTTCGGCTTCTAATATCCTTGCTGCCTCATAGCCTCTTAGTGAAATTTTGCAAAGACACACTATATCCTTGTCACGTGGAAGCTCCGAGGCCTTTTTCCTTACCATGCCAAGAGGAATATGAACCACGTTGTCATAAGGAAGTTTCATCTGCTCGAGCTCTTTTGGGGTCCTTACATCAAGAAAGATAAAGTCATCGCCACGTTCCAGCTTTTCCTTCACCTGGGCTGGACTGAAAGAACGTATCAGACCATCACGCTTGTTCTGGATAACATTGGCTGCAACAATAAGATTATCCATTGCAGGAGAAAATGGTGGAGCATAGGCCATATCCGTTTCAAAGCAGTCATCCACACTGCCGCGGGCCTTAATAATGGCTGCTGCGGTATCCACCCTGCTAAGGACTTCACCTGGCCCAAGAATCTGTACACCAAGCACCCTGCCAGTGTGTCTGTCTGCCACCATCTTTAGATGGATGAGCTTTGCCCCTTCCATATAATGAGGTTTATCTGGTCCAGGACACAGTGCGGTAAGCACAGCCATGCCCTCGTTCTTGGCATCCCTTTCTGTAAGACCTGTCCTGGCCACATTGAAGCCCAGAATATTACATACGCCGGTTCCACACACACCTACAAATGTGGAATTCCATCCCGCAAGGTTGTTGCCTATTATCCGTCCGTGCTTGTTGGCAGTTGAACCCATTGGAGCATAGATGGGCTTACCGGTAACTATGTTGTAGGATTCAACGCAGTCTCCACCTGCATAAATGTCTGGATCTGATGTCCGCATATGGGCATCCACCTTTATCCCCATAGGACCTGTGTCCAGACCCGCATCCTCGGCAAGCTTGGTGTTGGGTCTAAAACCTATTGCCAGAAGTACCAGGTCTGCTGGGATCTCGGTCTTCTCTGTAACGACCTTTTGAACATGATCATCTCCTGCAAAACTTGAAACACCATCTCCACAGTGCAAAGCTACACCCTTTGACTCTATGTGCTTCATAAGGGGAACCGCCATTTCCTCATCCAAAAGGGCTGGCAAAACAAAGGGAAGTTTTTCTACTACGTGCACCTTGAAACCGGCCTTCAACAAAGGCTCAAGGCATTCCATTCCTATAAGCCCAGCCCCTACAACTACTGCATTTTTGCCAGGGGCATTCTCCATGGCCTTCTTTAACTTCACTCCATCGTTCAACGTCTTTAGACAATAAATACCCGCCAGTTCTATCCCCGGGATTGGAGGCCGTACAGGGCTGCTACCAGTTGCTATAACGAGATTGTCGTAAGAAAGGGAATCCTCGCTACCATCTTTGACATTCCTAACCTTCACCTCTTTTTTCTTCCTATCTATGGAAACCGCCTCGGTATTTAAAAGCACGTCTACACCTTTGACGGCCTTGAAAAAGTTGACGTCTCTTACGACTCCCACTGGAGTAGTAGTAAGTTCTTTAACATCACTCACCTGTCCTTCAAGATAGAACGGTAGTCCACAGGCTCCATAAGAGATCTCCTCCCCCTTTTCCACCAGCAAAACATCTACCGAGGGATCGATCCTTTTAACCCTGCAGGCTGCCTTTGGCCCACACGCCACCCCGCCAATCACTACAATTCTCCTACCCATCTTTTTGCCTCCTTTCATCTATTTCTGTTTTTTATATCACTACTTGCCCAAAAAGAGAATGGTTCAAAACCTCTTTTTTAGTCATTTGCTCAAAAAAAAGTTGACACCAGGTGATGAAATGCCTAATTTCTAAATCAATTTTATTAAAGCAGGCGTTGCCACATTTGGCCCCCGTGGCAACAATTTTACCTAAAATCAGGGAGACAAGATTATGAAGATTGCAGTAAGTGCTACCGGTACTACCCTAGATTCCCAGATAGATCCAAGATTTGGCAGAGCCAGCTACTTTTTGATTGTGGATTCCGATTCCGGACAACTGGTAGACGTAATAGACAACCGTCCTTCCCAGGAAGTATCTCATGGTGCTGGAATAAATGCTGCGGCAAGAGTAGCTGAAGCAGGAGCTAAGGTGGTTTTGACTGGCAGAGTAGGGCCCAAAGCCTTTTCTGTATTACAGGCCGCTGGTATCAAGGTTGTTTCCGAAATGGATGGCAAAGTCCAAGAGGCCATAGAAAACTTTTTAGCAGGATCGAGGTCATATTCTGATGGTCCCGACTGTGATGCCCACACATCCTCTCCATCTCCCAAGACCGGCTGGCAGGGAAAAATGGGGCGTGGCAAGGGCTGTGGAGGCGGAGGTGGAGGTGGACGAGGAAGACTAGGAAACTAGACATGAAGATAGCCATTGCCAGCGGAAAGGGGGGCACGGGCAAAACAACCGTTGCAGTAAGCCTTGCCCTGTCCTGCGAGGGTTCCGTGGCCTATGCAGATTGCGATGTTGAGGAGCCAAACGGCCATATATTTTTAAACCCCTCTATTAAAGGCTCAAGCAGATTCTCTTTGCCAATACCGGTTATTCAAGAAGAAAATTGCAATTTTTGTGGAAAATGTAAAGAAATCTGTAGATTTAATGCCATAACCATTTTTGGCAGGACTATAATGACATTTCCTGAGATGTGCCATTCTTGCGGAGGCTGTTTTCTGGTCTGCGATCAAGGAGCAATCTTAGAAGATAAAAGGACCATCGGCTTTGTAGAATGGGGAAATACCGATCAGATAGACTTTTTCCAGGGCAGGCTGCGGGTTGGAGAGGCCATGGCCTCCCCCTTAATAAAACAGGTGAAGAAAAAGGCCATGGAAAAAGAGTACGATTGGCTTATGCTTGATGCCCCTCCTGGGACATCTTGCCCAGTGATAAAGACGGTTAGAGATACCGATTTTGTCATATTGGTAACAGAGCCTACCCCCTTTGGACTTCATGACCTTAAACTGGCTGCAAGGACCATATTTAAACTCGGACTTCCAGTGGGTGTTATTGTAAACAAATGGGGCATAGGCGATGAGGCGGTGAAAGATTGGTGTGCCAAGCAGGGACTGCCCATTCTTATGACCATTCCGTTTTCCAGAAAAGTGGCGGAGGCCTACGCTACTGGTCAAGCTCTTGTACAAGTGCAGCCTGAACTAAAAAAGAACTTCCAAAGACTATTAGAGGAATTAACAAAGTGAAGGAACTGCTTATCCTAAGCGGAAAGGGAGGCACCGGTAAAACCACCATAACCAGTAGTTTTGCCTGGCTGGCTAAAAACAAGGTACTGGCAGACTGTGACGTTGACGCAGCAGATCTCCATATCATCCTATCACCCCAAGAAAGTCAAAGACATGATTTTATCTCAGGCGTTAAGGCAGTTGTAAATCCAAGCAAGTGCACGGCGTGTGGCACCTGTTTTGAGCTATGCAGATACGACGCCATAGACATTTCTGACACTGCATTGGTGGACGACTTTTCATGTGAAGGTTGCGGAGTATGCGCTCATTTTTGTCCAGAAAATGCCATTGATCTGGTACCTAATCACTGTGGCTACTGGTTTGTATCTGATACCAGATTCGGAACCCTTGTACACGCTGAATTAAAACCTGGCGAGGAAAACTCTGGTAAACTCGTCTCTTTGGTAAAACAAAAGGCAAGAGAAAGGGCGGAAGATGAGGGAGCCAATCTGCTGCTAGTTGATGGCCCGCCGGGTATAGGTTGCCCTGTCATCTCCTCATTCTCAGGAGCCGATCTGGTGATAGCCATTACAGAACCTAGCAAAAGCGGACTCCATGACCTGAAACGTGTAATAGAGCTTTCTAATCACTTTAAAGTTCCCACTTGCGTCATTATAAACAAATGGGATCTGAACAAAAGCATTAGTGAGGAGATCCATGAATTTTGCACAAGGTCCAAAATCCGGTTGCTTGGCACTATTCCCTTTGACAAAAGGGTTATAAACGCACTGGTAGCAGAAAAGACCGTGTTCGAAGAATTTAAAGATTGCAAGGCAGCTCAAAGTATAGCAAATATCTGGCATCAAATCGAAAAAACCTTAGAGGAGGTAAAAAGTGAGCCAGAACAAAGACCAAGATAAAAAGACCGCCAATCCGGTACTAGATGAACAAGACAAGAAAATCAAAGAAAAGCTGTCTCAGATTGAACATAAAATTATGGTAATGAGCGGCAAGGGAGGTGTGGGGAAAAGTACCATTTCCATTAACCTTGCCGTGGGACTGTCATTACAAAACTTTTACGTGGGTCTTCTAGATGTAGATATCCATGGGCCAAATGTTCCAAAAATGCTGGGACTTGAAAGAGGGGAGCTTCAACGGCGGCCAGACGGTACTGTTGGTCCGGTGTACTATTCCCCAAACCTGAAATTCATGTCTGTTGAACCGCTACTTCCTGACAAGGATTCGGCTGTCATGTGGAGAGGGCCCATGAAGATGTCTGCCATTAGACAGTTCATCTATGACATCGAATGGGGTAAACTGGACTATCTCGTTATAGATGCCCCGCCAGGCACGGGTGATGAGCAGATGACCGTAGCCCAAACCATTCCCGATGCCTATGCAGTGGTTGTAACCACCCCCCAGGAGGTAGCCCTGCTGGACGTAAGGAAGTCTATCTCTTTTTGCAAAAAAGTAGGCATGCCAATCATTGGGATTGTAGAGAACATGAGCGGCATGATCTGTCCTCACTGCGGCAAAGCTATAGACGTCTTTAAAAGAGGGGGCGGTGAAAAACTGGCAGAGGAGACTGGCATCCCGTTTCTTGGGAAGATTCCGGTGGATCCAAGAATAGTTACCACTGGCGATGCAGGCAAACCGATTATGGCAATGTACCCCAACAGCCATACAGCAGAAGCATTTGAAAAGGTATGCCAAAACGTCATCAATGTTACCCAAACCATGGCTTTAAAAAAACAGGAAGAATCTAAGGAGGATAAACAATCATGAAGGTTGCCATTCCAGTAGAAAACGGACTCCTTTGCAGTCACTTTGGTCATGCACCACAATTTGCCATTGTTGAAATAGAGGGAAACACCATCAAAGGAAGCTCACTGGAAACACCACCTCCACATGAGCCAGGGATTTTACCCAGGTGGCTCAAGGAGCTTGGGGTTGACCATGTAATATGCGGAGGCATAGGTGCCAGGGCAGTAGAGATACTTAATCAGGTGGGCATACAGGTTACCGCAGGCATTCCGCCTGAAGATCCAGCCAAGATAATAGAGGCCTTTGTCAGTGGCAACCTCAAGGGAGCTGGAGGCCCAACCTGTTCGGGACACGAACACGATCATCAATGTGCTCATTAAATTGTAAAGGGGATTAGGTCATGCCTATCTATGAATATGAGTGCCAAAACTGCAAAGAAACAAGCGAGATACTTGTTTTCTCATCGGTTGACCCCCAGTGTCCAAAGTGTGGCTCTACAGACCTGAGAAAACTTATGTCCGCTCCTTCCTCACTTACTGGCCATTCCCAGTCACCTCTGCCTGACTCCGCGGACACAGGCTGTTGCGGACATAGGCCGGGTACGGCTCCAGGATGCGCTGGTCCAGGCTCTTGCTGTGGTAAAGCTTAAATAATACTTGAATCCCCATCCAAAATGCCTATTAGAGGGCCTCGAGGCCCTCTATACAAGGTATAATAAAAAAAGATATATCCATCCAGACCCATTGGAGTTCCTGTACCTGGCCCCAGATGCTAAAGAAAGGGAAGTTGTTGGTCTGATAAGTGCCTGTCTAGCCTATGGCAGGATTTCCCAGATACTGAAAAGCGTCTCCACCTGCCTTGGAATAATGGACATGCAGCCCAAGAATTTTCTAATAACAAACAGCCAAAAGGATATCATGTCCAAATTCAAGAATTTCAACTACCGATTTATAAAGGCTCCAGAGATGACATCTTTCTTGCTGGGCCTAAAGGCAATACTTGAACGATACGGTTCCATAGAGGCCGCCTTTGAATCTGGCAGGATAAAACAGACATCCTGTGCAGGCCTGATCAAAAGCCTTTCTGAATTTGTAACACTTTTTCTAGACCTTGCAGGCTTAGAAAAATCTTACCTCCTTCCTGACCCTAAAAGAGGAAGCGCCTGTAAAAGGCTGTTTCTCTATCTGAGATGGATGGTGAGAAAAGACGAGATTGACCCGGGGGGATGGAAATGTCTAAATCCCTCAGACCTCCTGATACCCCTTGATACCCATATGTTTAACATTGCAAAAGAACTCGGACTGACTAAAAGAAAGCAGGCAAACCTCAAATGTGCCATTGAAATAACCGAAGCATTCAGGCAGATTAATCCCAAAGATCCTGTCAAATATGACTTTGTCCTTACAAGATTCGGGATAAGAGAAGAACTATCCCGGCAAGACATCCCGAAACTTGTCCTTTGAGATGGTTTTCATGGGATTTTCTCTGTCTCCTTGTTTGGAGTTGCACATAAGATTTTAGATATTATTTTTAGGCCTTTCGGCATATTGCAGGAGAACCAAAATGAAACTTTTTATGCTTGTAATTGGCCTGGTAATGGTAATCGAAGGGCTGCCATACTTTGCATTTCCTGAAAAAATGAAGGTCTTTTTGGCCCAGGTACAAGAAATGCCTGAAGAAACCCTTAGGTGGTCAGGTTTTTTTCTTATGTGCCTTGGCCTGCTCCTTTGTTATCTGGCCCAAAGGACTGGAATATTTTCATGAGCGAGGACTTTCTCCTTTCCTCCTATCAATATCATCTTCCTCAAGAACTCATAGCCCAACATCCTTGTGAAAAACGGGAAGAATCAAGGCTTCTTGTGCTTGACAGGGTATCTTCTGACCTCAAACATACGAAATTTAAAAAAATCATCAATTTCCTGAATCCTGGTGACTGTCTTGTTATAAACAAAACTAAGGTATTTCCTGCCCGGCTTATTGGAAAAAAACCCACGGGGGGGAAGGTAGAATTTTTTCTGCTGGAACTTCCACGGGAGATCGAAAACGGCCTTGCCACTGCAAGGGCTCTATACAAGAGCTCAAAACCGTTAAAACCAGGGTTAACCGTATCGTTCAACGATCTACTAAAGGTAAAGGTGGAAAAAAGACACAGCAATGGCCAGCTTGACCTGAGCCTTTGCTACAGAGGAGAACTTTTGTCTGTTATCGAGCAGGTGGGTATGATGCCCCTTCCTCCCTATATCAAAAGGAATAGACCCAAAACCATAGACAAAAAACGTTATCAGACCGTCTACGCCAGAGAGGTGGGGTCAGTAGCCGCACCTACCGCTGGCCTTCACTTTACCAACCAGATTATCGACAACATCTTGCAAAAAGGGGTAAAGATCGCCCCGGTAACCCTTCACGTTGGTTATGGGACCTTTTCCCCCATTCGTGCCCAAGACATCCGAAAACACAAGATACACAGTGAATGGATCACCATTGATGAAAAAAGCGCTTTGACTATCCACGAAACCAAGGAGTCTGGAGGTAGGGTGATCGCTGTTGGTACCACATCGGTCCGTACAATAGAACATGTAAAAAAAAAGAAGGGGGAACTCTGCTCCTATGCAGGTCAATGTGACCTGTACATATATCCGGGTTTTCGATTTGAAGTCACTGATGCATTGATCACCAACTTCCATCTGCCAGGATCTTCCCTGCTTGTCTTGGTAAGTGCCTTTGCCGGAAGAAAAAGGATAATTGATGCCTACAAAGAGGCAATAAGGGAAAAATACAGCTTTTTCAGTTACGGAGATGCCATGCTGATAGTATGATTGCAAACAATTCCCAAATGGTGCTCAACATAATCCCATCTTAAGCCTTGACACCATAAGGTCTATCTTCTTTTTGTCCTCTTGTGTCAAGTCATAGAACTTGATTCCCATACCCTTTTTTTGGGACGGTGACCTGGTGGTCTTTCGGGTCCAGACCACCTCTGCCCTTGTTTTGACCTTTACCGCACTGTCGGGAAGCATGAACTCTATAACTAAACTAGTGCCAGGTGGCAAGGGATTCCTGGTGGCTATAAACATTCCTCCTGCACTCAAGTTTTCTGCAAAGTCCGTAAAAAACTTGTTCACATCCCTGTAATCCACCTTGAGGATTACAGGATGTCTTGGCTGTTTTCTCTTGTCTTTCATCACCTGTGCTCCTGAAGACGACTTATATGTGTCTCTTGACTACTAATTCGACTCTTTGTACTTGAAACTTTAAGGCTAAAGGATTATAAAACTGGACCTGTTTAGACTAGCTTAAGTAAAAAATGAGAGGACACAATACGATGGCAAAGGTCTGTGAAATATGTAAAAAGAAGCCCATGACAGGCTGTAATGTCAGCCATGCAAATAATCATACAAAGAGACGCTGGCTTCCAAATCTGCAAAGTGTAAGGGTCAATATCAACGGAGAAACAAAGCGCATGCGCGTGTGCACAAGGTGTATACGCTCTGGCAAAATCGAAAAACCGCCAATCAGAAAAAAGGCCCAGTAAATAAAAGGCATCCCTGGCAGAGGGTCAGACAGACGCCTGTCTGTCAACCCTCATCACTCCGTTTACCCTTTTTATACCTGAAATAACCTTTTTTAGATGATTGCTGTCTCTAACCTCGGCAACAAAGGTGAAATGTGCGCTGTGATCCGGGCTGGTATATACCTTTGCTTCAAGAATATTGGCCTCTGCCGCACTAATGGCATTACTTACTGCCGCAAGCATTCCCTTTTCATCTGCAGTAACAACATTTAACATTACAGGGTAGTTTGTTCCGTCATCTGTAGTCCAGGTAACTTCTATCTTCCTATCAGGCTCCAAAGAGGTGACATTTGGGCAGTCCTCCCTGTGAATGGTCACTCCCCTGCCCCTTGTTATGTAACCTATTACCTCGTCTCCTGGCACTGGGGTGCAACACTTGGCAAGGTGAATCATGATATCGTCATGACCCTGTATCTGGATTCCTTCACCGTAAGGCTTCTGTGCCTTGGTAGTAACATGGGGTTCCTGTTTGAATATTTCTTCCAGATCTTCTACGTGTTTGAGCTTGACATACTTTCTAACAATCTGAGAAGGGGAAATCTTGCCGTAACCTGCGGCAATTAGCATATCATCTACAGTCTTGAACGACAGGGACTTGGCAACCTCCTCAGCATCTTCCTTCATAAAATCTGGAAAATCGAGCCGGTGCTTCTTGAATTCTCTATGGCAAAGATCCTTTCCAAGGGCCAGGCTTTTTTCTCTTTCCTCTGTTTTTATCCACTGGCGGATGCGTGCACGTGCACGGCTTGTCCTGGCAATCTTTAACCAATCCCTGCTTGGTTTGTGATGCTTGGAGGTGATAATCTCAACAACATCACCATTTTGAAGTTGATACTTAAGTGGCACCATCTTGCCATTCACCTTTGCACCTGCACAGTGATGCCCTACCTCCGTATGGATGGAGTATGCAAAATCAATAGGAGTAGCCCCCATGGGAAACTCCTTTATCTCTCCATTGGGTGTAAGCACGTAGACCTCATCAGGGAACAGGTCCATCCTTACAGACTCCAGAAACTCCCTTGGATCTTCCAGTTCCTTTTGCCACTCCATCAACCTTTTGAGCCATTCAAACTGGCGCTGCTGGTCTTTTTTAAGAACCTTCCCTTCCTTGTAGAGCCAGTGGGCAGCAATGCCTTCGGTGGCAACCTTGTCCATATCCTCTGTCCGGATCTGTATCTCCATACGCTCGCCATAGGGACCAATTACTGTTGTATGAAGGGACTGATACATGTTGGCCTTTGGCAGGGAAATATAGTCCTTAAAACGGCCAGGTACCGGTGTCCAGAGGGAATGGACGATACCAAGCGCTTCGTAACACTCTGTAACAGTCTTAAGAATGATCCTAAAGGCAATAAGATCGTAAATCTCGTCAAGGCTCACGTTTCTTCTACGCATCTTTCGAAAGATGCTGTAAAGGTGCTTCGGCCTTCCAAGCACCCGGCAAGACAGGCTGTATTCAGCCATCTTTTTAGAAATGAGCTCCTTTACCTCTTCAACATATGCCTTTCTGGCGCCGAGTCTTGCCTCTACTTCAGCCTTGAGTTCCTGATATTCTTCCGGATAAAGAAAAGAAAAGGCCAGATCCTCCAACTCCCTCTTCATCCAGTCTATTCCAAGTCTACTTGCAAGAGGGGCATATATGTCAAGGGTCTCTCTGGCTATCTTCACCCTTTTGCGCTCCTTCTGATACTGGAGGGTACGCATGTTATGAAGCCTGTCTGCAAGCTTAACCAGCAAGACCCTGATGTCCTTGGACATGGCAAGGATCATCTTTCTTATATTTTCTGCCTGCTTTTCGATCCTGCTCTGAAAGTTGATCTGGCTTATCTTTGTAACCCCGTCTACAATCCGGGCCACATCCTGCCCAAACATCTCCTCGATTTCTTCAATGGTGGACAGGGTATCTTCAACTGCATCGTGCAACAGGCCAGCTGTTATGCTGGAAAGATCAAGACGTTGCTGAGCAAGGATATAGGCAACAGCCAAAGGATGGGAAAGATAGGGCTCCCCTGAAAGGCGTACCTGCCCAGCATGCACCTTTGCTGAATAGACATAGGCCTTCTCTACAAGGCTTGTATCTGCCTCTGGCAAATAAGAATGAATCTGATCAAGGATGTCGTTGATTCTAATCATTTAAGCATGGATTCTATCTCGTCTATCACATTATCCACAGATACAAGCCTGGTCTCCATGGTTTTCCTGTCGGTGACTTCTACAACTCCTTCCTTAATCACCTTTTTACCAACTGTCACCCGAATAGGGATACCAATGAGCTCAGAATCCTTAAATTTTACCCCAGGCCTTTCGTCTCTGTCATCAAGCAGGACCTCTATGCCTTTACAGGAAAGCCCGTCATAAAGTTTTTCCGCCCATGACAACATCTCTCTGTCCTTGACGTTAATCACCGAGACTATTACTTCAAAGGGGGAAATAGGAACAGGAAAGATTATCCCACGCTCATCGTGGTTTTGCTCTATAGCTGCTGCAACAGTCCTGCCAATACCTATACCATAGCATCCCATTATTATAGGCCTTTCTTTGCCACTATTGTCCAGAAAGGTGGCTCCCATTGCTTCACTGTATTTGGTACCAAGCTTAAAAATATGTCCTACCTCAATTCCTCTCTTAATCTCTATTGTCCCTCCACAACGAGGACAGGGATCATCCGGAGTAATGACCCTGATATCATGAACCTCCGGAGGCTCAAGATCCCTCTTCCAATTTAGGCCAACAAAATGGGCATCTTGTTCATTGGCACCGGCAACAAAATCCTTCATGTAGGCAACAGAGCTATCAGCCACCACCCGTACACTAGAAGGCAACCCAAGGGGACCTGCAAAACCAACAGGGGCACCGGTAATCTTTTCAACCACATCAGGACCTGCCATCTCCAGTCTGTCTGCCTGAAGAACCTTTTTAAGCTTGACCTCGTTGAGTTCGTGATCACCTCGAACAAGGGCTGCAACCGGTTTTTGATCAGCCAGGAAAATCAAGGTCTTGACCAGCTCCTTGGCCTTTTTATCCAAGAACTGCGTAACCTGCTCCACACTCTTTTTGTCAGGGGTTTCAATTTTCTTGAGGCTTTCATTACCTGGCGTAAAAGGCTCCCTGCCCCTGCCATCCGTCTTAACCTCAGCAAGTTCGGTATTAGCAGCAAATGAACATGATGTGCAACAGGCAATATCATCTTCACCTGTTTCTGCCAGGACCATGAATTCATGGGAGGCATGCCCGCCTATGCTGCCGGTATCCGCCTCTACCGGCCTGAAATCCAGTCCACATCTTTCAAAGATGTTGCAATAGGCCTTGTACATGGACTGATAAATCTCATCAAGGGATTCTTCTGTTGCAGAAAAACTGTAAGCGTCCTTCATGATGAATTCGCGGGCACGCATAAGGCCAAACCTCGGCCTTATCTCGTCTCTAAACTTGGTCTGTATCTGATAAAGATTTATTGGCAGGTCCCTATAGGACCTTATGTTTTTTCTTATAAGGTCAGTGATAACCTCCTCATGGGTTGGTCCAAGACAAAAATCCCGCCCATGCCTGTCTTTTAGTCTCAAAAGCTCTTTACCGTATTGGTCCCATCTTCCGCTTTCCTTCCAGAGCTCTGCTGGCTGCACTATAGGCATAAGGAGCTCTATGGCTCCTGCCCTGTTCATCTCCTGACGGACTATTGCTTCAACCTTTCTTATAGACCTTAGACCCAAGGGTAAATATGTATAAAGACCAGAGGCCAGCTTCCTAATCATGCCAGCCCTTAGCATAAGCTTGTGAGAAGCGATTTCTGCCTCTGCGGGAACCTCTTTTAAAGTAGGTATAAAATAGTTTGAATATCGCATTACATCAGCACCTGTTACTGTCAAGCATCCCTTTCTTTTTCATCATCAGCTGCCACCAGACGTTCCACCTCTTGCCAGAAGGCATCCAGCAATTCCTTTTCCTTAACCTTTTTCAAGATCTTATCACCTCTGAAGATTATTCCCACACCCTTTCCGCCAGCAAGCCCCAGATCCGCTTCTCTAGCCTCACCTGGCCCATTAACTATACAGCCCATCACCGCAAGTTTGATAGGCTTGGCAATGCTACGCGCCCTTTCTTCAACCTCTTCAGCAATAGAAAACAGATCTATCTCGCATCTGCCACATGTTGGACATGAGATTATCTCGGGTCCCCTTTGACGAAGCTTCACTGCCTTCAAGATCTCATAGGCTACATGTATCTCTTCCACAGGATCTCTGGTGAGAGATACCCTCATGGTGTCTCCAATGCCTTCCATCAATAGTGTACCAAGGGCTACAGAACTTTTTACAGTGCCTGCAATAAGGCCTCCAGCCTCTGTAACGCCAAGATGAAGCGGGAAATCGGTCTTTTTAGAAAGAAGCCTGTAAGCCTCAACTGTAGCCAGGACATCAGAAGATTTGATAGAAATCTTGATCTGCTCAAAACCCATATCTGTTACGAGCTCTATGTTTCTAAGAGCGCTTTCCACCAAAGCCTCTGGAATCGGATGCCCATATCTAGCCCTTATATCCTTTTCCAGGGAACCAGAATTTACACCTATCCTAATAGGCACTTGATATTCTTTGGCCTTGTCAACCACCTTCTGGAGTTTATTTAATCCACCAATATTCCCCGGATTTATCCTGATCCCCTTTGCACCAGACTCCATGGCAGCAACTGCCAGACGCCAGTCAAAGTGTATGTCAGCAATGAGTGGTATAGAAATTGCTTTTACAATCTCTGAAATAGCCTGTGCAGCCTTCATATCAGGAACGGCAACCCGGATGATTTCGCATCCGGCCTGTTCAAGCCTCTTTATCTGCTCTACAGTGACTCGCACGTTCCTGGTATCGGTATTGCACATGGACTGGACAACCACCGGATTGTCTCCGCCAATGGCAACATCGCCTATATAGATGGTCCGAGTAGGTCTTTTGGTTATTTTGTTTGACTTGTTAATGGTTTCCATGGGTGCATGATAATTACACAGCAAAAATTGGGCAAGTACCTAAGCGGTTGTAGAGATGTGACAGTGCATCTATTTCCTAACAGATTAGGCAAAAAGTGCCATTATATTGTTGTTGACATAATCACCAAAATATATATACGATTAAAAACAGGAGGCTGGCTATGAAAGTCGAAAATCCTTTTGGTACTCTCTTTGATCAGATTGCATCAAAAAAATCTGGAGCAGAAAAGGCTGACACAAACAGGAAGAACTTTTCTGAAATCCTTGAAAAGGCCAAAGGCCCAGGCCCTACCGAGGGTAAAAGTCCGCTTGCTGCCCCTGGCGAGATTGTTTCTAAAATGGAACTAACATCGGTTCAAAAAAAGGCCCTTTCCAGGGGTGAAGAGACGTTGACCCTTCTGGGTCATCTGGCCGGCCTCCTTGAAAAATCAGCCGATTCCTCATCACTGGAATCCATCGCAGGGGCTTTGGATTCCAATTCAAGCGAGCTTTTGGCTCTCAAGACCAAGCTTGAACAAGGTGATCCGCTTGCCAAAACCATAGATGAAATTACAGTGCTTTCAATGGTTGAAAAAATCAAGATAACTCGAGGAGACTATACCTGATCATGTCAAAAGACAAGGCTGAAACAAAGAGGGTCGTCCTGATTGTAGAAGACGATGATGAAGTCAGGAGCATGTTAAAAGACTATCTGACGTTTCTTGGTTACGAAACTGTTACGGCAGCAGACGGTTTAGAAGGTCTGAATCGAATCAAGGAACGCCCTTACGACCTTGTCATTACTGACATTGCCATGCCCTATGTCAGTGGCATAGGTATCATTTCCATCCTGAAAAAGGAGCATCCAGAGATACCTGTAATAGCCATCACAGGATATGGCTATCATGCAGAAGAACTCGCTCAAGAGAAAAATGCGGACTACATCATGGGCAAGCCCTTTGATGTACAAAAATTAAAGGAGGCTGTAGAAAAACTCATCTCTTGAGAGCCTATTATATTACAAAGGATTCCTTGAGCTGTGGCATGTAAACCTGGGTCCTAGGCAACACCTTTCTTATAGTAGAGGCTAGGGCGGTCTGAGAACGAGGCTCACCGTGTACAATAAACAGTTTCTTTGGCCTGGCCTTTTTTACATAGTTAAGCAAGTTTGTACGGTCTGCATGAGCGGAAAAGCCGTTAATAGTATATATCCTTGCCCTTACTGCTATGGGCTCTCCAAATATCTTTACCTCCTTAGCCCCCTCCACTAACCGTCGCCCTAAGGTGCCCTCTGCCTGAAAGCCAACGATTATTAACGTGGTGTTTTCCCTCCACAGCAGGTGCTTCAAGTGATGCTTAATCCTTCCTCCAGTCATCATGCCACTGCCTGCAAGAACAATTTTGGGCCCGGGTACGTTGTGAATGGCCTTTGACTCCTCTGCCGTTTCTGTGAAGTAAAGGCCAGGAAATTCAAAGGGGGACTTTCTCCTCTTGTCTCCTCCAAAATTTGAATGATTACAGTATTTACAGTGTCTCTCGTAGATCCTTGTTAAATTTATTGCAAGGGGACTATTCAGAAAAACCGGGACTCTTCGAGAAAGCTTGCCTTCCCTTTTCATTCTGCCAAGATGATAAAGGATCTCTTGTGCCCTTTCCAAGGCAAAGGTCGGGATCAAGACAGCACCCTTTCTTTTTACTGTCGAAATAACCGCCTCTTCAAACTCTTCAACTGATGACTCATAGGACTTGTGATCCCTGTCTCCATAGGTAGATTCCATTATCAGCACATCTATATCCTTTTCAGGAGGAGAAGGATCACTTACTAGGGGTCTTCCTCCATCTCCAAGATCTCCTGTATATAAGATCTTTCTCCTCTGGCCCCTTTTGTCCTTATATTCAATGACAATCTGGGAAGATCCAAGAATATGCCCCGCGTCGTTTAGATGGAAGGTGAGATCTATGCCACGGGCAAGTTCCACCTTTTTTCCATAGGGAATGGAAGGTCCAAAAAGCTCCAGACTGTAATAGACATCCTCAAGGGAAAACAGTGGTTCAAGAACCTTTATGCCAGCCCGAGTCAGGCGCCTCTTTTTCCATACAAACTCTTCCTTTAGCACGTGAGCCGCATCCATGAGAATCAAAAGAGAGATATCCACGGTTGGTGGTGTGCAGTAGATGTTTCCTGTGAACCCGCCTTTTTGAAGGAGAGGAATCCTGCCGCAATGATCCAGGTGGCCATGGCTCAGAATCATGCCGTCAATCTTTGAAGGCTTAAAACCAAAACCCTTGTAGTTTAGCTTTTCTATCTCCCAGGGGCCCTGGAACTGTCCCGCATCAAAAATAAAGCGTTTAGAGCCAAACTGAAGCATATGACAAGAGCCTGTAACCGTCTGAGCC
>Ga0256835_1000817_pt1 | contig 20625 bp, 18 predicted proteins | sample PIR30metaG_FD_185972 | JGI IMG/M metagenome (GOLD analysis project Ga0256835, IMG submission 185972) | Hydrothermal vent microbial communities from East Pacific Rise, Pacific Ocean - PIR-30 | ecosystem: Environmental > Aquatic > Marine > Hydrothermal vents | place: Pacific Ocean: East Pacific...
AAGCCGCCTCCCGTGCGCCTGGCGGAGAGGCTTCCCGGAGGATGGGGCATCATGGCCGATGATCTCGTGGCCGGTCTCCTGGCCAACTTCTGCTGGCAAATTCTCAGGGTGTTTCTGGGGGCCAGATGAAGCCTCTCGAACTGGAGATCCAGGGCCTCTACAGCTATCGCGAGAAAGAGCGGCTCGACTTTCGGCCCTTCCATCGGGTGCGGCTCTTCGGCATCTTCGGCAAGACCGGCGACGGGAAGTCCTCGATCCTCGACGCCATGACCTTTGCCCTCTACGGACGCCTCGACCGGCTGGGCCGCAACCTGAGGGAGGCCGTAAACCCCGCTTCCGGTCATCTCCTGGTGAACTTCTCCTTCGAACTCGACGGGGAGGTCTTCCGCGTGAACCGGCTTTTCGATCCGCGCAGCGGCACGAAGGCCGTGCTCTATCGCCAAGAAGGGGGCCGCTGGCTTCCCCTCGCCGAGAGGACGCGCGAAGTGGAGGACCAACTGGAGCGCATCCTGGGCCTCCGGTTCGAGGAGTTCACCAAGGTGGTCATCCTGCCGCAGGGGAAGTTTGCGGAGTTCTTGCGCCTCACCCCGGCGCGGCGCGCGGAGATGCTCGAGAAGCTCTTCGATCTCGAGATGTACGGCGACGCCCTGTTTCAGAAGGTTTCGCGGCATCTGGAGGCCCTCCGCGCCACGCTTGAGGAAAAGAAGGGGAGGCTCGAGTCCCTGAGGGAGGTCTCCTCCGAGCTCCTGGCGGAAAAGGGCCGCGAGAAAGAGGCCCTGGAGGAGGAACTCCGGGCCGGGGACGAGGCCCAGAAGGCCCTGCGCCGGCGGCTCGAACAACTGAAACACCTGGCGCGTCTCCTCGAGGAGGTCTCGGCACTCAAGGCCCGGGAGTCCGTGCTCCTGGCTCATCGCGAGGAGATGGAAGAAATAAGGCGGCGTCTCGCCCAGGATCAGCGCCTCTCGCCCCTCAAGCCCATCTTCGAGGAGTTTCGGAAGCTCGTCGAGGAGGTGCCGCGCGGAAAGGAAGAGCTTAAGGCCCTTTCGCGTCAGGAGCAGGAAAAGGCAGAGGCGCTCGAAGGTCTCAAGCAGGCCCTTACGGAGTTTCTGCGCGAAAAGGAGGCCCGCTTGCGCCTCCTTACCGAAAAGGAGGCCGAGGTGCGCGCGCTGGCCGCCGCTCTCGAGGATCTCCGGAAAAGGGAAGAGGGGCTCCGCGGACTCGAGAAGAGAAAGCAGGAGCTTCAAAAGAAGCTCTCCCAGGCCAAGGGGCTCCTCAGGAAAAAGCAGGAGGAGGCCGCGCGCATCCAGGAGGCGGTGCGGCAGGCGGAGGAAGAGCAGAAGAGGCTTTCCCTCGCGGCGGAGGAGAAGGATCTCCTCGAGCGCCTGGAGGCCCTGCGGCCGGATTTCTCCCTGCTCAGAGAGAAAGAAGAGCGCCATCAGCGCCTGCATCGAGAGTATCTCGAGACACAAAAGAGGAGAGAGAAGACGGAGCTTGCGCTTGCGGAGCTTTGGGCGAAAGCCCTTGCCGCGCCTTTTCCCCGGCCTGAAGAGGCCCCGCAGGAGTTGGAGCGCCTGCTCGACGAGGTGGAGACCCGCCTGGAACGGGTCTCTGCGGAGTGCCGGCGCTACGAGCGCCTGAACCAAGCGGTGGTGCTGGCGGCGGAGCTTCGGCCCGGCGAACCGTGTCCCGTGTGCGGGAGCCGCGAGCATCCCCATCCCCTGGACGCCGCAGAAACGCGGGAGGCCTACCAGGAGCTCGTGGCAGAAGAGGAGCGCCTGAAGAGGGAGAAGAAGCGCCTGAGGCAGGCGGCTTCGCGCTTGAAGCCCCTTTTTCTCGAATGGGAGAGGCTTGAGGCCGATCTCAAGCGCCGGGAAGGGGAGCTTCACGAGCTCAAAAAGGAGATGGAAGACCTGGCCGCCCGCCTGAGGAAGGAGTTGCCCGAGGTGCCGCTTGCGGAGTTTTCCGAGAGGTATCAGGCCCTCCGTGATCGTCAGCGCCGGGCGGTGGCCCTCCTTGAGGAACTCGAGAGGAGGCGCCGCGAGATGCAGTCCCTCTCCGACGAGATCCGCGCGCTCGAGCAGGAGGTCACCCGGCTTCAGGGTGAGATAGGGGAGCTTTCCGTGCGCCTCGAGGAGGAAAGGGAGGCCCTTTTGCGGGAGCGCCGGGAGATCCTCGCCCGGCTCAAAGACCGCCTCCCCGAGGAGGTGCTCCGGGAGATCGGGGCCGAACGAAAGGAGCTCGAGGACAAAGAGCATAAATGGCGGGAGCAGGAAAGGGCCCTCTCCGAGGAGCTTTCCCGAATCCAAAAGCAGATGGCCGCTTTGAAGGGTCTCCTCCAGGAAAAAGAGGGCCGGCTGGCCAGGTTCGGCGAGTCTCTCTCGGAAGCCGTCCGGCAGGAAGGGCTCTCCTCCGTCGAGGAATTGGGTGCTCTCTTCCTCGACGAGGACGCGCGGAAAGGGCTCGAACAGAAGTTGAGGGACTGGGAAGAGGCCCTGAGCAGCGTGAAGAAGCGGAGGGAACAGGTGGAGGAGGAGCTCCGTTCCCTTCCGGAAAGGGAGCTTCCGCCGGAGGAACCCAAAGCCAGCGAAGAGGCCCTGGCGGAGCTCGAAGAGGCCCTGGCGGCCCTGCGCGAGAAGAAGGGCCGTCTCGAAACCGAGATGCAGCAGCTCGCGCGCGACCTGCGGGAAAAGGAGAAGCTCCTCGCGGAGACCAGGGAGCTCGAGCAGGAGCTCCTTCTCACGGATGAGTTGCGCCAGCATCTTCGGGGTCGCGCGCTGGTCACCTTTGCCGCGCGCCATCTCTTCGGCGAGATCTTGGACGTGGCCAACGACCTCCTGCGGGATTTGCTGGGCGAGCGCTTCCTCATCCGCATGTCCCGGGAGAACTTTTCTTTTTCCGTCTACGACCTGCGCCTCGGGCACGAGCGGCCGGTGGAAACGCTCTCCGGTGGGGAGACCTTCGTGGTCTCCTTTGTTTTGGCCCTCGCGCTATCGGCTTACATCCAGCGCCTGCGCGCGAGACCCATTCACTTCTTCTTCATTGACGAGGGCTTCGGGAGCCTCGATGAGGACCTCCTGGAGGCCGTGTCCCAGGTCCTCGAGGAACTGCGCACGCAGGACCGCCTGGTAGGCATCATCACCCATCTGGAACGCTTCAAGCAACTGCTTCCCGCCCACGTCCTGGTCAAAAAGGACTCCACCGGCACCAGTCGCTTGCAGGTCAGGGCCCCCGCCCTTGTTTAAAGGCTTTTTAATTCTGATTTCATGCTTAAGTAGTTTCTTGACAAAATTTCCCGACGAACCGAATGATTAAAGTTAGATCCAGGAGGGTGGAGACCAATTTGAGGAGGTGAAAGTTTATGGATGTCGTCTTGGCTTCACGTTTACAGTTTGCCGTGGCCTCTCTCTTCCATTTTCTCTTCGTTCCGCTGACGTTGGGTCTTTCCATTTTGACGGCGATTTTCGAGACCCTTTACGTCAAGACCGGGGACGAAGACTACAAGCGGGCGGCCAAGTTTTGGGGAAAGCTCTTCCTGATCAACTTCGCCCTGGGAGTGGTCACCGGGATCACGCTTGAGTTTCAGTTCGGCACCAACTGGTCGCGCTATTCCATGTACGTGGGGGACATCTTCGGCTCCCTCTTGGCCATCGAGGCTACTTTGGCCTTTTTTTTGGAGTCTACCTTCATTGCCGTCTGGCACTTCGGCTGGAACCGTCTTTCCCCGAAACTTCACGCCCTCTGCATCTGGCTGGTGGCCATTGCTTCCAACATCTCCGCCCTCTGGATCCTTCTGGCCAACGGCTGGATGCAAAACCCCGTGGGTTACACCATTCGCAACGGACGCGCGGAACTGGCCAGCTTCATAGACGTCATCACCAACCCCTTCGGCTGGATGGAGTTCATCCACACGGTCTCCGGGGCTTACATCCTGGCGGGGTTCTTCGTGCTGGGTGTGTCGGCCTGGCATCTGGCGCGCAAGAACGAGGTGGCCTTCTTCAAGAAGTGCTTTCGGGTGGCGGCCACCTGGACGTTGATCTTCGCGCTGTTTGAGGTCTTCAACGGTCATCTCCACGGAAGCGAGGTGGCCAAGGCCCAGCCCACGAAGCTCGCGGCCATGGAGTCCCTGTGGGAGACCAAGCAAGGGGCGCCGATGTATCTTTTCATCATCCCGGATGAAAAGAACGAGCGCAACAAGGTGGAGCTCTTCCCCATTCCGGGGATGCTCTCCCTTTTGGCCTATCACAGCCCGAACGCCACGGTGAAGGGCCTCAAGGAGTGGCCTCGCGAAGAAAGGCCTCCGGTGACGTTGACCTTCTGGTCCTTCCGGCTCATGGTGGGCCTGGGTTTCCTCTTTGCCGCTCTTTCGGTGCTCGTCTTCCTCTCGCGCGACAATCCGGGGCGTTTCCCCTGGCTTTTGCGCATCCTCCCGTGGGTCATTCCTTTGCCCTATCTGGCCTGTGAGTTCGGTTGGATGGTGGCGGAAGTGGGGCGCCAGCCCTGGATCGTCTACGGTTTGATGAAAACTTACGAGGCGGTCTCCCCTATCTCTCCCTTGCAGGTGGGGATATCCCTCCTTGCTTTCATCCTGTTCTATACCCTGCTTGGTCTGGTGGACTTCTATCTCCTCTTCAAGTTTGCCCGGAAGGGGCCCGAGCCCCGGACCAAGGTCTCTCTGACCGCCAAACCCGCAACCATCTAGGAGGAGGTCGCCATGGAACACAACATCTATCAGGTCATCTGGTTCATCCTTTGGGGGGTCCTCTGGGCCGTCTACTTCATGCTCGACGGCTTTGACTTCGGCCTGGGCATGATCATGCCCTTTGTGGCCAAGAACGACATGGAAAGGCGCGTCATCTACAACGCCGCCGGTCCTTTCTGGGACGGAAACGAAGTCTGGCTCATCACCGCCGGTGGGGCGACTTTCGCCGCCTTTCCCAAGGCCTACGCCATCATGTTCAGCACGCTCTACACGCCCCTTCTCTTGATCCTCTTCGCCCTCATCCTGCGGGGCGTGGCCTTTGAGTTTCGCGCCAAGGAAGAGAGCCCGGTGTGGAAGGCCGTCTGGGATCTCTGCCTGGTGGTGGGAAGCTTTGTGCCCTCCCTCCTCTTCGGCGTGGCCTTTGCCAACTTCTTCCTGGGGCTTCCCATTGATCGGGAGGGCATCCTCCACGGGAACATCATCACCCTTCTCAACCCTTACGGGGTGCTGGGAGGGCTCCTCTTCGTGGTGATGTTCGTGGTCCACGGGGCGACGTGGCTGTGCGTGAAGAGCGAGGGGGACCTCTGCCGCCGCGCGCGCCACGTGGCGGAGAAGTTCTGGGTGCTCGAGGTCCTCATCCTCGGGATCTTCCTGGTGGCCACGGGGCTCGTCACGGATCTCTGGGCCAACTTCTTCCGCTACAAGATCCTTTTGATCATTCCGGCCCTTGCGCTTCTCGGCCTGATCTCCATTCCGGCCTTTCTCGGTCAGGGGAGATACTGGTTGGCCTGGTTCGCCTCGGCCCTTACCGTGCTCATGACCACGGCCTTCGGGTTTGCGGGGCTCTTCCCGCGGCTCATCCCCTCGCGTCTCGACCCGGCGGCCACGCTCACCATCTACAACGCTTCTTCAAGCCCCTTGACCCTGAAGATCATGACGGCGGTGGCCCTGATCTTCGTGCCCATCGTCATCCTCTATCAGATCTGGGCTTACAAGCTCTTCAGCGACAAGGTGAGCCCGGAGTTCCTGGAGACCGAAGAGGCGTACTAAAAAAACAAAGAAGGCCCCTCCTCAAGCCAGAGGGGCCTTCTCTGTTCCCTCGGAAGGATTGTTTCTCCGAAAAAAGCCGGAAGATTATTCGAAGTATTTTTCTTCGACGATTTCGATGCCCGCTTCTTTGAGCCGGCGATAGTCCTCTTTGAGGCGGGCGTTGGCCACGTTGATGTTGGCCCTTTCCTGTTCGAATTCCTCCGTGGGAAAACCCATGACGTAGATGCGCTCGATTTCTACGGTTTGGTCTCCGATGTAGAACTTGAACTTCGCGGTGAGAAGATAGGCCTCGGTTTCCTCGACGATTTGAGCTTCTGGATGGATCTTCAGGATGATGGGGCGTTTGAGAAGCTGTACCTCGGCTTTGATTTTTTGGCCCGCTTTGGCGAGTTGGATGACGTCTTCGAGTCTTTGGATCTTCTTAACGTCCATCTTTTAACCTCCGCACTTTTTGAAGTGAAAATAAACACATAGTGACTCCGGTCAATTATTTGATGACGTTAAACCCGGCTTCGAAGGCCTTTTCGTTGGCTTCGATATACTTTGGTTTGACCAGCTTGCGCAAGCTGTTGAGAAAGGCCTCCTTGGAAAGGGGCAAGAGGCCGCTTCCCGCCAGGGCCCCCAGGACGACCATGTTCAGGGCCCGGCTGGTCCCGGCTTCTTTGGCCAGTTTCTCGCCCGGGAAGAGATAGACGCGGTCGAAGGTTTCGCGCAGCTTGGCGAGAGCCGGCTCGAGCTCCGGATAGGTGGCCAGACCGTCCTTGACGATCTGGGGCACGACCGGATCGGTGCTCGAGATGATGACCGTGTCGCGTCGGCAACGGGGCAGGGCGCGCAGGGTTTCCACGGGCTCAAGCCCCACCAAGACGTCGGCTTCCCCTTCGGAGATGAGGGGGCTCTTCCAGCCCAGGACGATGTTGGTCTCCACCACGCCCCCTCGCTGGGCCATGCCGTGCACCTCGGACATGGCCACCGGAAGGCCCTCGTTCAGGCAGGTCTCGCCCAGCACGCGCGAGAAGAGAAGAATCCCTTGACCTCCTACGCCAACCGCCAGGATACGCAACTTGGTCATGACTTCCTCCTTACTTCTTGGCCCTTCCGCGGAAGAGGATGCAGGGCGCCTTGGAGATGATGACCCCCAGTTCGTTGGAGGCCAGGATGGGTTTGACCGCGGCCTTGGCTTCTTCCTTGCGATAGGGGTTGATGGTCACCACCTGCGGGACTCCCAGGGCCTTGACCACGGCTTCGAGATCAATGCGGGGACGATCCTCAAGCCCCGGCCAGCGGAGTTCCTGTGAGGGCACGGGCTGGTGTCCGGTCATGGCCGTGGTCTCGTTGTCCATGATCACCAGGGTGAAACGGTGCTTGTTGTAGACGGCGCTTGCCAGGGGCGAAAGACCGGCGTGGAAGAAGGTCGAGTCGCCGATGAAGGAGACGATGCGCTGGTCCGTGGCCACGGAGAACCCGCAGGACGAACCTACGCTGGAGCCCATGCAGATGAGATAGTCGGCCATCTGGATGGGCGGAAGGAGCCCCAGGGTGTAGCAGCCGATGTCCGTGGGATAGATCGTGTTTTCCGCCTCTCCGAGCTCTTCGAGGACCTCCTTGACCACGAGATAGGTCTCCCGATGCGGACACCCCGGGCAGAGGGTGGGTGGCCGCGGGGGAAGTTCGGGGACCCAGGAGAGATCCGGTCTTTCGGGCTTTTGTTCTTCGAGCCCGAGGGCCCTGATGAGGGCGCCCTTGACCAGACCGGGGGTGAACTCGTAGAGGCGGGGCAGGTGCCCGGTGGCCTTGCCCAGGATGTTGGTGGAGAGCCCTCGCTCCTGGGCCACCAGGCGCGCGGCTTCCTCGAGGAAGGGTTCGAGTTCCTCTACCACCAGGCAGGTCTCAATGCCCTTCAGGAAATTGGCCAGAAGCCCCGTGGGATGGGGATGGGTGAACCCGAGGACGAGCACCTTGACCTTTCCCTCAAGGCCAAGTTCCTCAAGGGCGTCGAGCACGTAGTTGACGGCCACGCCGCTCGTGATGATGCCGAAGTCACCCTCGCCGAGGATGCGGTTCCAGGAGGAGCCGTCGGCCAGCACCGTGGCCTCGCGGATCTTTTCGAGCAGGACCTGGTGCCGCACGCGGGCCACGGCGGGCACCGGCACCCAGCGCCGCGGGTCCTTTTCAAAGCGCCCTTTGACGGGCTGGGAATAGTCCGGGAGCTCGTCCGTGTCCACCACGGCCCTCGCGTGAGAGACCCTGGTGGTGGTGCGCAGGATGACCGGAAGCTCGAGCTTTTCGGAGAGCTCGAAGGCGTAGGCCGTCATGCGCCGGGCTTCGTCCGGGGTGGTGGGCTCGAGCATGGGCAGCCCGGAGAACCTGGCGTAGAGGCGGTTGTCCTGTTCGTTCTGGCTGGAATGGCAGGACGGATCGTCGGCGGTGATGATGACCATCCCGCCGCGCACGCCGATGTAGGCCAGGGTCATGAGGGCGTCGGCGGCCACGTTGAGCCCCACGTGTTTCATGCAGGTGAGGCTGCGGAGTCCGCTGGCCGCGGCGGCGGCCGCCACCTCCATGGCCACCTTTTCGTTGGTGGAGAACTCGAAGTAGAGACCGGGAAGGTCTCTTTCTATCTGGAAGAGGAGGTTTCCTATCTCCGAGGAAGGGGTTCCGGGGTAAGCCGCAGCCACCCGCAGCCCGCCTTCCAGGGCCCCGCGCACGATGGCTTCGTTACCAAGGAGGAGAAGTTTTTCACCTTTGGCGGCTTCGACGATGGGATGCATGGGGACCTCCCGCACAATTTGAACTTGAAAGCCTAGGCTGGTGAGGTTTTACCTGGCGGGAGGTCAAAAGGCAAGCTAGAGATTTTGTGCGCGGCGCCAGCCTTCGGCTTTCAGGCGTTCGACGCGGGCGAGCGCCCACTTGCGCAGCTCTTCGAAGTAGCGCTTGGGATCCTCCTTGAGGATGGCGACGATGGCCTCTTTCTCGGCCTTGATGTCTTCGAGTTCCCCGGGATAGAGCTCTTTCCAGGTGGCGTAACCCTCGTCGAAGATGAAGTCCGGGGTGACCTTCTCCGGCGGGATGCCGAGCTTGGAGACGGCCATGAAGCGCGCGAGATCCATGTCGTACTCGATGAGCCAGCCGTTGTCCTGGATCATGCTCTCCGGGTCGAATTCGGCGTGCGCGGAGCAGGCAGGGCAATAGAGGCTCACGATGACCTCCGGGGGCATGACGTTGTCCCGAAGGTTGAACTCGGCCTCTTTTGCCCCGCACTCACAGCGCAGCCGGACTTCCATGCACATGGCGTCCTCCTAGGATTCCTTCTTCATGGTGCCCTGAGCTCCGCAGGAAGGGCACTTACGCGGCTTGCAGCGTCCCTCTTTGGTGGCTCCGCACTTTTCACACTTGAAAACCGCCATGGCTAAACCCCCTTGTCTTTCTCTTTTTCTTGACATTCACGACAGATTCCGTAAAAAACCACTTCATACCGTTTTACGTGGAAGTTTTTGGTGTATTTTTCCGGCAATTTTATCGGAAAGTCTTCGAAGACATCGAAGATGCGATGGCATTTTTCGCAGATCATGTGATGATGCGGCTCGACGTTGGGATCAAAGCGCTTCTTTTCCGGGTCGATGCTGAGCTCGATGATGAGCCCGCGCTCCTTCAGGGCCTCGAGGGTGTTGTAGACCGTAGCAAAGGACATGCTCGGGAACTTCTGCCCCACGTGCCGGAAGATGTCTTCCGCCGAAGGATGGACGGTGTTGCCTTCCAAGTACTCCAGGATGGCCAGCCTCTGGGGGGTCATCTTGAGCCCCAATTTCCGGTAGTGTTCAATCTTTTCCTTGGTCATTTCGAATCACCCTTTCGATTTTAATTGAGTTTTAAAATCTTTATCGCCACGGATCATATCTAACTTTAATTCATTTATCAAGTGCTAACAATAAACTACACTTAAGGCTTCGCATAGCATCTTTACCGGAAGCCGAAAGTGCCGTTTGAGGGTCAGCCAGCAGGAGGTGCAGGCCGTAACCAATTCGTGGACACGTTGTCTTTCGAGGGTTTGGTGGAGAGAACGTAAAATTTTTTGACTCTCTTTCGGGAAGCGGATTCCGAAAAGTCCGCCTCCGCCACAGCAACCTTCATGAATCACAAATTTTGTTTGGTACCACCATTTCATACTACTTATATATCTTAGGTGACACGGAACTTGAAATAAAAAATAGTGATACTTACGAACGAATCCTTGAAAAAATAAGAACGAAGAGGCTTCGAAAGTCTTTTGGGCCACTTGGTCGGCCAGTTGCGCCCATTTGCTGCCCCGAAGATAGCGCGGATAGAGGACCTTCAGGGTGTAGAGGCAGGAAGCGCAGGGGGTGATGACGACTTCGGCCTCGGCGAGGGCCGAGAGGTTGCGCCGGGCCTGCCGCAGGAAGGAAGACCGCGCCCCCAGGCTCAAGGCGAAAAGACCGCAGCATCCCTGATCCCGGGGAAGCGCGGGCGAAAACCCCTTTTTCCGCAGGAATCTCACAAGGGCCTCCACGGCCTGGGGATAGAGGAAGTCCCCTCCGCAACCCAGGAAGACGACGGGGTTTCCGCGTTCGGGGAGCTCTTCTCTTTCGCGAAACCTGGGTCCGAGGCGGAGGACCGCCTCCCACGCGCTGGTGACGAGGTCCGCCCCGGTTAGGGGATGGGCCTCCCGCGCCGCAAGCACGAGTTCCACCACCGGCACCTGGTTGGGGCAGACGGCCTCACAGGAGCCGCACAGGAGGCAGAACGAAAGGGCCTGGCCCCGGAGGAGTCCGGCCTGGTGGAGGGCCACCCTCCCGCGCGGGGAGAAGGTTTCCCGCCGGCTTGTCTGAAAAGTGGGGCAAACCGAGAGGCACTTGCCGCATCGGGCGCACTTCTCAGGACCCATCCTGCTCGTCCTCGCGGGCCACGAATTGGTCGAGCCACCAGGAGGCCCAGTCCGTTTCCGTGATGGCCGCGGCCAGTTTTTGGCCGATCTCGGTGCGCAGGCGCCTCTTGGCGTAGGTTATCCAGCGCGAGGCGTAGGGATTCCCCAGGTCGTGTTGCTCCTTGAGCATGATGAGGAGATCGAGCTGGTCTGCGTCGTGGACGAGTTGGGCTTCGAGGCTTTCGCCCCGCCGGTATTCGTCCCAGAGGGCCTGCCACTCCTTGCCGGCGGGAAGCCCGGAGAAGGCGTCTTTCGCCGCCGCTTCTTCGTCCACCTGGTCGTAGAGCTTGTTCACCGAATTGAGGTCTCCGGTGCGGGCCTCGAGGAAATCGTGAAGGATGGCCATCTTCAAGAGCTTCTTCTCGTCGGCTTCCGGCACGAGAGACGAAAGGAGAAGGGCCGTGAGCGCCACGCCGAAGGAATGAGCGGCGATGGTCTCGCTTCCCGTGCCCAAATAGGCGTAACCCGTGCGCTCCAGGCGCTTGAGCATGGCCCCTTCGAAGAGGAACTTCGCTAGCCGCCGCATACGAACACCTCCCAAGAGTTTTCCCGGAGTCTTCGATTTTTAACTCACATCTTGAAGGAAGGCCATTCTGCGACTAAAACCGTGCTCCTAAAAACGAGGGAAAACCGCCGAGGAGGTCTTATCCATGGCCGAGGAAAAAACTTACAAGATTGCCGTCATCCCGGGCGACGGAACCGGGCCCGAAGTCATCCGCGAAGGCGTCAAGGTCCTTGACGCCGCGGCCGAAAGGTTTGGCTTCAAGCTCAAGTATCAATACTTCGATTGGGGCGGCGAGCGCTATCTCCGCACCGGAGAGACCATCCCCGAGGGGGGCATCGAAGAGCTCAAGAAGCACGACGCCATCTATCTCGGGGCCATCGGGCATCCGGACGTGCCGCCGGGCATCCTCGAGAAGGAGATCCTTCTCCGCATCCGCTTCGAGCTCGACCAGTACATCAACCTGCGACCGGTAAAGCTCTATCCGGGCGTGTGGACCCCCATCAAGGACAAGGGGCCGGAAGACATCGACTTCGTCGTGGTGCGGGAGAACACCGAGGGGCTTTACGCCGGCGGAGGCGGCTTCCTGCGCAAGGGAACGCCCCAGGAAGTGGCCGTCCAGGAGTCCATCAACACCCGCTTCGGGGTGGAGCGCTGCATCCGCTTCGCCTTCGAGCTCTGCCGCAAGCGCAACAAGAAGAAGGAGCTCACGCTTGTGGGCAAGACGAACGTCCTCACCTACGCCTGGAACCTCTGGGAGCGCACCTTCTACGAGGTGGCCAAGGAGTATCCGGATATCAAGACCTCTTACGCCCACGTGGACGCCACCTGCATGTGGTTCGTGAAGAACCCGGAATGGTTCGACGTCATCGTCACCGACAACATGTTCGGCGACATCATCACCGACCTCGGGGCCATCATCCAGGGCGGCATGGGAATCGCCGCCGGAGGCAACATCAACCCCGAGGGTGTTTCCATGTTTGAGCCCATCGGCGGCTCGGCGCCCAAGTACACGGGCAAGAACGTCATCAATCCCCTGGCCGCCATCTGCGCGGGGATGATGATGCTTGAGCATCTCGGCGAAGAGGAAGCGGCGCAGGCCATCGAGAACGCGGTCATCAAGGTCTGCCGCGACCATCTGAAGAGCCTTTCCGCGGGCAAGATGGGTTACTCCACCTCCGAGGTGGGCGATCTCGTGGCCAAATACACCAAGGAAGGAGTCGAACTCTAAGATGACCGAACTCGAAGCCGCCCGTTCGGGAAAGATTACCGAGGCCATGGAGCAGGTGGCCCGGGCCGAGGGGGTCTCGCCGGAATTCGTGCGGGACCAGGTGGCCCGGGGCCACGTGGTGATCATCAAGGCCCGGCAGAGCGGCCGGGCCGTGGGTGTGGGGGCCGGGCTCTTCACCAAGGTCAACGCCTCCATCGGGACTTCGAGCCATCTCTGCGACCCGGAGCTCGAGAAGAGAAAGGCCCGGCTGGCGGAGGAGGCCGGGGCCGACACCCTCATGGAGCTTTCCGCCGCCGGAGACATAGACCAGATCCGGCGCGAAATCATCGAGACCGTCTCCCTCCCGGTGGGAAACGTCCCCCTTTATCAGGCCTTCTGCGAGGTGCTCCGCGAGCACCACGACCCCGCCAAGCTCGATCCGGACTATCTCTTCGAGCTCATCGAGCGTCAGTGCGCCGACGGCATCGCCTTCATGGCCATCCACTGCGGGATCAACCTCTTCACCATCGAGCGCTTGAAGGCCCAGGGCTATCGCTATGGAGGGCTCGTCTCCAAGGGCGGAAGCCTCATGGCCCAGTGGATGGTCAAGAACCAGCGCGAAAACCCCCTCTACGAGCAGTTCGACCGCCTGGTGGAGATCCTCAAGAAATACGACACCGTGCTCTCTTTGGGAAACGGGATGCGCGCGGGCGCCATCCACGACTCGCTTGACCGCGCCCAGGTGGCCGAGCTCCTCATCAACTGCGAGCTGGCCGAGCGGGCGCGGGAGGCGGGCTGTCAGGTGATGGTCGAAGGGCCGGGGCACGTCCCCCTCGACGAGATCGAAGCCAGCGTCCTTCTGGCGAAGAAGATGTCCGGCGGGGCGCCCTACTACATGCTCGGGCCCCTTCCCGCTGACGCCGGGGCCCCCTACGACCACATCACCGCGGCCATCGGGGCGGCCATCTCTGCCAAGGCCGGGGCGGACCTCATCTGCTACGTGACGCCGGCTGAGCACCTTTCCCTCCCCAACGAGGAGGACGTGGTGCTGGGGGTGAAGGCCGCGCGTCTGGCGGCCCACGTGGGCGACGTGGTCAAGCTGCGCGGCAAGGCCGACCAGCGCGACATGCAGGTGAGCAAAGACCGGCGCGATCTGCGCTGGGGGGCGGTTTTCGAGAACCTCCTCTTCCCCGAGGACGCGCGCCGGCTGGTTGAGGAACGCCGCTCGGTCAAGGACCGGAAGTGCTCCATGTGCGGCGACCTCTGCGCGCTCGAGCAGGCCGAGATCGTCTTCAAGGACTTTTTGAAAGCTTCGAAGCGAAACGATTGAGGGCTTCCGGGGCGATCTCGATGACCAGGGCCCCGCGCAGGTCGCCGACCTTTAGCTCGCGGGCCTGGTCTTCGGGGTAGAGTTCCCTCAGCTCTTCCTGGAAGCGGATGCGCGAGCCGTGGCAGGGAAGACAGCTCTTCTTCACCTTTAAGGGCAACACGTAGAGATAGAAGATCTTTTCCCCCCTCTCCCGGATGATGATCTGGGGCAGGGGCTCCTCGCCGAGTCTCAGGCTCTCGAGGAAGTTTTCCAGGCTTTCGGCCACCTCCGGCGGGGCCAGGTTGCCTATGTCGCGGTATTGCAGGGCGAAGAGTTCCACCTTCACGCGGTAGTCTCCCACGTAGTCTTGAGTCCAGTAGGTGAGCTCCCTGGGGAAGTTGCGGAAGAACTTGGCGGCCTCGTAGAAGCCTTCCTTTTCGAGGAGGGAGAGGTCCTCCTGGACCAGAGTCTCGAATCGTTCCTGCACGCGGTTTCCGATGAGGCCGAGGCTCTTCAGGGGTTGAGCCCAGCCCTGCACCGCCGCGAGGAAGAGGATCATCAGGACAAAGAACAATTTCATGCCGGCCAATTAACTGGCCTCCTCAGCGGGCGTCAACTCCGTGTTCTCCACCGTGTTTTATGGTATCTAGGAAGTATGGCGCATCTCAAAGTGGTAGACCCGGATCGTTGTGTGGGATGTCAGCTCTGCATGTTCGCCTGCCAGCGGCGGACCGGCGAAGGCGGCATTGCCGAGGCCGCCATCCACGTGCGTTCCCGCGGGGGCATCAGCCGCGGGCTCACGGTGGTGGTTTGTCGGGCCTGCGAGGAACCGCCGTGCGCCGCGGTGTGTCCCAACGGGGCCCTCATCAAGCGCAAGGGCGGCGGGGTGGTCCTTGCGCCCAAGAAGTGCCTGGGTTGCGGTCTCTGCCGCGAGGCTTGCACCCTTCAGGCCATCTTCTGGAACGAGGCCACCGGAAAACCCGTGATCTGCATGCACTGCGGCTACTGCGCGCAGTATTGCCCACATCACGTCCTGGTCTTGGAGGAAGGACATGCTCAAGGATGACCCTTTGAAGAGGGTCCTTTACGTGGATCTGGCCACCAAGAAGTTCTGGGTGGAAGAACGCCCGGAACTTTTCGAAGAAAACATCGGCGGCACCGGGGTCGCCAGCAAGCTCCTCGAAGAGGAGTGCCCGGTGGGCATTGACCCCCGGGACCCGAAGAACCCGATCATTCTGGCCGTGGGGCCGGCCAACGGCCTCTTCCCCATCGCCTCGAAGACCGTGGCCATGTTCCAGTCGCCGCATACCGGAAACCTGGGGGAGAGCCACGCCGGTGGCCGCAGCGCCACGTGTCTCCGGCTGGCGGGCTACGGGGCGGTGGTCATCCGCGGGCAGAGCGACATCCCGGTCTATCTGGTGATAGACCGCTCCGGGGTGAAGTTCCGCGACGCGCGGGCCCTCTGGGGGCTTTCGGTTTCGGCCACCGGACGCGCCATCCGCGAGAAGGAAACCGGAAGCGGGTTGCGGAGCATCCTGCGCATCGGTCCGGCCGGGGAGACCGGGGTGACCTATTCCTGCGTGGTCACCGAGACCTATCGCCACTTCGGACGCCTGGGCCTGGGGGCCCTCTTCGGGGCCAAGAAGCTCAAGGCCATGTGCCTGGTGGGGCGTCGTTCCCTCCCCGTCACGGATCGCAAGCTCTATCGCGAGCTCTACGACGAGCTCTTGAAGCGCCTGCGCGAGACCCCGGCCCTCAAGAAGTATCACGACCTCGGCACGGCGGTGAACGTCATCCCCCTTAACGAACGCGGGGCTCTTCCCACGCGCAACCTGCGCCAGACCCGCTTCGAGATGGCGAAAAAGATAAGCGGCGAGTACTTTGCCGAGCATCTCCTCAGCCGCCGTCTGGCGTGCAGCCATTGCCCTATGGCCTGCATCCATTTGGCGGCCCTCCGCACCCCCTACGAAGACGAGCCCTATTTCTACAAGACCACCTTCATCTCCTACGACTACGAGCCCATCTACGCCAACGGGAGCATGATCGGCGTGGGCTCCGCCGAGGGCATCCTCAAACTGCTCGACACCATAGACAACCTGGGGCTCGACGCCATGAGTAGCGGGGTGGTGCTCGCCTGGGCCACGGAGGCCTTCGAGCAGGGCTTGGTGGGCGAGGAGGAGACGCTTGGCCTGAGACCCCGCTTCGGCGACGTGGAGACCTACCTCCAGATGCTCCACCACATCGCCTATCAGAGCAACGAGTTCTATGCGGCCCTGGCCCGCGGCGTGGCCTACGCTTCCTCGCGTTACGGAGGCGAAGACTTTGCCCTGGCCTTCGGGGGAAACGAGATGCCGGGTTACCACACGGGCTACGGGGCCCATCTGACCCATCTCACGGGTTCGCGCCACAGTCATCTCGATTCCGGCGGTTACAGCTACGACCAGAAGCTCTCTCCGGAAGAGATCACGCCCGAGAAACTGGCGCACATCCTCTTCGACGAGGAGGTCTATCGGCAGATCCTCTCTTCCGGGGTGTGCTGTTTCTTCGGGCGCAGCGTCTACAACTACGAGACCCTCTCCCGCATCTTCAAGGTTTCGGGGTTCGATTTCGAAGTCGAAGACCTCAAGGCCCTGGGGCGGAAGATCCTGCGCCGGAAGTACGCCTTCAAGAAGGCCCGGGGTTTCGAGCTCACCAAGCTCAAGATCCCGCGGCGCATCCTCGAGACCGTCTCACCCCACGGCAAGCTTGAGGAGGAATTTCTGCGCCAGGGGCTTGCGATTTACAAGAGTCTCCTCGAATCCGGGGCCTGATTCTCTCTCCTTGACACCAAGCCTTTGACAGGGCTAGTTTATGGGGGAATTTGCGGTAATATTTCAAATTTTTTCTTGCTATGGTTGAGACCATTGACCTCTCGGATCGCTATCGCAAGGTCCTCGCCATCGTGGTGGAGGACTACATCCGTCACGCCGAACCCGTGGGTTCGCGCACGGTCTCCAAACGCTTGGAGCCGCCGCTATCCCCGGCCACGGTGCGAAACATCATGGCTGACCTCGAAGAACTGGGGCTCCTCACCCAGCCCCATGTCTCCGCCGGGCGCATTCCCACGGAAGAGGGCTTCCGTTACTACGTGGAGAACCTTCTCGAAGCGACCCCTCTTCCGGAGAGCACCAAGGAAGAGATAGAACGCGCCTTCGAGAGCGAGGAGATCGAAGACCTTTCCGAGCTTTTGAAGGTCGCCTCGCGTCTCCTCACGCAGGTGACGGGCTTTCCGGCGGTGGTTTCGGCCCCGCGCCTGGGTAGCGAACGCCTCTGGAAGATAGACTTCGTCCCGCTGGGCCGCGGTCTGCTCCTGGTGGTAGCGGTGACTCAGGCGGGTATCGTGGTCAACCGGCTCTTAAAGATTCCGCCCCACATCTCCGAGGAGGCCCTGCGGCGTTTGGCGGAATACCTGAACGTGAAGCTTCCGCATCTTACGCTCGAGGAGGCCCGGGACGAGCTCCTCAAGGAGATCGAGGCCGAGCGCAAGCTCCTTGAGACCATCTTCGAAGAGCTCGAGGAGGGGGAAAAACCCGAGGAGCCCATCGTGGAGGGGCTCAGCAAGCTCCTTGAGATCCCGGAGTTCAAAGATGTCGAGCGCCTGAAGGAAGTCCTGCGGGCCTTTGAGGAAAAAAACATCTTCCTCAAGATCATTGATCGCTGTCTGGGGGCCCACGGGGTGCAGATCCTCATCGGCGCGGAGACGGGTCTGGGAGTGCCGCGAGACCTGAGTGCCGTGGCCAGCCCCTACTTTCGGCAGCAGCAGCCGCTGGGGGGCTTGGCGGTCATCGGTCCCATGCGGATGGACTATTCCAAGGTGGTCCCGGTGGTGGACTACACTTCACGGTTTCTTTCCCACCTTCTGGACAAGCTCACTCCCCGCACTTAACTTTTCTTCCGGCAATTGGAAGTTTTCGCTCGAAAGAATCGATAGGGGTGAAACCATGAGCAAGGTTTATCACCTCTATCGTGGCGGAGTGCCTGCTAAACCATCAGAGGAGGGAAATACTGTGATGGAAGTAAAAGAAGCTCAGGGCGGGGGTCAGGAAGCCCAGGAGGCTCAGGAGCCCCGTCAGGAAGAGCAAGAGACATATCCTGAAAGCCGAGAAGAGCTGATCGCTCTGATCAAGCAAAAAGAAGAGGAAGCCAAGCAGTATCGTGATCAGATGCTCCGCTACGCGGCGGAGATAGAGAACCTGAAAAAGGTCTTCAAGCGCGAGAAGGAGGAGTACTTCAAGTACGCGCTTGAGACCTTCATGCGCGAGCTTTTGCCCTTTGTTGACAACCTCGAGCGGGCCCTGGAAGCGGCTCGCAAGAGCCAGGACGTGGAGGCCCTGATCGAGGGGATCGAGCTCACGCTCAAGGGCTTGCTCCAGACCCTTGAGAAGTTCGGTCTCAAGCAGTTTGAGGTCGCCATTGGCGAGGCCTTCCGTCCGGAAGTGCACGAAGCCCTGGCGGTGGAAGAGACCGAGGAGCATCCTGAAGGTGCGGTGGTGCGCACCTTCCAGAAGGGCTACACCTTGCACGAGAGAGTCATTCGCCCCGCTTTGGTAGCGGTGGCCAAGAAGCCTGCGCAGAAAGAGACATCGGGGGACCAGACCTCCGGTGAAAATCAAAATTAAGGATTGGAGGGTGAGAAAATGAGTGAGAAGACTGCGAAACCTTTGGGCATCGATCTGGGAACGACCAACTCTTGTATGGCCGTTTTCGAGGGCGGGGAACCCAAAGTAATCCCCAACCGTGAAGGATCTCGGACGACACCATCGGTGGTGGCCTTTCTTGAGGACGGCCAGATCCTCGTAGGTCAGTTGGCCAAGCGCCAGGCCATCACCAATGCGGAAAATACGATCTTCGGTATCAAGCGCCTCATGGGCCGGAAGTTCAAGGACCCGGTGGTGCAGGAGTGGGCCAAGCGCGTGCCCTACAAGATCGTTGAGGCGCCGAACGGCGACGCCCACGTCGAGGTGCGGGGCAAGCGCTACAGCCCGCCGGAGATTTCGGCCATGATCCTTCGCAAGCTGCGCGATGATGCCCAGGAATATAGCGGGGCCGAGGTCAAGGAAGCCGTCATCACGGTCCCGGCCTACTTCGACGATACGCAGCGGCAGGCCACTAAGGATGCCGGCCGTATCGCCGGACTCAACGTCTTGCGGATCATCAACGAGCCCACGGCGGCCTGTCTGGCCTACGGGCTCGACAAGAAGAAAGAGGGTACGGTGGCCGTCTTCGACCTTGGCGGCGGCACCTTCGATATCTCCATTCTCGAAATCGGTGACGGGGTCTTCGAGGTGAAGGCCACCTCTGGAGACACCTTCCTCGGTGGTGAAGACTTCGACATGCGCATCGTGGACTACATCGCCGAGGAGTTCAAGAAGGAGCACGGCATTGACCTGCGCCAGGACCGCATGGCCCTCCAGCGCCTCAAGGAGGCGGCGGAGAAGGCCAAGATCGAGCTCTCCACGGTGCAGGAGACGGAGATCAACCTTCCCTTTATCACGGCTGACGCGAGCGGCCCGAAGCACCTGGTGATGAAGCTCACCCGGGCCAAGCTCGAGTCCTTGGTCGAGGATCTCATCCAGCGTCTCGAGGAGCCCTGCCGCATCGCGATGAAGGATGCGGGGGTCACGCCGCAGGACATTGACGAGGTCATCCTCGTCGGCGGTATGACCCGTATGCCGCGCGTGCAGCAGAAGGTGAAGGAGATCTTCGGCAAGGAGCCCGTAAAGGGCGTGAACCCCGACGAGGTGGTGGCCATGGGTGCGGCCATCCAGGGCGGCGTGCTCAAGGGCGACGTGAAGGATGTGCTGCTTCTCGACGTGACTCCGCTCTCCCTGGGTATCGAGACCCTGGGTGGTGTGTTCACCCCGATCATTCCTCGCGGAACCACCATTCCGACGAGGAAGAGCCAGATCTTTACCACGGCGGCGGACAACCAGACCTCGGTGACCATTCACGTGCTGCAGGGTGAGCGGCCGATGGCCAAGGACAACAAGAGCATCGCGCGCTTTGAGCTGGTGGGTATTCCGCCTGCGCCGCGCGGTGTGCCGCAGATCGAGGTCACCTTCGACATCGACGCCGACGGTATCTTGCACGTGACGGCCAAGGACCTGGCCACGGGTAAGGAGCAGTCCGTGGTGGTCAAGCCGTCCTCCGGTCTCAGCGAGGAGGAGATCCAGCGCATGATCAAGGAAGCCGAGGCCCACGCCGAGGAAGACAGGCGGCGCAAGGAGCTCATCGAGGCTCGCAACCAGGCCGACAGCATCATCTACTCGGTGGAGAAGTCCCTCTCCGAGCTCGGCGACAAGGTGCCGGAGGACGTGCGCAAGGAGCTCCAGGAAAAGATCGAGGCCCTCAAGAAGGTCATGGAGGGCGAAGACATCGAGGCCATCAAGAAGGCCACCGAAGAGCTCACCCAGGCCTCTTACAAGATCGCCGAGATGGCCTATCGCCAGGCTCAGGCTGGTGGTGCCCAGGCTGGCGGTGCGGCCGGCGGTCCCGAGGGTGGTGCGGCTGGTGGTGCTTCTGACTCCGATAAGAAGGGCGGCGACGACGTCATCGACGCCGACTTCGAAGAGATGAAGTAAGGCAAGTCCTCTTCTCCATAGAGCGAAAAAGGCGGGGGAATCCCCGCCTTTTTCATTTTTTGCGCAGGAAAAACGAGTTCTTCTCAGGTATCCTGTTAGCCTTTAAAAATGAAAAAGGGAGGCATAGAGCCTCCCTTTCTTATCTTCAAAGAAGTTTCACATAAGGATGGCGGAAGCGCATGGGAATCGAACCCACCCACCGCCGTTTCCGACGGTGCACCGGGTTTGAAGCCCGGGAGGGCCACCAGGCCCCTGGCGCTTCCGCTGGCGGCCGCTGGGCACCCCTGCGGCAC
>Ga0256835_1000818_pt1 | contig 20623 bp, 14 predicted proteins | sample PIR30metaG_FD_185972 | JGI IMG/M metagenome (GOLD analysis project Ga0256835, IMG submission 185972) | Hydrothermal vent microbial communities from East Pacific Rise, Pacific Ocean - PIR-30 | ecosystem: Environmental > Aquatic > Marine > Hydrothermal vents | place: Pacific Ocean: East Pacific...
AAGGGTGAGCGGACCGGGAGCCTTCATCCTCCGGCCCGCCGGCCCCCGGATCGCGGTACCATGACCCGGTGAGCGTTGACGACACCACGGTGGAACTGATCATCCGGCCTCCCGCCACGGAGTGGCCGGAGGATCGCACGGAGGCGCTCCGGCGCGAGCTGGGCGCCTGCTCCGACGTGGCGTTCGCCCACCTGCCCGAGGTGCTCGTCCCGGGGCGGCAGGCCCGGCCCAACCGGGTGCTGTTCGTCTGGGTCGTGCCCGAGGCGATGGGCGCGATCCGGGCGGTGATGAACACCGTCTGCGACGCCACGGCCCGGGCGCTCCCCTCCTCGGAGTTCGTGGACGTGGTCCTGCTCAACTCCGCTCCCGAGCTGCTGCCCGCCGTGGAGGCCGCCGGGAGCCTGCTCCTCGAACGGGATCCGGAGGAGCGAGCCCGTGCCGTGGCGACCGTCCGGGCCGCCACCGAGACGGACGAGGCGGAAGCGCCCCCGGCGGAACCGGACGCGCCGTGGTGGGCGTTCTGGCGCCGGTGATCCCCCCGTCTGCTACCATGCCGCCGTGCACGAGACGATCACCGAGCTCGAGGGCCAGCTCCTGGTGGCCATGCCCACGCTGGAGGATCCGAACTTCTGGCGGACCGTGGTGTTCATCGCCGTGCACAACGCCGAGGAGGGCGCCTTCGGCCTCGTCCTGAACAGGCCGCTGGAGGTCCCCATGGCGGAGGTCCTCCGGGAGCTCGGCCACGAGGTTCCCGACCCCGACTCCCTGCCACCGGTGATGGCGGGCGGGCCGGTGGAGCCGACCCACGGGTTCGTCCTGTTCGAGGGTGGGGAGGGGACCGACGGGACGCGGCTCGAGATCGGGCCGGGGCTCGTCCTCTCGGGGGAGACGGAGACGCTGTTCGGACTGGCGGACGGGCGGATCCCCGGGCGGTTCCTCCTCTTCCTCGGCTACTCCGGGTGGGCGCCGGGGCAGCTCGAGCGCGAGATCGAGGAGAACTCCTGGCTCGTCGCGCCGTTCTCGACGGAGCTGCTGTTCGAGACCCCGCCGGCCCGGCGGTGGCACGCGGCGCTCCGGTCGATCGGCGTGGACCCCGGGACGCTCGTGGACGCCGGCGGGGCCGCACCGAGCTGATCCCGGCGGGAGCGTTCACCCCTCCTCGAGCCGCTGGACGAGGACGAGCTCCCGGTAGAGGCCCTCCTCCCGGAACAGGACGTCGTGCGATCCCCTCTGCACCACACGGCCCTCCCGCATCACGACGATCTCCTCCGCCAGCTGCGCGACGGACAGCCGGTGGGTGGCGATGAGGACGCCGCGCCCCTCCCGGACGTCCGCAAGCCCCGCCAGGATTCGGGCCTCGGTCCGGGAGTCCACCGCCGAGAGGCAGTCGTCGAGCAGCAGCAGCGGCGCCCCTCCGAGCAGCGCACGGGCCAGCGCGAGCCGCTGCCGCTGGCCGCCGGAGAGGGTGACGCCCCGCTCCCCGATCACCGTGTCGAGCCCGTCCGGGAACCGTTCCACGTCCCCGTCGAGCCCCGTGGCACGGATCACCCGCCACACCTCGTCGTCGGTGGCGCCGGGCCGTTCCAGCGTCACGTTGGCCCGGACCGTGCCGGAGAAGACGAACGGCTCCTGCGGCACGAGGGCGACCCGCTCCCGCAACGCCTCGAGCGGCCAGTCGAGCACGTCGACCCCATCCACACGGATCGTACCCGGGGGAGGGGCCCAGAGCCTGGGGATCAGCCGCAGCAGCGTGGTCTTCCCCGAGCCCGCGGGACCGACGATCGCCACCGTTCCGCCCGCCGGAACCTCCAACGCCACGTCCACGAGTACGGGCCGAGCCGACCCCGGGTGGACGAAGGTCAATCCCTCAATCCGTACCGCCCCCCGGCCGGCCGGCACGCCGCGCCCTCCCTCTTCCACCTCCGCGGGCTCGCCCAGCACCTCGTCGAGCCGTTCGAGACTCGCCGAGGCCCGCGAGAACAGCGCCACGATCCAGCCCATCGCCACCATCGGCCAGATCATCCGCCCGATGTACAGGTTGAACGCCACGAACTGACCGAGCGTCAGCCGGCCCGAGAGCACCTTCCAGCCGCCGACCGCCAGGAACAGGACGAACCCCGCCCCCACGACGAACTGGAGCAGGGGGTGGAACGCCGCCGAGAGCCGGAGCAGGCGGCGCACGGCGCCGACGTACCGGTCCGCGGCGCCCTCGAACGCGGCGACCTCCCACCGTTCGGCGGTGAACGCCCTGATCACCCGGAGGCCGGTCAGGTGCTGCTGGAGCCGGGAGGTCAGCACGCCGATCTCCTCTTGCATCACCCGCTGGGATTCCCGGAGCCGCCGGGAGAAGACGAGCGTCACCACGGAGAGCACCGGCAGCCCGAGCAGCATCACGGCGGTGAGTCCGGCGTCGATCCGCGCCATCAGCGCCATGGCCGCGACGATCACCACGGCCGTGGTCACCCCGTGCATCACCCCAAACCCCGCCGCCGCCCTGACGGTGGTGACGTCCGACGTCGTCCGGGCGATGAGGTCACCGACGGTTCGCCGGGCCACCGCCGGGGCCGGGAGCCGCACCAGATGGCGGAACAGGCGCCGCCGCAGACCGTGCTCCAGCCGGTTGGCGTAGACCGCCATCAGACCCCGCTGGCCGAGCCCGGCCAGCGCCTGGGCCGCCGCGACGGCGAGGACGAGCCCGACGGCGCGAAGCACCACCCGGGAGGAGACCCCCCCGGCGAGCGCGTCGATGGCCCCCCCGACGATCCCCGGGATCGCCAGGGAGAGGACGGCGCCGCAGACCGCGGCCGCCACACCGCCGGCGAGGAACCGCCGGTGCGGACGCACCTCGGGCAGCACGATCGTCCGGACCCTTCGAACCGTCTGCCGCCTCGCCGCCATCCGTTGCATCGTACCCCACCGTCCGGGCGGTCCTGTACCATTCGACGGTGCTCGTGGACGTCGCTCTTCCGCGGACCGCCCCCCACCCGCTGACCTACCGGGTCCCCGAGGCGCTGGAGCCGTACTGCCGGCCCGGCGTCAGGGTCCGGGTTCCCGTCCGTAAGAAGGAGGCGACCGGCGTCGTCCTCCGGGAGGCGGAACCGGGGGCCGTCCCCCCGGAGAAGGTCCGGGACATCCTGGAGGTCCTCGACGCCGAGCCGCTGCTTCCCGGCCACCTCCTCGAGCTCGCGGCGTTCGTCTCGGACTACTACCGCTGCCCGCCCGGCGAGACCCTGGCCTCCATGCTGCCCGCCGCCCTCCTGCGCCCGGACGCCGAGGAGGCCGAACCGACCGCCGAGGGGGCCGCCGCCGATCCGGCCGACCTCCCCACACGGCAGGCCGCCGTCCTCCGCGAGCTGACCGCCGCGGGCCGCCTGCGGATCCCGGCGCTCCTCGCCCGGGCCGGCGCGGCCTCTCGGGCTCCTCTCGACGCCCTCGTGACCGCCGGCCTCGTCAGGATCCGGCGGCGGCGGCGCGACCGGGCGCCGCGGGTGGACGTGACGGCGGTCCGCCTGGCCGGGCGTCCGCTGGAGGCGCTCCTGGAGCTCGCGGGCCGGGCGCCGCGCCAGCGCGAAGTCGTCCGGTGGCTTGCCGAGCAGGGGCGTCCCGTCCTCCTCGACGAGCTCCTGGAGGCGGTGGGCTGCTCACGGGCCGTGGTGACCGCCCTCGTCCGCAAGGGGGCGCTCGAGCAGTTCCGGCAGGCGCGGGCCCGGAAGCCCCGGTGGAGCCTCGGCGGGAGCGCGGACCGCCCCGAGCCGACCGACGAGCAGCAGCGGGCCATCGAGGCCGTCACCGAGGCGCTCCGCGCCGGGGAGTACGCCCCCGTCGTCCTCGAAGGGGTGACGGGGTCCGGCAAGACGGAGGTGTACCTGCGGTGTCTCGAGGACGTGCTGGCCCACGGGCGCCGGGGCCTCGTCCTCGTTCCCGAGATCGGGCTGACCCCGGCCGCCGTCGGCGCCGTGGAGCGCCGGTTCGGTGAGCGCGTCGCCGTCCTCCACTCCGCCCAGTCGCAGGGGGAACGGTGGATCGAGTGGCAGCGGGCCCGCCACGGGGAGGTGGACATCGTCATCGGCCCCCGGTCCGCCCTGTTCGCCCCGCTGGAGCCGCTGGGCCTGATCGTCGTGGACGAGGAGCACGACACCGCCTACAAGCAGCAGGAGGCCCCCCGGTACCACGCCCGCGACCTGGCGCTCGTCCTCGGCCAGCGGCTCGGGATCCCCGTCCTCCTCTGCTCGGCGACCCCCTCGCTGGAGTCCATGGCGCTGGTGGAGCGGGGCCTGGCGCGGCGCCTCCGGCTGACACGGCGGGTCGCGGGGGGGACACTCCCGGAGGTGGAGATCGTCGACCTCCGGGGCGAGCCCCCCGAGCCCGGCGAGCACGGGCGGGTCCTGTTCTCGCGGCGGCTGCTGGAGCTGCTGGAGGCGACGTCCGGGGCCGGGGAGCAGGCGATCCTGCTGATCCAGCGCCGGGGTTGGGCCCCGATCCTCCTCTGCCGGGAGTGCGGCCACAGGATCCAGTGCCCGCTCTGCTCCGTCGCCATGGTGGTCCACCGCAGGCAGGGCGGCCTCCGGTGCCACTACTGCGGCCACCGCCTGCCGATCCCCGACGCCTGCCCGTCGTGCGGCGGCACGCTCCTGGAGACCGTCGGCGCGGGCACGGAGAAGGTCGCCCGGAGGCTGGCCGAACGGTACCCCGACCTCCGGATCGGCATCCTCGACCGCGACACCGTGCGGCGCCGGGGCGCCCTCCAGGAGGTCCTGGGCGCCTTCGCCGCGGGGACCCTCGACGTGCTCGTCGGGACCCAGATGGTCGCCAAGGGCCACCACTTCCCCAACGTCACCCTGACCGGCGTCATCTCTGCGGACGCGCTCCTCGGCCTGCCCGACTTCCGCTCGGCGGAGCGGACCTTTCAGCTCCTGACCCAGGTGGCCGGGAGGGCGGGGCGCGGCGAGCGTCCGGGGCACGTGGTCGTCCAGACGTACCACCCCGACCACCCCGCGGTCCGGCACGCCGCGGCGCACGACGTGGCGGCGTTCTCCGGCGAGGAGCTCGTCTTCCGGCGGACGTTCGGCTACCCGCCCGCGGCCCGGATGGCGCTCGTCCGCTACCAGGGGGAATCGCTCCCGAGGACCCGCGCCGCCTGCCGGGAGGCGGCGGAGGCGGCAGCGCCGCTCCCCGCCGGTGTCCGGCTCCGCGGACCGGCGCCGTGCCCCCTGGAGCGCCTGCGCGGCCAGTGGCGCTGGCAGATCCTCCTCAGCGCCCCGAACAGGAACGTGCTCCGGACGGTCCTGGAGCGGATCGAGGCGGTGTCGCTCCCCGCCGGCGTCCGGCGGATCGTGGACGTGGACCCCCTCTCCACCCTCTGAGCCGTCCGCTCAGCGTTCGCGGAGGTCCTCCAGGCGGCGCAGGGCGCACTCGGGCCACCCGGCGCAGCCCCGGCAGACCGGATCGTTCACCGGGTGGAAGTCCTCCGGCGCGCAGATCGTCACCGACCGGTCGATCGCCCCCTCCAGCTCCGCGGCGAACCGTTCGAGCTCCGCCGAGACGTCCTCCCCGGACCGGGCCGCCTCCTCCAGCGCCAGCAGCCGGGCGCCCCACTCCCGGTTCCGCCGCTCGAGCACGGCCTCGCGCACCGCGGAGGCGGCGGTGCTCCGGGCCTTCTTCAGCTCGAACGCGGCCTTCCGGCGTGACGGGAGCCTTCGCGTCGCCAGGAAGAACAGGTACCCCAGCGACATCCCCGCGGCGTTGGCGGCCCCGCCGAGCAGGCCGAACCGGGCGAAGCTGGAGGAGACCAGGATCGTCCCGCCGATGATCCCGAGCCACTTGACCCGGACCGGGAGGATGAAGAACAGGAGGATCTCCATCTCCGGGTAGAGGGTCGCGTAGGTGAACAGGAGCGAGGTCTGGAGGAAGACGTCCCCGGCGAGCACCTGGCCGAACAGCACCGCCGTGAACCCCGCGCCGAGCACCGAGACGAGCCAGAACAGGAGAAAGCGGGGGGACCCCCACGACTCTTCCAGGGGGCGGGCGAAGAACCAGAGGATCAGCAGCGAGAAGAACAGCTCGAGCGTCCCCGTGTGGATGAACTGGAACGTGACGAGGGTCCACGGACGCGCCCGGACGAGGCCGGGGACCAGCGCCAGCGCCTCGAGCGCCGCACGGTTCGACGCGGCCAGGAGGGAGACCGCGAAGTGCAGGAAGAGGATCCCCTCCGTCAGGTGCCACTGCTCGCGCCGCATCACCGCCTCCCCAGCCGCCGCTCCATCTCGTCCTGCGCCAGCGTCAGCACGATGGGCCGGCCGTGCGGGCACCGGTACGGGTCCCCCGTCCGCGCGAGCTCCTCGAGCAGCCTGCGCTGCTCCTCGGGACCGAGGGGATGGTTGACCTTGATCGCCCCGCGGCACGCCAGGGAGGCCGCCAGCTCGTGGCGGGCCGCGTCGCCCACCGCATCCGGGCGCCCACCCTCGGCGGTGGCGTGATCCAGGAGCTCCCGCAGGAGTCCCTCCACACCGTCGGGACCGAGCTCCGGCGGCAGCGCCGTGACCCGGACCGTCGCCTCGCCGAACCGGTCGGCCTCCACGCCGGCGTCCGCCAGCAGCGGGCGGATGGCGTCGAACGCTCCCGCAAGGGCCGGTTCGAGCTCCACGAGCACCGGGTCCAGCAACCCCTGGCTCACCGGCCTCCCCTCCTCCAGGCGCGCGAGGAACCGCTCGTACAACACCCGTTCGTGGGCCACGTGCTGGTCGACGATCAGGAGCCCGGCCTCCCCCTCGACGAGGAGGAACGAGTTCCGGTACTGACCGATCAGCCGCCCGAACGGCGTGTCGCCGGTCCGGGGGCGTGCACCGGAGGGCCGGGGGGCGGGGGGACCCCAGGCCGGCGCAGCCTTCTCGCGGAGCGTCCCGGCGAACCCCGCCGACCCCGGCGAGCCGTCACCGTAGACCGGGTGGGAGAACAGGGGCCGCACCGCTTCCGGAACGGACCCTGGCGGGGCCGGTCCGCCACTTCCCGCCCCACCGGCCACCCCGAGGGAGCGGACCGGGACCTCCCCGGCGCCCGCCCGGAGCGCCCGGGCCACCGCGGCCTCCACCGCCGCGAACACCGCGCCGGCGGCGGCGAACCGCACCTCGGCCTTGGCCGGATGCACGTTGACGTCCACCGCTTCCGGCGGCATGTCGATCCACAGTGCGAGAAGACCGCCGGAGAGGGTGTCCCCGGCGGCCCGGAGCGGGCGGCGCGCCGCGGCCATCAGCAGGCGGTCCCGGACCGGCCTGCCGTTGACCACGGTGACGATCCGCACCGACGCGCCGCCCCGCCCCCGCCCGGCGATGCACTCCACCGTGAGCGCCCCCCGCTCCTCGACGACCCGCCGCGGATCCCCCTCGAGCCGCCGCCTCCCCACGTCGGCAAAGCGCGCCAGGCGATCCGCAGCGGGCGGCGCCTCGAGGAGGGAGCGGCCGCCGTGGACGAGGGCGAACCCCGTGCCCGGCGCCGCCAGCGCCTCGGACTCCACGAGCTCCACGGCGTGGCGCAGCTCGGTCTCGGCCGACCGGAGGAACTTCCGCCGCGCCGGAACGTTGAAGAACAGGTCGCGAACCTCCACCGTGGTGCCCCGCGCGCGCGCCACCGGCTCCACCGCGACGATCCGGCCGCCCTCCACCACGATCCGTGTCCCGCCCCGGCCCGGGTCGGCCGAGGTGACGAGCTCGAACCGGGAGACGGCGGCGATGGACGGCAGCGCCTCCCCGCGGAAGCCGAGGGTCGCGATCCGTTCGAGGTCGCCGTCGTCCCCGAGCTTGGAGGTCGCATGGCGCTCCAGCGCCAGCAGGGCGTCGTCCTCCTCCATGCCGCAGCCGTCGTCCGTCACGCGGACGAGGCGCCGCCCCCCGGCGGCGAGCTCGACCCGGATCCGCCCGGAGCCCGCGTCCAGCGCGTTCTCCACGAGCTCCTTGACCACGGAGGCCGGGCGCTCCACCACCTCGCCCGCGGCGATGCGGTTGATCAGCTCGTCGGGAAGGACGCGGACCCGGCCCACGGCGGCCATCATACCGGAGAAGAACGGCGCCGGCCCCCGGGGCCGGCGCCTGGTATCGCTCCATACGATCGGGCCGCTACTACTGCTTCGCAGCCTTGATGAAGATCGGATCGCCCGTCCTCTGGTCCACCACCGATCCGTACGCCGAGACCGGACCGCCGGAGAGCACCTCGACGACGACCGTCCCGTTGAACTGGAGCTCGGGATCCTCGACGAGGTTCGAGAGCGCCCGCTGGATGTACGACTCCGGCGGAAGGCTCAGGATCACCTCTGCGACGGACTGCCCCGTCTGGGAGATCAGACGAACCCGCACGGAGGCAGGCTCGTCGTCCGTGTCGACGAACCCGATGTTGGTCCGGTAGTCCGACCCATGTTCGATGCCGGGGATCACGAGCCGTTCGCCGACGGAGGCCAGCGACGACGTCCCCAGCACCGGCACGAACTGACCGTACGTGCCAGCGTCGGTCTGGTTGTACGTCCGCGAGGCGATCAGAGGCCGGGCGTCATCGGGCGAGTAGGTGATCACCAGCGCGCCCTTGGCCTGCTCGCCCTGGGTGAACCAGTACATGATGTCGTCGATCCAGATCGTGTTGTCCACGCCCACCGAGTAGAGCAGCGTCGGGTACGGCGTCGTGTCGCCGGGCTCGGGGAGGTACTTGATCTGGATCTCGATCTCCTGATCCGTCGGGTTGAACACCCTGAGGTCCGACTTCCAGTACGTCCCGGCGACGCCCTGAACCGACGCCGCCGCAGGAACGAGCATCGGCCCGGTCTCGGGACCGCCGCCGCTGCCGCTCGAGGCATCCTGCCGTACCGTGATGGAACGGCCCGCCACCGTCAGCGTTCCCTGCCGCGACTCGCTCTGGCTGTTGGCGTCGGCGCGGAACGTCACCGTGCCGTCGCCGCTCCCGCTCGCGCCGGAGACGATGTGGAGCCAGCCCGCGTTGGCCGTGGCGCTCCAGTCGCACCCGTCGCCGGTGGAGACGTTGATCTCGCCGGTTCCGCCGGATGCCGAGACCGTCACGATGGTCGGTGAGACCGTGTACGAGCAGTCCTGCCCGCACTCGCCGGTGTCCTGCACCGTCAGCGTGTGGGTGATCGGGCTGTAGTTCGTCCCGTTGACCCGCAGCGTCAGGCGCACGGTCTTGGTCCCGGAGGAGGCGTACTTGAAGGTGTGGACCCCGCAGTTGCTCCCGAACTGGTCGGGGGCGCAGGTCACCTGCTGGTCCTCGTCGCAGCCGGGACCGCCGAAGTCCCAGACCGCCTGCTCGATGGTCCCGCTGACGCCGGTGACCGAGAACCGCACCGAGTCGCCGATGCCGGGCGATGGCGGGATCCAGTTGAAGTCCGGGTCGTCCGAGGATCCCCCGCCGCCGCCACCACCACCGCCGCCACCACCACCGCCACCGCCGCCACCGCCGCCACCGCCGCTGCAGCTTCCGCTGCTCGAGACGGTGACGTGGGCCGGGGGAGCCGTGTGGCTGGTGCCACCAACGGTGACCGTCAAGGTGATGGTTTTCGTCCCCGAGGTACTGTACGCATGGCGTGCCGTCTTGCAGGCGATGGCGCTGTCTGGAATGCAGGTTTCCGTCGAGCCCTCGTCACAACCCGGCCCACCCCAGTTCCAGCGCACCTGGCTCGCCGTGGTCATGTCGTCGATTCCCGAGATCTGACACATGATCTCGTTGCCGATATTGGTCGACGATGGCATACAATTGAACGACACCTGCACCGAGCCGTCGGCCACGGAGAGCTGTTGCTCCGCCGTACTCGAGTCGTTGCCGTTCGAGATGGTCAGCCGGACGGTGTAGTTTCCGGGATCGAGCGTGTCCGCCGGGATCTGGCAGGTCAGCTGTGAGGCGGAGCTCGCCGAGCCCGAACCGCACCCGGAGTACGCCGGCGCCCCCGTGAAGGTCAGAACCTCCCACTGGTAATCCACGGAGCTCACCGAGGAACCCCAGCGCGAGCCGGTCCCGTTGAGCGTGATCGGATCGGTATTCAGGGGGCTCGACGGAACGGCCAGCGCCGCCGCGACGGAAGAGACGTCGATGGAGGCGTCGGCCACAGCGGTGTAGTACGGATCACCGTTTCCGGCGTCATGGAGGTACCGGACCGCCAGGTCCCACTCCCAGAGGCCGGAGGCGGTCAACGGGACCTGGGGCGGGTGCTGTCCCGTCGCGATGCACGTCATGGAATCCTGTGCGGTCCAGCCCGTCGGACATCCGGTGCCCGTCGGCGGGACCATGGTCCATTCAAAAGGGTCCGTGTCCACCGGGGTGTCGGGATGGCCCTCCGCCGTGGCCGAGAGCGTCACCGTGTCGCCAGTGATCACGGCCTGGGGTGTGATGGTGATGCTCGCCTGAGGCGCCCTGTCGATCCCGATGGAACTGTCAGCGGTCTGATCCGCCGGATGGCCCGGCTCCCACGGGTAGTCCGTGCTGTCCACGATGACATGGGCCGTGTAGCTCGCCGTGGCGGCTATGTCCGCCGGGACCGTGAACGTCACCATGTCGTTGTCGGGGTTGGCCGGTATCTGCAGATCGGTGTGACCTGCGACCAGTGCGCCCGAACCGTCCTCGATCCAGACCGCCGAACGCTCCCAGGACCCGATCGAGGTGTTCCGTACCGTGACGGTATCGCCCGGGAACACCGTCTCCGGAGTCACCTCGAGCCGGGCCATGGGCTCCACGCTCCCGCACGCCGAGACGTCGACCGCCTGGAGGATGGAGAACTGTGCCAGGTAGAGCACTGTGGCCGTTCCGGACGACTCAAACAGCCCGTAGTAGTTGTTCTGACAGGTGGCGTAACTGTTCCAGGGATGCGAGGGATCCCAGAACCCCGGATCGATCTCCTGCGGATTCGACGGATTCGTGATGTCGAGCAGCGCGCCGTCACGCCCCAGCTTCTGCCCGATCCAGACGAACGGGTAGCGGATCGCGCCACGGGTCGCCGGGTACGAGACGTTCGGCGACGGCTTGTAGTTGGTGACCTGAGGAATGGCGCTCGTGGGGTTGAACGTGTCGTCCGGATCCCCCAGCTGATAGAGCGTCATTCCGGATGTCTTCTGCACCGCAAGCAGCAGACTCGCCGGATCGAGATCGACCGAGGCCTGGCCGGCAGAGACGCCGGTCACCACCGTCCCGATCCACTGGAGCGGTATGGTCCCGCCGACGGCCGTCGTGATCCGGAACAGCTGGATCTCGCCGTTGGTGTCCAGCACGTAGAGGTACCGGTTGCCCGAGCTCCCCGTGACCTCCCAGCTCCGGAGCGGCTCGACCGGCGAGCCGTCCCCGGTCTCGAGGCAGCCCACACCGGTGACCGACGAGGGCGTCACACCGTTGATCTCCGCCACGGCGTTCGCGCCGTCGCAGCTCGAGTCGAACCCGCGGCCCACGATGTACTGCTGCCCGCTGGCCGTCTTGAAGGTCAGGGCCTGGTCCCAGCTCTGGGCCCCGTAGGCGTACTCCGAAAACTGGTACGACGAGGCGAAGACGGGGGTGGACCCGGTACCGAAATCGAACAGCACCTGGCCCTCGATCCCGAAGGTCGCGACCCCGTACCGGCAGTCATCGCAGATCGCGATGTTCGTCAGGTTCTGGTCGATGTCCGTGTGCAGCGCCACCCTGAAGTGGGAGTTCACAGGAGAACCCGGTGAGAACGGGTTCCCGATCGGCCACAGGGTGATCTCGTTCCCGAGATCACCCAGGAGGTACCGGTGTCCCTTCCACGTCATCGACCGGAGCAGGATCGCGCGATCGATCCCCGGCACACCGTTGCAGTCGTTCGACGTGTTGACCAGCGGGGGCGTACCGGCCACCGCGCATTCCTCTGCAGCCATCGGTCCGGCCGCGGCGACCGAGACGGCGAGCACCGCGGCCCATCGCATCGTTCGCGAAAGCAGACGGATTCCTTTGGAGTCCTGATTCATCGTTCCCTCCACACTGGCATTGTACCACTTCTCGCGCAAGTCCTTGCCCGACCGAAGCCTCACGTGTGACAGCAGCCACCTGCCCGTCACGAACATCACGATGGCCCCTCGGCCCTCTCCACGGCAGGAGAGGCTTCATCTCACAATTGTCCGTGCCGCCCCATGGGTGATACACTCGGAAGGAGCGTCCTCTGCGCCACAGGGACGCTCTCTTCATCTGATCCATCACCTGCTGAAATCCCCAGGGCTCTCGCTCGAGCTCGGCTGTGCCAGCCTTCCGGCTCCGTTCGGACGCCACGACGCAACGGTCCCACGAAACCCGAAGAGAAGCAGCGTCCGTGTTCCGGGAGCCCACCGGCCAGGCCGGCACCACACGTCTGCCAGGGCGCTTCGCACCATGTCTGGCGCATCAAAAAAGGACGGCGCCCGAAGGCGCCGTCCCACCAGACTGGGCTGGTTCAGGCCGGGGTCAGTTCGAAGCACCACCCGCCTGAGCGAAGACCAGATCGTTGAGGCCGAGGTTCGGCATGACCTGATCGGGGAAGCAGTTCGAGTTGGCGATGACCGCTCCGCTGAGCGCCGCCGAGTACTGGCCGTACGCCGAGTACTTGACGCCCATCCAGGTCTCGTAGAAGAACGGACGCAGGTTGGAATCCGGCCAGATGAACAGCATCCACCCGTTGGTGTCCGGGGTGTTGAACTCGTCGGCCTTGACTTCCTGCGTCTCGAGCGGCAGCAGGTTCGGGATCAGGCGGCCGATGCCGGGCGCCGACCACGGATCGTCGTAGGTGGTCTTGAAGTTCTCGTCCTCGTCCCACATGTACAGCGTGTACATCCAGCAGTCGAAGGCGTTGAAGCCAACAACGTTGCCGCCGGCATCGAGGTAGTAGTAGAAGTCGTTCTGGTTCTTCCACGCACGGATGTAGGTGTCGATGGCGGAGTCGCCAACACCGAGGTACCGCATCGCCCACGCCGTCGGCAGCGGCTCGCGGCCGTTGATGTCGTCGGCGGCGCCGTTGCTCTCGACACCGGTGTAGAAGGTGGGATCCTGCTGGTACACGGCCGGGTCCACGGCCTCGATGTGCACCGCATTGTCCGCCTCGGAGAACCGGGCGTCGTTGTTGACCCAGAAGATGTCACCGATCAGGACGTTGTCGTAGGCGACGATGTCGGGGGTCCAGTAGTTCGCCGAGGAGGGGAACTCCTTGTTACAGGTCTGGACCACGTCGGCCGTGATGTACATCCAGGTCGGGTCGGCCAGCGTGCGGGTCTCCCACCAGTCGCCAATGTTGTAGGCGTTGTAGAGGTCGCAGTCGCTGTGGGCCAGCAGCCCGTACTGAGCGTACAGCTGGAAGAGGGTCAGGTAGTCCTGGAACGTCGCCAGGGTCGAGGCGCCGATGATCGGGTAGTTCGGGTAGGACGAATCGGAAGGCGCACAGACCCCGGGCACGTTGAACACGCTGGTGCCCTCGGCGGGCGGCATGTCCGGCGGCGCCGGAGCCTGGGTGAAGGCGTCGTTGTTGTACGACACCGGGCCGTCCTGGAACGGCGTGGAGGTGCCATCAACGGGGTTGAACGGCTTCGAGAAGTCGTAGTCCAGACCCGAGTTGTGGGCGGTGCCGGTGTTCGGCAGGTCGCCGTTGATCAGGATGTCGCGGATATTCATCGTCTGGACGTCGTAGCCCGACAGGACGACGTTGAAGTCCAGGATCGCCGTCGAGTACTCGGTCCACACCGTCACGTGAACGATCTGGGCCGCCGACGAGACGTTGGTGATGGCGAACAGGGTCGTGTCGCCGTTCACCGGGTTGTTGTAATCGAGCTGCACGAACGGGAACAGCAGCGTCGCTGCCGGAACCACGTCCGTCGCGCAGTAGGCCGCGTAGCTCATGCTCGCGCCACTGACGACGAGCACGGCCACCGCAAGAACTGCCAGATACTTCTTCATACCGTTCTCCTTCCTCTCTCTCGTTGAAACGTTCACCGTCACACGTCTTCTGATCTTCCCCAGTCCGACCGTTTCCCCGATAGCCCTCACCTCCTCGCGAAGTATTTGATTCTCCATACGGTTGACGTTCCTCCTATGTCATTTCAGCATAAGTATAGGCCTGTGACCCAGCTCTGTCAACCCCCTGACGGCAGTCATCCTCTCACTTTCGGGCCCGCCGCGTCAACCAGACGGCGATCCCTCCCGGTCCCGCATCGTTTGGAGCCGCCATCACCACGACGTCTCCCAGACCGTCACCGTCGAGATCCCGGATCGCCAGGTCGTACGGGCGGCCGAGACCCGAGATCTCACCGCCCCGCTCCACGACGTACCCGTTCTCGGCGTTGGGATCGGCCAGTAGTACCCGGATCCCACCGTTCTTCCGGCCCAGCACGATATCGTCCCTCCCGTCGCCGTCGAGATCACCCACCGCGAGCCGGAAGTAGGGGTCCGTCCGTTCGTCGTCGTACAGAACCGGCGTGCCGTTCTTCCGGATGCCGTACGGCCCCGTCTCGTAGAGGATGAGCCCCGTCCTGGCACGGGACCCCTCCACCGGCGCGGTCGGGAAGAACTGTTCGAACACGGCAGCGAGCCTGCCCGTTACGTCCGAAGGCGCCCGTTGCAGCGGCACGACGTCGAAGTGGTACGCCTCGCTCAGCACGCCGTCTGTCTCCGGAAGGTGCCTCCACTCCTTCGGCCCGTTGACGAAGACGAGGGCCCGCCACCCCTCGGCGTTCGACGAGATCACGAGATCGGGGCGGCCGTCGCCGTCGACGTCGGAGGCCGCGAGGTTGTCGGCGATGACGTTGCCGGGAAGCCCGCCGGTCACGAGATGCCACCGGCCACGGCCACCGTTGCGGCACACCCACAGGGACGGCGCCTCGATCTTCTCGTTCGTCCGGAGGTCCACCGCCGCCTCCGCGATGAACGCCACGTCCTGGCGGCCATCACCGTCGAAATCCGCGATGGTCAGCGCCCTCGAGGAGAGCCTGGGATCGGGCCGGGGAAGCACGTCGGGACGGCCGAAGTCGCCCTTCCCGTTACCGTAGAACACGTACTGGCCCCCGAAGTGGACGCCGATCACGACGTCGAGGTTCCCGTCACCATCGAAGTCCGCCGTGCCGACCCCGCCGTAGTCCAGCCGCACCGAGTCGTCCCACCGCTGCCGCCGCCACGGCGCAAAGGTACCGTCGCCCTTTCCCAGGAAGATGATGGGGTTCCGGATCCCACCCTTCCGGGGCGGCGGGGAGACCATGTCCTCGATCCCATCACCGTTGAAGTCCCCGAAGGCGAGGTTCATCCGCCACCGCCCCTCGGTGGGAAGCTCCGCCTTCGCCCTCTCGAAGTGCAGCCTGTCGATCGACATGGGCTCCATCGCCACCGGGATCGGATCGAGGTAGTACATCTGCACCTTGAGGCCGACGGCCTCCTTCGCCTGGGCCTCGAGCTGCTGAATCCTGAGCCACAGCGGGTGAATCGCCGATTCCGGATCCTCGGGCGGCAGGCCCCGCAACCAGACCGTATCCTTGTCGGCCTTGACGACCTCCATCTTCCACGGCACGGCCCGGTGCGGATAGGCGTGATTCTTGTCGATCCAGACCACCTGGCTCCTCGGGTACGGCTTCGGGGTCAGCCACTTCTCGAGCATCTCCTCGAAACTCTTCGACCGATGCTCCCGGAGCCACTTCGCCCGCTCCTCGATCCGCTTCGCCTCCTCGCCCGTCGGCGGCTTCAGGAACTCCTGGGGAACCGGCCGCGTTCCGGCGCTCCCCGCAACCGGTGGAGGCGCCGTCGGTGCGGGCGCCGGCGGCGCCGTCTGGGCGTGGACGCCACCCGCAAGAAGGAGCACGGCAACGGCCAATAACGTTGCGGAAGCCAGTCCCGGCCGCGGTCTTTCTCCCGCAAACCCGCCCGGTCTCCTGTCGATGATCGCCGATCCGCTCGTTGCAACGTTCATTCCCTGCTCTCCCCTCAACATTCCGCCCCGATCCCACGACCGGGGAACCGATGATCGTTTTCATCAATCGACTCCGCACGCACAACCCGTCCGGAGTGCGCACCGGTCACAACACGTCCGCGAACCGCAACCTGTACCGCTCCACGACCGCTTCGCCGATCCAGACAAGCGTCACACCGGCCACTGCGAGTGCTACGAGCGCTCCCATCCGAGGCGGCGCCATGCCGAGGAGAGCCGCCCGAGCAGCAGCGGCGACCTGCGTCACGGGGTTCGCCTCGACGAGCGTCCGCATCCACCCCCCAGGCACGAGTGACAGAGGGTACACGATGGGCGCACCGTAGAACAGGACCTGCATCCACAGCCCGAGCCCCTCGCCGAGATCGGGCAGGAACGCACCGGCGGACGCCACGACGAGCCCCACTCCAACCATCCAGAGGAGGACGACCACGCCCGCACCCAGGAGCCACCCGACGCTGGCCGGAGCGAGGACGCCCTTGACGGCACACAGTCCGATCACCAGCGCCATCGCGAGCGCCTGATGCGCCGCCGAGGCGAGCACGTCGCCCACCACGAGGATCTCCACCGGGAACCGCACGCGGCACACGAGGGCGGCGTTCTGCCGCAGAAGCCCCGCGCTCCGGAGCACCGCATCGTTCAGAGCGAGGAACGGAACCAGCCCGGCCAGAAGGTACAGCGCAAAGTTGCCGGTCCCGTCCGCCCCAACCCTGACGCCGAGCACCCGGCCGAACACGAACCAGAGAATGCCGAACTGGACCAGCGTGGTCAGGAGCGACCAGCCCCACCCGAGGACCGTTCCCGCGTGACGCGCCGTGAACGCCCGGCGTGTCAGCTGCAGGAGCAGGTACCTGTTGGCGGCAAGCACCCTGACGAACCGCAGGAGGCTCACCGTCCGGCCCTCCGGGAGCGCACCCGCACCGGGCGCGGTCCGGATCGGTCCGGGTCTCGACGATCCCTCGCACCACACCACTCCCGGGCCCGGCTCATTCCTCTTCGAGCCGCTTCAGCTCGTCCGGATCGATGAACAGCGTGACCGGGGGGTTCGCGTCCGTGCTGTAGGTCAGCTTGATCACGTTGACGTGGCCCGTCGCGACACCGCTCCCGGGGTCGAACCCCTCGATGACCACCGTCTCGGGCAGCGTGGCGCCCGCGACCTCGGTCCAGCGAAGAAACCGGTAGCGCACCCCTTCGCCCGCGATGGCCCGCATCTCGAGAGACGGCACGAACGAGGCCGCGACGATCTTGTGCGTCCCCGGGTCCACGAGAACGCTCCATGCCGTGTTCATCACCGGTGTCCCGTAGAACCCGTGCTCGAAGGTGACTCGGAGCCGATCGACGGCCTTCCCCTCGAACGTCGTCTGTCCGTCCGCCGCGACGTGGACGCCGCGCAGCAGGAGGGAGAACGGAAGGGCCAGGGGAAACAGTTTCTCGTTCTGCGTGCCCCTCGCCATCATCGCGGCCTGTGGCCGTTTGTCGCGCTTTCCCTTGATGACGGCCCACGCCTCCGTCCCCTTTCGCACGAGGACGACACCGTGACCGAGCTCCAGACGGACCGGGTCGAGCTGCGGGAACCGGTACCAGAGGGTCGTGCTGCGCTGCGTCGTCTTCCCCCCCGGCGCCGTCTCCTCCTCGGAGACCGTGACGTGGAGATACGTCGGCTGAACCGACGCGAGACCCGCCGCATCGAGGAGCGGCTTCACCGGATCGGTCTCACCGGCCGAGGCGGCCCCCACCCCGCCGAGGATCCCGAACGCCAGCAGCGTGGCCATGGCTCGAACGAATCGTTCACGTCCTGTCATTCCCTCTCGACCTCCGTTCTGCACTGCGCCGGACCGGAACCGTGTGTAACAGACCCCGATTCCGAATTCAACCGGATCCGGCGGGCCCCGGCACCCGGGTCGGGGCGGCCCCGCTCGCCCGCCAGGGACCATCTTCGTCCAGTGCCGACGAGGCATCAAGCATGGATCGTGCCAGCATCCTGCATGAAGCCGGTCCCGGAAACACGGTGTCCTTGACGCCGGCCCCCGGGGCGACTATCCTTAATATGGAATCGATGCCACTCGCACGGATTCCTCTGGTTTGCTGCTGGAGGAAATCGTGGCCGGGGAGGCGAGAAAGGTTTCTGAAGAAGTGAGGGGACGTGGACGCTTCGTGACGCAGGAGGCCGCGACCGTCGGGTTGCGGTTGCGGGAGCTGCGCAAGCGCCGCGGCATGACCCAGTCCGAGCTGGCGCGCCAGATTGGCATCCAGCAGTCGGACCTCTCCCGGATGGAGAAGGGCGAGTACCGCGTCTCTCTCGACAACCTCTTCCGGATCCTGGCGGTGTTCGGAATGGACATCGCCGAGTTCTTCTCGGAGGCCGCACCCGCGCCCCAGCCTGCGGCCCAGCCACTCTCCCGTGACGACATGCAGACGCTCCAGCTCCTGCGGCGCCTCAGTCCGGAGGCCCGGCGCGAGGTCCAGGAGTTCATCGAGTTCAAGGTCCGGAAGGCCCAGACCGAGGCGCGGCTCGGCTCCCAAGCCGAACGGTCGGAGGACGCGCTGTGAGCCGGGCCTACGACGACCTGACCCGGGCCGCGAGGCGCGCCTTCATCGAGGGTCGGCTCGAGGCTGCGGCCGAACTGTTCGAGAGGGCACGGCTCGCCGCCGGCGATCCCGTCGAGGCTGACCGGGCGTTCTGCAACCGGTGCGCCGTGCTCGTGGAGCTCGAGGCCGTCGGGTCCGAGGTTTCCGAGCTCAAGCGGATCCTCCTCAGGACCACGGACCCGAAGACGCGGTGGATGGCCGCCTACTACACCGCTCTGGCGTACGACCTCCAGGGCGACCGGGACGGCGCCCTGAACTTCTCGTCGAGGGCGCTCTCCCTGGCCGAGGCGCTGGGTGAGGCGGAGACCGAGGCCGCCACGGCGAACCTGCTGGGGAACCTGGCGCTCGCGGCGTCCCGGTTCGAGGAGGCGGAGGCCGCGTACGAGAAAGCGCTCGACCGCTACCGTCTCCTCGAGGAGGAGCCCGCGGTCCTCATGCGCGCCCAGGTGGAGGACAACCTGGGCTACACACGGATCTGCACCGACCGGCTCGCCGAGGGAATCGCCCTCTGCGAGCGATCCCGTGACACGATGCGCCGGCTCGGCGCGAACCACTACCTTCCCCAGCCGCTCCAGGATCTCTGCTACGGCTACCTGCTCGACGGCCGCCTCGATGCGGCCCGGACGCACGGGGAGGAAGGGCTCGAGCTGGCGTTCGACATCGACGATCGGTTGATCGTCAAGAACCTGCTCTTCCTGCTCGCCGAGGTGGCGGTCCGGGAGGGCGACCGGTTCCGTGCCAAGCGGTTCCTCGGAGAGCTGGCACGGTGGTATCCGGAAATCGGTCCCAGCGAGGAGATCGTCGATCTCTTCCTGAGCATGGACCTCACCCGCGTGGTGAACTTGAGGGGTTGACGATGACGAGACGCTTCATCGTTCTGGCGACGTGCCTGCTGGTGGCCACCGTGGCGCTGGCGGCTCCTTCGAACGTGGTGCTCGATCGGTCGGGGACACTCTACCGCGCCGTCCGGACGACCGACGGAATCAGCGTTGTCATCACGGGAGCGGATGAATCCAACCGCCTGGAGATGGTGCCAGGTACAGCGAACACGGTGATCTCCGACCTTTCCCTCGCCGTCGACCCCCTGACCGGAGCCGTGGTCGTTACCTGGACGAACGCGTCGGTGCCCGGAGGCGATCGCGTTGAGATCGCGGTCCTGGTCGCCGACCTCTGGTTCGGACCCTTTGCGCTCGGCACCTCCGGAGACGGGATCTCCACCCATCCGGCCACTCTGCTTCAGACAATTGAGGAGCCTTCGGAGGACGGAGAGGCCTCATCCCTGAGCGTCGTGCTCGTCACCTGGTGGTGGGCGCCCTCCGAAGACTCCATGGCCGAGGGCAACGCCGTGCTGGCGGTGCTCCCTCTCGGACAGGATGGTGAGCCGATGATCGACGAGCTGTCGGTCGAGCCCCTCCGCACCGAGACGCCTTGGGGTGTCGCCTGCGAGGCGTCCTCCCACGCCGACAGCCTGACGTACCCGTACCCGTTCATCGACCCCGCCACTGGCGAGGTCAACGTCATGTACGTCGACTTCACCGACTGTCTCTTCTCCATCCAGCAGGTCGGCATCGAGGCCGAGGTCACCGGCGGCGGCGAGGACTCGGGCGACGACGACGTCACATCCCAGCGGCGCCGCCACGTGGTGGTGTTCGGCCGGACAACGATGATCGCCATCCCGACGCGCGTCTCCTTCGAGCGGGCGACGTTCGAGGTGGGCCGCAACCTGTCCATCGTCGCGTACTGGGATGCCGAAAACAGCATCGAGTACGTCCGGATGGACGAGTCCGGCTGGTCGGAGACCAAGAGCCTGCCGCTCGGCGGCGACCTCGACCACGAACAGGCGGTCCAGCTCATCCGGAAGCTCGCCTGGCGGTAACGTTCCGCTCCCACCCCAACGGACACCCCAACGGGCCGCGCACCAGCGCGGCCCGTTCCACGTTCCCGTTCCCGTGAGAAGACCCCCTCCCGCAGCAACGATCACCACACACGAGAAAGGGAAGGCCTATAACAGAAAAGGGGCGAGAGTGGGTATGGCTGTCAGTGTCCCGCCGATATGGCTTGACAGGGTATGCCGCCCACTCTCGCGAGCCATGGGTGCTGCCTGATAAGGCCTTT
>Ga0256835_1000819_pt1 | contig 20612 bp, 26 predicted proteins | sample PIR30metaG_FD_185972 | JGI IMG/M metagenome (GOLD analysis project Ga0256835, IMG submission 185972) | Hydrothermal vent microbial communities from East Pacific Rise, Pacific Ocean - PIR-30 | ecosystem: Environmental > Aquatic > Marine > Hydrothermal vents | place: Pacific Ocean: East Pacific...
GGACTTTGCCCGCCGAAAGGCGCACTATCTGCGGCTCTATCTCGACACCCTGGAGGAACTCTCTTCCCGCACGCCCTTCGCCCTGGTGGTGGATGTCCCCCTCTATTTCCTGCGCGAAAAGGTCACCTGGCACGGAAAGGAAGCCTTGATCGTGGACCATCTCCTCCCCTTTGTCAGCGGGGTGGTGGTCATGAACTATCTCGGGGATCCGGCCCTTTTCGAGAAGAAGGCGCGCGAGGTGGCCCGCCTGCTCGATGAGCGCGAGGTGCCTTACTGGATCGGACTTTCCGTGGAGAAGGAAATTTCCGAAGAGGAAAGTTTGAAGGGGCTTTCTCCCGAGGCCCTTAAGCAACTGCTGATCGAAGACCTCGAGTCGCTATCGTCTTCGTGGTTCTTCCGCGGCCTGGCCGTGGAGACCTTTGAGGATCTGACGGGCTATGCTCCATCTGCGACGACTCCGTAAGAAGGGATCCGTGGGGGTCCCGGAAGAGGTCCGGCCCGGGCCTCCGCCGCGGGCGCGGAAGGGATACTATCTCCTCATCCTGGCGCTGCTCCTGGGTCTCTTCGCCCTCTATTTCTACCACTATCACGTGCTCATCAAGGGCTCCGGCCTGGTGGTGGGGGAAGTGCTCACCCTCCGCGCGCCGATCAAGGGAGAGGTGGTCTCCGTGGCCGACCTGGGCAGCGCCTTCGAGGCCGGAGACCCTCTCCTTTCGTTGAAACCCTACACGGTCTTCGACGAGGTGCCCTTCCTCGAGGAGAAGAGGGACACCCTTGAGGCGAGCTACGAGGAGCTCAACGCCGAGCGCTGGAACCTCCTGCGCGAAAAGGAATCCCTGCAAAGGGAGCTCGCCGAGCTCGAGAAGCTCTATCGGCGGCGCTTGATCACCCTGCCGGAGAAGCTCGGCCTGCTGTCCTCCCTGCGGGCCCTGGAGGCCCAGATCCTTTCTTTCGAGCAGGCCATGCGGCGCATTGACGTCGAACTGCTGGAGATAGAAAAGAGGCTGGCGCAGGTGCGCCAGGAGAGACAACCCTTCGTGGTCCGGGCCGCGGAAAGCGGTTTCGTCCTGGAGAGACCGGTCTCCCCCGGGACTCTGGTCTTCCCCGGGGATCATCTCCTGCGGGTTTCTTCGGGCCCTCCGAGATACATCCTCGCCTATTTCCCTCTGAGGCACGCCTCTTACATCCATCCCGGCCAGGAGGTGAGGGTGCGCCTTGAGCGCGGCCTCGTGTTTCGGGGGCGCATAAGGGAGATCCTCAAGGAAGCGGCGTACAAACCCCCTTACATCCTGCGCACCTTCGAAAAGCGGGAACTCTCCCTCCAGGTGCTGATAGAGATCCCCGGGCTTGAGAAGACCGCGCTCTGTCTGCGCGAACCCGCCTGGATCAGGTTCCGCCGGCCCTTTCTCTGGTTTCATTGATCTTTCCTTCTTTCGCGTCTCCTGTTATGAAGGGCGCATGAAGTTGGCGGTTTGCGGAAAAGGCGGAGTGGGAAAGTCCACGGTGTCGGCCCTCCTGGCCGAGGCCCTTCTTGAGCAGGGCTATCAGGTGCTCGCCATAGACGCCGACCCCAGCCCGCATCTGGCGCGTCTCCTCGGTTTTCCCCAGGCCGAGGAGATCGTCCCCCTGGCGGAGATGAAAGATCTGCTCCTTGAGCGCGCCCAGAAAGACGGCCCCTTCTACGTGCTCAACCCCAAGGTGGACGATCTGCCGGAGAAGTTCATGCTCACGAGAAACGGGCTCAAGCTCATGGTGCTCGGTGCGGTGCGCGAAGCCGGGGGCGGTTGCGCCTGCCCGGAACAGACCGTCTTGCGCCGGCTTCTCTCCCTCCTCCTGCTGCAGTCTAAGGAAGCGGTGATCGTTGACCTGGAGGCCGGTGTGGAGCCCTTCGGAAGGGCCACGGTCTCGGCCATTGACGGCATCCTGATCGTCGTCCAGCCCTACCGCGGGAGCATCGAAACCGCCAAGCAGATCCACCGGCTTGCCCGCGACCTGGGGATCAAAAACGTCTTTTTCGTTGGTAACCTGTTATCCGGAGAGGAGGATCGTAAGTACATCGAGGAGGCGCTGGGGGAGAAGCTCCTCGGGTATCTGCCCCGCGACGAGGAAGTGGCCCGGGCGGAGCGGGCCGGAATCCCCCTGCGGGAGACGTCCGGTCCAGCGCGCGAGGCCGCCAGAAAATTGGCGCACGAATTGAAGAAAAAGATCGCGCATGGAACTTAAAGACGTCCAGAACCAGCCGGATTTTCGCCAGATAGAAATAGACAAGGTGGGGATCAAGGGCATCCACTATCCCATCTCCGTGCTCGACCGGCGCAAGGGTGTCCAGCACACCGTGGCCACCATCAACATGTACGTGGATCTGCCCCACCACTTCAAGGGCACCCACATGAGCCGTTTCGTGGAGATCCTCAACGAGTACCGCCACGAGATTCACATGAAGAAGATTCCGCGCATCCTCGAGGAGATGAGGCGGCGCCTCTCGGCGAAGATGGCCCATCTCGAGATAGAGTTTCCGTTCTTCATGGAGAAGGAGGCCCCGGTCTCCGGCGCGCGCGGGCTCATGGAGTACGGTTGCAAGATCTACGGCTCCCTCGGCGAGGGTTTCCGGGACCTGATGGTCGAGGTCCGGGTGCCGGTGATGACGGTTTGCCCCTGCTCGCAGGAGATCAGCGAGCGCGGGGCCCACAACCAGCGCGGGCTGGTCAAGGTTCGGGTGAGGTTCAAGAAGTTTATCTGGATCGAGGAGCTGATTGAGATAGTGGAAAAGTGCGCTTCTTCGCCGGTCTATCCGCTACTTAAGAGACCGGACGAAAAGTTCGTCACCGAGTGGGCGTACGACCACCCGATGTTCGTGGAGGACGTGGTGCGCGAGGTGTGCCGCCGTCTCCTCGCCCACCCGGAAATCACCTGGTTTGTTGTGGAAGCGGAAAATTTTGAGTCCATTCATGCTCACAACGCTTATGCCTTCATCGAGAGGAAAAAGGAAGCCTAGGCGGATTGCTGTTCTTCAACCTGGAGTTCGAGTTCAAAGAAGCTTTCCCCACAATCGTAGCACTTCACGTCTAAGGTGTTGTCCAGGAGGGAGACGTAAATTTCGTCACATCCGCAAGACGGACAGGGGCCTTCCACTTGCTCTTCCACAACTTTCTTGATTTCCTCCTGTATGTCCGCAGGGATGTCAGGATCGAAGAAAATCTTCACGATAACCTCCTCATTTGGCGGCCTGCATAGTAACAACCGGCCTTTATATTGTAAAGCGCACCAGGCGGTTTTTTAAGGATTTTTTGTCAGAATTCGAAAATTTTTTTGCGTTCGATAAAGGCGCCAGAAGCGAAAGACGCGCTCCAAATATAGCATGGTTTCGGAAAAAGGTGGTACACCACGATAACTGCGCACCCGTTCCGGCCCGGCGTTGTAAGCCGCGAGAGCCAGGCGAATGTCCTTGAATTCCAGGATCAGGTCGCGCAAATAGGCCGCGGCGCCCAGCACGTTTTCTTCCGGGTCAAAGGGGTCCTTCACCCCGTAGGCGCGGGCTGTTTCCGGCATGAGCTGCATGAGCCCCAGGGCGCCCTTGGGCGAAACCGCGCGGGGGTCGAAGTTGGATTCCGCGCGGGCGATGGCGCGCAGAAGAGCCGCGTCGAGGTCGTAGAGGCTCGCCGCCTTCTCGAAGTAGTCCTCGATGGCGTCGTAGGGCTTCCAGGGTTCCCCCACGGGGATGTTGGTCACGTGGAGGACTCCCTGGGCATCGCGGTAGACGTAAAGCTCGCTCAAGGCCGGTGTGGCCGACAACATCAGCCAGAAGAGGCAGAGGAACGCTCTTTCAAGAACTTTTGGCGACATTCTTCGCTGCAAAAGTAGTAGACCTTTCCTTTCCAGATGGCGGTGTAGGCTGCACTTTTGGCGCAGTAGACGCCGCAAACCGGGTCCTGTACGAGTTTATCGGTTACCGGCAGATGAGGGCTTGAAGGAGATTTCTTTTTGGCGGTCCTCTTCTGGCTGGCAGTCCTGCGCCGCGAGGAAAGGATCTTCAGGTCCTCGAGGACGGAGCGTCCCACCCAAACGATGAGAAATATGAGGGCGAGAATGATCAGCAGGCGCATCATGGTTCCACGAAAGTCAAGAACTCCACCCGTTCACCCGGAGGCAAGGAGGCCAGGAGTTCCGCGAAAGTTTGGTCCATAAGGGGATGTTTCTCCCTTGCGGAGAGATCTGTCAAGGGGAGGAGAACAAAACGGCGCCGGTGCAGATGCGCATGAGGCAGGGTGAGGACCGGAGAGCGGAGAATTACGCCCTCGTACAGCAGGAGATCCAGGTCGAGGGTGCGGTCGAGGATGCCCTCGGCCCGTTTCCTCCCGGCGGCGCATTCCAGGCGCCAGAGCTCGAGGAGCAGGGCCCAGGGGGAGAGGGAGGTCTCTATCTCCGCCACCAGGTTCAGGAACCAGTGGGGCGAAACGAACCCCACCGGTTCGGTGAGATAGACCGCTGACCAGCGTTTCAGCCTAATTCCCGGCGCCCGGCGGAGACCGGCCAGGGCCTGGCGACAGAACCCCAGGCGGTCTCCCAGGTTCGAACCAATGCCGATGTAGGCCCGCTTTAGAACTTGAGGTCGCCGATCCGTGCCAGGGCCTCCTTGAGCCGGTCCTTGTCCACGGTGAGCGCGATGCGGAAGAACCCCTCGCCGGGATCGCCGAAGCCGTTGCCCGGCGTGACGACAATGCCCGCTTCCTGGAGGAGCTTGGCGCAGAAGTCAGCCGAGGTGTAGCCCTCCGGCACCCGGGCCCAGACGTAGAAGGTGGCCTTGGGAGGGTCGAGTTCGAAGCCGAGCTCCTTGAGCCCCTCCACCACCACGTCCCGGCGCTCCTTGAAGATCTGCCTGAACTCCTCCACGCACTTCTGGTCTCCAGAAAGCGCGGCGATGCCCGCTTCCTGCACGGCCTGGAAGGCGCCGGAATCCACGTTGTTCTTGACCTTGGTGAGCCCGGAGATGAGCTCCTCGTTGCCCACGGCAAAGGCGATGCGCCAGCCCGTCATGCAATAGGTCTTCGAGAGGCTGTGGAACTCGATGGCCACGTCCTTGGCGCCGTCCACCTGGAGGATGCTCGGGGGCTTGAAGTCGTCGAAGTAGAGCTCGGTGTAGGCGGCGTCGTGGGCCACAATAAGCCCGTGTTTGCGGGCGAAATCCACCACGCGGGAGAAGAAGTCGAGATCCGCCACCGCCGCCGTGGGGTTGTTGGGATAGTTGAGCCAGAGGATCTTGGCCCGGGAGAGCACGTCCGCGGGGATGGATTCGAGGTCCGGGAGGAAGCGGTTTTCCGCAAGGAGCGGCAGATAGTAGGTCTCCCCGCCGGCGAATAGGGTCCCGATGTGATAGACGGGATAGGACGGCGTGGGCACGAGCACCACGTCCCCGGGATTGACAAAGGCCAGGGGAAAGTGGGCGATACCTTCCTTTGAGCCGATGAGGGTGACGACCTCGCGGTCCGGGTCGAGGGAGACGCCGAAACGCCGCTCCATCCAGCGGGCCGCGGCCTCCCGGAAGGCGCGCATCCCCACGCTCGAGGGATAGTGGTGATTTTCGGGTTTCTTCACGGCTTCCACCGCGGCCTGGACGATGTGCTCCGGGGTGGGGAGATCCGGGTCCCCCACCCCGAGGTCTATCACGTCCACTCCCCGCGCCTTGGCTTCGGCCTTCAGGCGATCCAGCTCCACGAAGAGATAGGGAGGAAGCTTCTTCAACCTTTCGGAGAAGGCAAACATCAGGACCTCCTTTTTTAGCGTTCGCGCTTGCCCTCGATGAACTCCACCACCATCTGGCGGGCGATGTCGTCGGGATACTGCTCCGGAGGATGCTTCATGGTGTAGGCCGAGATGGAGATCAGCGGACCAGCCACGCCGCGATCCATGGCCAGCTTGGCACAGCGAATGGCGTCAATGGCCGAACCCGCGGAATTGGGAGAGTCCTCCACGCTCAGCTTGAGCTCGATGTACATGGGCACACCGCCGAAGAGCTCTCCTTCCAGGCGGATGTAGGCGATCTTGTTGTCCTTCAGCCAGGGAATCCAGTCCGAGGGGCCGATGTGGATGTTGTCTTCCCCGATGTCGTAGGGGAGGAGCGAGGTCACGGCTTCGGTCTTGGAGACCTTCTTGGTCTTCAACCTCTCGCGCGCGAGCATGTTCAGAAAGTCGGTGTTGCCCCCGAAGTTGACCTGATAGGACCGCTTGACAGGGACGCCCCGGTCCACCATGAGCTTGGTGAGCACCCGATGGACGATGGTTGCCCCCACCTGGCTCTTGATGTCGTCGCCTACCGCGGGGATCCCGGCTTCTTCGAAGCGTTTGCCCCAGTCACCGGAGACGATGAAAGTGGGCATGGCGTTGACGAAGGCCACGCCGGCCTTGAGGCAGGCCTCGGCGTAGAAGCGCGCCGCTTCCTCCGAACCCACCGGGACGTAGTTGATGAGCACGTCGGCCTGGGTGTCCTTCAGGACCGAGACCACGTCCTCGAGCTCGTCTTCCTTGGCGTCGGAGACGACAAAGGTCTTGTCTTCGGGATAGTGCGCCATGTGCGGGGCACAACCATCGAGGACCTTTCCTTTGCGGACCTTGACGCCCAGCTCAGGGACGTCCCTGTGGAATATGGTGGTGCAATTGGGTGGGGCAAAGATGGCCTGGGAAACGTCCTTGCCCACTTTGCGTGCGTCTATGTCCCAGGCGGCAACGACTTCCAGATCCCAAGGCTTGTATCCACCTATATCGGGAAACATCACGCCCTGGGTGACGTCTAAGCCTTTTTCGCGATAATAATAGATGCCTTGAATCAAAGCGCTGGCACAGTTTCCTACTCCCGCGATCGCCACCCGAACCTTTTTGCCCGACATGGCTCACCTCCCAACAAATTTTGGTGCCAAGGGCTAATGTAATCACACCCTTGGAGCGATCAAGAAGGCTTTTAACCGTAGCTTTTGAAAAAATCTATAAAAATCTGCGCAATGGGAGAGAGCGTGCGTCTCTCCTGCGTGATGAGATAAAAGTTGCGCTCTATCTTGAGCCCTTCGATGCCGATTTCCCGGATGAGGTCCCGCGAAAGCTCCTCTTCGACGGCTTTCCTGGAGATGAAGGCCCCGCCGATGCCTTCCTTGATGGCCTGCTTGACGGCCTCCGTGGAACCGAGCTCGGCAACCACGTGGAGCTTTTCCGCCGGCACCCCGATCTCCCGCAGGGCCTTCTTGGCCGTGAGCCACGTGCCGGAGCCCTTCTCGCGCACGATGAGCGGGATGTCCCGCAGGCTTTCCGGGGAGATGTGGGCCGGAAGCTCCCAGTGGCCGGGCACGGCGAGGATGATTTCGTCCCGGAAATGGGGCTCGAAGACGAGCTCTCCCTCAAAGATCTTGGCCCCTACCACCCCCAGCTCGAGCTCCCCCTCACACACCAGGCGCGAGATTTCCTTGGTGTCCGCTATCTTCAGGGTGATCTCCACGTCGGGATGGATCTTCTTGAAGGCCCCCAGCACGCGCGGGAGGATGTACTGCCCGGGGATGGTGCTCCCTCCGAGAAGGAGCTTTCCCTTTCCCCCGGACTTGAAGAGGGTCATCTCCTGCTCGAGATCCCGCACCAGGCGCACGATGCGCTTGGCGTAGCGATAGAGCAGGAGCCCGGCCCGCGTGGGGACCACTTCTCTCGTGTGCCGGTCGAGCAGGGTGATGCCCAGGGCTTCCTCCAGGGCCTTGATGTGTCCGGAGACCGTGGGCTGGGAGAGATGGCATATCTCCGCCGCGCGAGAGAAGCTCCTCTGCTCCATCACGGCCACGAATACCTGGAGCTTCTTCAGGTCAAGCTGCACCTTCTACCTCTCCGATGACCGCTTCGCGGATTCGCGCGGGAAGGAGCCTCGCGCCCCAGGAGACGATCTTCTTGAGGAGCGGCACGATGTCTTCGTTTCCGGGCCAGTGGTCCCGCAACACCTCCTCGTCCACGTGGTTCAGGAGACGCAACAGGGCGAGGGCCACGAGATAGAGATCGTCCACCATCCCGAAGAAGGGAATGGCGTCGGGGAGGAAATCGGCGGGATTGAACAGATAAGCCAGAGCAGCGAAGAGGATGGCTTTGTCCTCTACGGGCACACGCGAATCCTTCAGGAGCCCCAAAATAAGCTTCAAAAAACGCGGTAAAAAGGCCAAATATTTTTTGATGGTCACCTCTTCCTCCTCTGGCCAGCAATTTATTGCTTCTTCCTATCAGAGCAGGCAAAAAGTGTTATACTCTTAATAGGATGAGCCGGCAAGAAAAGGTGCGAAAAAAGACAAAAACCATCCACGTTGGTTCCGTTCCCGTGGGCGGCGGGCATCCGGTAGTGGTGCAATCCATGACCAACACGGACACGCGGGACGTGGACGCCACCGTGGCGCAGATCAAGCGCCTCGAGGAAGTGGGTTGCGAGATCATCCGGGTGGCGGTGCCTGACGAAGAAGCCGCGCGCGCCATAGGAGACATCAAGAAAAAGATAGGTATTCCCCTCATCGTGGACATCCACTTCGACTGGCGCCTGGCGATCTCCGCCCTGGAGCAGGGGGCCGACGGCCTGCGGATCAATCCCGGCAACATCAAGGGGCTGGAAAACGTCAAGAAGGTCATCCTGGCGGCCAAGGAGCGCGGGGCGGCGGTGCGCATCGGCGTGAACGCCGGCTCCCTCGAAAAAGACCTGCGCCGCAAATACGACGGGGCCACACCCGAGGCCCTGGTGGAAAGCGCCCTGCGCCATCTGGATTTCATCGTAGGGGACCTGGGCTTTGAAAACCTCAAGGTCTCCCTCAAGTCCTCCGACGTCTGGACCACCATCGAGGCCTATCGTCTCTTTGCGGAAAAGAGCGACTTTCCCCTCCATCTGGGGGTGACCGAAGCCGGCGGCCTCATTGCCGGCACGGTGAAGAGCGCCTTTGCCCTGGGAGTCCTCCTCTCCGAAGGCATCGGGGACACCCTGCGGGTCTCCCTCACCCGCGATCCGGAGGAAGAGGTCCACGTGGCCTACGAGATTCTGCGCACCGTGGGCCTGCGGCATCGCGGGCCGGAGATTATCTCCTGCCCCACGTGCGGCCGCTGCGAAATAGACCTCTTCCGCATTGCCGAAGAAGTCGAGCGCTTTGTCCGCAAGATAGAGCATCCGCTCAAGCTGGCGGTCATGGGTTGCGTGGTCAACGGGCCCGGGGAGGCGCGCGAAGCCGACGTGGGGCTTGCCGGAGGCAAGGGCGTGGGGCTCATCTTCCGCAAGGGGCGCATCATCCGCAAGGTCAAGGAGGAAGAGATCCTTCCGGCCTTCTTCGAGGAGGTGGAGTCCTTCCTCCGAGAGCTCAACTCTTCTTCAGCTTGAGCCCCAGGCGATAGATCTCCTTGGCCGAGAGGCCGGTCCTCTGGGCCAGGAGGCGGCTGGCCTCCTTGAGCGGAACCCCTTCGTCCAAGAGGCGGGAGAGCTCTTCCTCGACCTCGACGCCTTCCGGTTCTTCGCGGCTCTTCGCGGCCCCTTCGATGACCAGGGTCACCTCTCCTCGGGCCTCCTCCCCGGCAAAGCGCTCCTTCAGCGCCGAAAGCTCGCTCAGGGTGTACTCCTCGTGGCGCTTGGTCATTTCCCGCGCGAGGAAGACGCGCCTTTCCCCGAGGATCTCGTAGAGGTCTTCCAGGGTCTCGGCGAGGCGATGGGGGGATTCGAAGAGCACGAGGGGACGCCTCTCGTGGGCGACCTCCGAGAGGTATTTTCTTCTCTCCCCCCGCTTGGCCGGAGGGAACCCGAGATAGAGAAACCCGCGGCGCAGGTCGAAACCGGAAACACTCAGGGCGGCGGCCAGGGCCGAGGGACCGGGGACCGGGCGCACGGGCACCCCCTCTTCGTGGGCCAGGGCCACCAGCCTGGCCCCGGGGTCGGATATGCCCGGGGTCCCGGCTTCGCTTATCAGGGCCACGCTTTGCCCCTGCTTGAGGGCCGCTATCAACTGAGGCGCGCGCTCGTTTTCATTGTGCTCGTGATAGGCCACGAGCTTCGGCCCGCGGATTCCGAAGCGGTTGAGGAGCTTCAGGGCCGTGCGCGTGTCCTCGCAGGCCAGGATGTCTGCGCTCTCGAGGATGTCCAGGGCCCGGAGGGTGATGTCGCGCAGGTTGCCGATGGGCGTGGCCACTACATAGAGGACGCCGGCCTCAGCTCTTTGCTTGTTTTCGGACATGGATGATGCGCTGGAGGGCCGTGAGGTTGGTGAAGACCGCAAGGATCGCCAGCACGGGAAGGAGCCAGCCCGTGATCAGGCCGCCGGTCAGGAGAAGGAGCCGCTCGAAGCGGGTGAGGAGCCCGACCTTGCACTCAAAGCCCAGGGCCTCGGCCCGCGCCCTGGTGTAGCTCACCATGAGGGAGCCCGACAGGGCGAAGAAGAGGAGGAGGACCGCCAGGGATTGGTTGGTCTCCAGGAGGAAATAGAGGAGTCCGCCGAAGATGACGATCTCGGAGTAGCGATCCAGGGTGGAATCAAGGAAGGCGCCGAACTTGGTCTGCTGTCCGGACCGGCGGGCCAGGAGCCCGTCCACGGCATCGAGGGGGCCGAAGATGGCCAGCATCAGCCCTCCGAGGCGCAGATAGCCCAGCGCCAGGACGACGCCCACCGCCACGCAACCGAGGAACCCGAGGATGGTCACCGTGTTGGGAGAGACGCGCAGGCGGGCCAAGAAATCGGCAATGGGTGCCAGAAAAGGTTGACTCCAGGCGCGCACACGGTCCGTCAGGGTGAAGGTGGCCATGATTCCTCCCTCTCCCGAATAATAACCTCTTGTGCGTGCAAAAGCCAAATTATTTTTTCAGGAAAGGGCGATGAGGAAGACGCCGGCCAGCATGAGGACGGCTCCGAGGAGCCGGCTGGCCAGGGCCTCCTCCCGAAAGACGAGCCCGCCCATGAGGACGCCGAAGAGCACGCTCAGCCTCTTTACGGCGATCATGTAGGCGGCCGGGGCCAGGCTGATGGCCCACATGTGGCAGATGACCATGGCGCTCTGGGCCAGGCCCACGAGGAGCACCCCGCGCGGACAGAGGCGGATCAGTTCGAGCGGACGCACCCGGAAGAAGATCCGCAACACCGCCACGGCGAAGACGCCGTGCACCACGAAGTAGAAGCAGGCGAAGAAAAAGGGGCTTGAGTGTTGCACGGCCAGTTTACCCAGGACCGAGGTAATGGCATATAGAAAGGCTACGAGCAGCATGAGAAGGGAGCCGCGCTCCCGCAGGATGGCCCGGAAAGGGGCCAGCAAGCCCTGGTGCAGGGTGTTGAGGTGGAGGGCGTAGCTTCCGCAAACGATGAGGAAGATGCCCAGGATGCCCTGGGTGTTCAAGTGCTCCCCCAGGATGAGGGCCCCGGTGACGATCATGAAGGCCGGGGTGAAGGCCAGGAAGGGCACGGTGAGCGAAAGGGGAGAGACCCGGAGGGCCTCCATGTAGCAGAGGAGGGCCGTGGTCTCCAGGGGCAGGAGGATGAGCACCGTGCGCCAGAACACGCGGTCAAGCGGCGGCCAGGGCTGGAGCAAGAGCAGGGGCAGGAGGAAGAAGATGGGGGCCAGGACGCGCGCCAGGGCCATCTTGGCCGTGCCGAAGGGACGCAGGTAATGTTTGACCAGGGCGTCCCCCGCGGCGGTGAAGAACGCGGTGGCCACCGCTATTCCGAGCCAGAGCATGACTTCATCTAAGGGCGTGCCCGAGAAGCGTCAAGAGGAGGAGAGATGAAGAAGATCGTTTCCGCCAAAGTGATCATGGTCTCCTGGGACAAAGAACCCCTCTTCCACAAGGCCCTCCTGGTGGAGGACGGAAAGGTCGCGGCGCTCGGCGAAAGAGAAGTCCTCGTGTCGCAGCATCCGGAGGCCGAGGTCTTCGACTTCCCCGAAGGGCTGATCCTTCCCGGCCTGGCCAACACCCACACCCACGCCTCGATGACCATCTTCCGCGGGCTGGCCGACGATCTGCCCCTGATGACCTGGCTTGAGAAATACATCTTCCCCGTGGAGAAGCATCTCCGGCGGGAATGGGTCTACTGGGGGGCCAAGCTGGCCATCGCCGAGATGCTCCGCTCCGGGGTGACGGTCTTTGCGGATATGTATCTCTTCGAACCGGAGGTCATCCGGGCGGTGGAGGAAGCCGGAATCCGCGCGGCCCTGGGAGAAGGGCTCTTCGACTTCCCCTCCCCGGGCTACGGTCCGCTGGAGAAGGGGCTCGCCCTCACCGAGGAGCTCCTGCGCCAGTACGAGGGGCATCCGCGGATCAACATCCTCGTCTGTCCGCACGCCACCTACACCTGTTCCCCTGAGACCCTGAAAAAGGCCAAGGAGATAGCCGACCGCTTCGGCGCGCTGGTGCACATCCATCTTTCCGAGACCAAAGAAGAGGTCAGCCTGATCAAGGCCCGCTACGGGCGCCGGCCGCCGGCTCATCTCGATGAGCTGGGGCTCCTCGACGACCGTCTCCTGGTGGCTCACGCCGTCCAGCTGGTGGACGAAGAGATCGAGCTCTTTGCCCGAAAGGGCGTAAGGGTGGCGCACTGCCCGGAGAGCAACCTGAAGCTCGGTTCCGGCGTGGCCCCGGTGGTGGCCCTCCTTGAGGCCGGGGTGACCACCGCCATAGGGACCGACGGTCCGGCCAGCAACAACGACCTCGATTTGCTCACCGAGCTCCGCACCGCGGCCCTGGTGCAGAAGGGGCTTTCCTTCGACCCCACCAGGTTGCCGGCGAAAACCGTCTTTCGCATGGCCACGGAGCTGGGCGCCGAGGCGCTCGACTTCAAGGGCTGCGGCCGCCTCGAACCGAGATGGTGCGCTGATCTCGCGGTGGTGGACCTCGGAAGGCCCCATCTGACGCCGCTTCACGACCCCTTGTCGCTTCTGGTTTACAGCGCCAGGGGCGGAGACGTGGAAGCGGTGATGGTGGATGGGAACTGGATCATGCGCGGGGGGCGGGTGCTCACCTTCGACGAAGAGGAGGCCCGCTTGCAGGTGCAGCGCATAGGTGAAGAGATAAGGTCCATGCTCAGGAAGTGACCTTCTTCACCTCGAGGAGTTCGAAGACCTTTTGCACGGCCTCTTCCGGGGTCTCCACGTAGGAGACACCCTCAATGTTGGGCCAGGTGCGCAGCCCCACCACGGGTTTCCACATCTTCAAGGCCAGAGCGATCTCCGAGAGCGTGCCGTAGCCTCCGGAGATGGCGATGGCCGCTTCCGCCGTGCGCACCAGGACCACGTTCCTCGCCTGGCCGAGATCCGTGACCACGGGGATTTGGACGTAAGGGTTGGCGTCTTCGGCGCGGTTGCCCGGAAGGATGCCCACGGTCATGCCTCCGGCTTCCACGGCCCCGCGGGAGGCGGCTTCCATGACGCCTCCGAGCCCGCCGGTGAAGACCACGGCTTTCGGAGCCAGGAGTTTGCCCACTTCGTAGGCCAGTTGATAGATCTCTCCCTCGCAGATGCCCGCTCCGAAGACGGCGATGCGGCGTTTATTCCTGAAATCCATGTTCCCCCACCAGTTTCACGAATCTTACCGCGCCCAGGTTTTCCTTGAACAGCTTGTCGCCCTTCTTGGTGATCTTGATGAGGTACTGGGACCATTCGTCTCCCACGGGCATGACCAGGCGCCCGCCGTCTTTGAGTTGCTCGATCAGCGGCTCCGGGATCTTCGGCCCCGCGGCGGTGACGATGATGGCGTCGAAGGGCGCGGCTTCGGGCCAGCCCTTGGTGCCGTCTCCCACCTTGATGTGGACGTTGCGATAGCCGAGTTTTTCGAGGAGCCTTTTCGCGCGGTGGGCAAGGCTCGGATAGCGCTCGATGGAATAGACCTCGTCGGCGAGTTCCGCGAGAAGCGCCGTCTGGTATCCGGACCCCGTGCCGATCTCGAGGACCTTTTCCGGGCCTTTGAGTTCCAGGGCCTCGGTCATCAGGGCTACGATGTAGGGCTGAGAGATGGTCTGCCCCTCTCCGATGGGCAGGGGATAGTCGCCGTAGGCCTGATCCTTCAGGGCTTCGTCCACGAAGAGGTGCCGGGGGATCTTGCGCATGGCCGCCAGCACCCTCGGGTCGCGGATGCCGCGGGCGGCAATCTGGGTCTGGACCATGCGGTCTCTGGCACGCTGGTAAATGTCAGGCTCCATGGTCTACTCCTTTTGACGACGCACGAGATATATGCAATCCGAGGCCCGGTCACCCGTGAAACGGATGCGGAGGATCTCCACCTCTTCCTCTCCCAGCTTTTTGCCCAAAAGCGGGAGTTTGCTGAGCGTGTCTTCGTTGACGTGATAATAGTACCACTCTTCGATGTTCGGCGGTTGACGAACTACCTTGTCCGGCGGCCCGAGGAGCTGATAGACCTCCTGCTTGGTGGAGACCCCTTTCCGGATGAGGCAGGCTTCCGAGGCCAGGTTCCTCTCCGGTGCCCCCGAACAATTTAAGAGCCAGAGCGCCAAAAAGACGATAAGGAGAAAGTAGGGCCGCTTCATACGGCCCTGATTATAAACAATCTTTGATCCTTCTGGCCAGGAGGAAAAATGCGTTGTCCCAAGTGTAAGCTCATCATCGCCGAATACTTTCGTCTCTGTCCCCAATGTCAGTCAGATCTGCGAGAATTGAACGAGCTCTTCGGGCCCTTTTACGAGCCTCATCCCGAGGCCTTCGAGGGGCTCTTCGAGGGCGAAGGTCCGGAGCCCGTCGAGGATTTCGCAGAAGACCTCCTCTTTGCCGAAGACCAGGTCGAGGAGGAGCCTCTGGCCCAACCCGAGCCCGAGGACGAGGAGGAAGACCTGATCTTTGCCGCGGAAGAGCCTGAGTTCGACCTCGAGGATCTCGATCTGACGGAAGAGGAAGTTTCCGTGCTCGAGGAGGCCGAGGAGCCGGAAGAGGTGCTCTTGGCCGTGGACGAGGCCGAGGAGGAAGAGCTCTTCGTCGAGGAAGTGGAAGAAGAACCTCTGGCCGAAATCCGGGAAGACCTCCTCGACGACCTGGAGGAGATCGGGGACCTGATCCCCGAAGACCTGACGGAAAGAAGCGCTACCTGAAGGGTCTTCCCCAGTAATCCTTGAGGGTTCCCTCGGCCAGGGCCTTGGTCTCTTCGAGGGCCTTGACGTAGTAATCCTGGACGAGCGGTCTGGCCTTGGCCGCCGCCTGAGTCTCGGGATACGTCTGCAGGAGATAGAGGATCCGATAGTAAGCGGCCCGATAGCGTCTGGTGCGATGGTAGAAGCGGGCCACGTAGAGCTCGTGGGCCCCCAGCGTCTCCCTCCCCTCGCGGATCCGCTTCTTGGCCTCCAGCACGTAGGGTGAGTCGGGGAATTGCCGGAGGAGGCGCTCGTAGGTCTCGATCATCTTCTTGGTGAAGCTCTGGTCTCGGTCCGGAGGGAGCATGAGCTTGTAGTAGCAGGTGCCGATCTGGAAGACCACGTAAGGGATGGCCTCGTTGGTGGGATGGAGTTTCTCGAACTCCTCGTAGAGCACGATGGCCTCGAGGTATTGCTTGGCGTAGAACTTGCAGTCGGCCATCTTGAGCTCGGCCCACAGGGCGTAGGGAGAATCCGGATAGCGGTCCCGGATGGTGCGGAAGGTCTCCTCGGCCATTTCCCAGTAGCCCTTGCGATAATAGCGCAGGGCCTTCTGGATGAGCTGGGCGAGCTCCCCGGAGGGTTCCTCTTCCTTCTTTTTGAACCAGGAGAGGAGACCACCCTGGTGCTCGCCTCCGCAGGCGGCCAGGAGAAAGGTGAGACAGCACAAGAGGAGGACCAGGCGCGACTTCATTTCTGGGAAAGATAGTGTTCCGCCATGAAGGCCGCCGTGGCTCCGTCGCCGGCGGCGGTGACTATTTGTCGGCAGGCTTTGGCGCGCACGTCGCCGGCGGCGAACACCCCCGGCACTTCCGTGCGCATTTCGCAGTCGGTGATGATGAAGCCCCGCTCGTCAAGGGGAAGGATCCCCCGGACGAACTCGGACTGGGGGGAGATGCCCACGAAGATGAAGACCCCCTGGACCTTGAGGGTTTCCGTCTCGCCGGTCTTTACGTTCTTCAGACGCACGCCTTCTACCTGATCCTGCCCGAAGATCTCTTCGACGACCCGGTTCCAAAGGATGGTGATCTTTTCGTTGGCCAGGGCGCGTTCCTGGAGGATCTTCTGCGCGCGAAGCTGATCCCGGCGATGGATCAGGTAAACGCGCTTGGCGAACTTGGTGAGGAAGATGGCCTCCTGGACGGCGGTGTTGCCGCCCCCGACCACGGCGACTTCCTGGTCGCGGAAGAAGGGGCCGTCGCAGGTGGCGCAATAGGAAACCCCTTTGCCGAGGAATTCCTCCTCCCCCGGAACTCCGAGCCGGTTGGGCCGGGCTCCGGTGGCAATGATCACCGCCTGCGCCTGAAGCACGCGACCGTCATCGAAGACGATCTTCTTGCGCTCGCCTTCGATTTCGAGGCGCACCACCTCTCCGCTGATCGTCTGGAGCCCGAGCTTCTTGACCTGGGCCACGAAGCGGTCCATCAGTTCGAAGCCGGAGAGGGGTTCGGGGAATCCGGGGTAGTTTTCTACCAGATCCGTGACCAGGACCTGGCCACCGGGGGAGGTCTTCTCCACCAGGACGCAATCCAGGCGAGCCCGCGCGGCGTACAAGTAAGCCGTAAGCCCCGCGGGACCGCCGCCGATGATTACCAGGTCATGCGTTTCCGCCATCTCAAGAAGAGAGGAGACGTTGGATGACGTTCTCGATGGTGGATTTGGCCACTGCTCCCGTGATCATATCTACGGGCTGGCCATTCTTGAAGAAGATGAGCGTGGGAATGGCCCGAATACCGAACTTCCCGGGGGTAATGGGGTTTTCGTCAACGTTCATCTTGCAGACCTTGAGTTTACCGGCGTATTCCTCCGCCAGCTCTTCGATGATCGGCGCAATGGCCCGGCAGGGACCACACCAAGCGGCCCAAAAATCCACCAAGACAGGAATGTCGGATTGCAACACTTCTTTTTCAAAATTCTGATCCGTTACGTGCACCACACCCATCACGCGCCTCCTAAAGGGGGAGTTTGCTGAATCATAATGCGAGGGTCTCCAGGGTGCAACAAAACTTCTAGCGAAAAAGGGCCTCAAAGGCCTCCTGAAGATTGGAAATTCCGATAAATCCGATCTCGGAATCTCCGACGGAAGGGATGTTTTCCCGCGGTAAACAGGCCTTTTTGAAGCCGAGACGCGCGGCTTCGCGGATCCTCTGTTCGGCCTGGGGCACGGGTCTCACCTCTCCGGTGAGCCCCACCTCCCCGAAAAGGAAGAGCCCGGGAGGAAGGGGTTTTTCCAGCCGACTCGAAAGCAGGGCCACGGCCACGGCCAGGTCGGCCCCGGGTTCGGTGAGGCGCAGGCCCCCCACCACGTTGAGATAGATGTCCCGGTCGTAGAAGGAGATGCCCACGCGCTTTTCGAGGATGGCCGCGATCATGGAGAGCCGCTGATGGTCGTAGCCCACGCTGGTGCGCCGCGGCACGGCCAGCGGGGTGCCGGCAACCAGGGCCTGGACCTCCACCAGGATGGGGCGCGTGCCCTCGATGGTCGCGAGAATCACCGCTCCGGCCTCGCCGGTGCCGCCCTGAGTGAGGAAAAAGGCCGACGGATTGGTCACCGGGACGAGCCCCCGGCTCTGCATCTCGAAGACGCCGATCTCGTTGGTGGAACCGAAGCGGTTCTTGACCGCGCGCAGGAGCCGATAGCTGGCGCCGCGTTCTCCCTCGAAGTAGAGCACCGTGTCCACCAGGTGCTCGAGGACCCGCGGCCCGGCGAGCATCCCTTCTTTCGTCACGTGCCCCACGAGGAAGACGGCGATGTTCTCCTCCTTGGCGAGTCTCAGGAGTCTTGCGGCGCACTCGCGCACCTGGGTCACGCTTCCCGGGGCCGAGGAGATCTCCGGGAGGAAGACCGTCTGGATGGAGTCCACCACGAGGAGCGCGGGCTTGAGCGAAAGGGCCGCCTCAAGGGCGGCTTCGAGGTCGGTTTCCGCGAGCACGTAGAGCTGATCGCTCTGGGCCCCCAGTCTTTCGGCCCGCAACTTGATCTGCTGCGGCGACTCCTCTCCGGAGAGGTAGAGGACCGGGGCCCTCTCGGCCAGGTTCCGCGCCGTCTGGAGCAGGAGCGTGGACTTCCCGATGCCCGGATCACCGCCGATGAGCACGAGGGAGCCGGGAACAATGCCTCCGCCCAGCACGCGGTCGAATTCTTCCAGGCCGCTTGAAAGGCGCTGGGCCTCGGTGGAGGAGATCTCGGTGATGGGAGAGACCGCGCACTTCTTGGCCCCGGGGCGAGAGGAGGGCCTGGGGCGCTCCTCTACGAGCCCTTCCCAGGACCCGCAAGAGGGGCAGCGACCGAGCCATTTGGGGCTCTGGTATCCGCATTCCTGACAGACGAAACGGCGTTTGGCCACGGACCCATTTTAGCCCGTCTGCGTGGGCTTGCAGAATAGCGACCAAAATTTGGTTGCAAACCCCCAGGCTTGTTCGTATAAAGAGCTAAGACATCATTTTCCGAGGAGGGAACTATGAAAAGGGTCAAAAAGTGGATCGGGGCTATAGGCCTGGCTTCTCTGCTCATCGTACCCATCGGCTGTTCCGGGCTTTCCAAGGAAGATCGGGCGTTGATGGAAGAGGCCATCAAGGCCTCTGAGGAGGCCAAGGCGGCCGCGGCCCAGTGTCAGGCCCTGCAGCAGTCCATCGCCAGGGTGGAAGCTGCGGCCCAGCGGGCGGAAGCCGCTTCTCAGGCGGCGGCCATGGCTGCGGAACGCGCCGACGCGGCGGCGAACCGCGCGGCTCAGGCGGCGGCCAAAGCCGAAGCGGCGGCCACGAAGATCGAACGTGTCTTCGAGAAGAGCTTGCGCAAGTAAGGTTTCGCAACCTAACGGCGTCCCCGTTTGACCTTGCCCACCACCGCGGGGACGCCGTTTGGCTCCTCGATCACCCTTTCCACCTGATCGAAATAGAGGACGATCCTCTCGCCCAGTTCTCCTTCCAGGCGGTTGGCCAGCCGCAGGATCTCGAACTTGGCGTTTGGGATTCGTCTCTCGAAATCCGGAAAGGCCTGGAGATAGACCTTGCCTTCTTTGACGCCCAGCTTGAAGGGCTGATAGACGATGGAAACCGGCGTGCCGATGGGCACGAGGGGAAAGAGGGCCTCGATGTCTTCCGGATAGAGCCTGATGCAACCGTGGCTCACGCGTCTGCCTATGCCCCAGGGGCGGTTGGTCCCGTGGATGGCGTAGGCCCCGCGCGAGAGGTAGAGGGCAAAGGCCCCCAGGGGGTTTTCCGGCCCCGGAGGAACGACCTCCGGAAGCGTGGGGTCCTCTTCGCGGATGGACTTGGGCACGTGCCAGGCCGGGTTCTTCTTCTTGCGGATGATGGTGTAGACCCCGAGCTCCGTGAGCTTGCCCTCCACCCCCACCCCTATGGGGGCGGTGTAGACCACGCGCTGATCCAGTTCGCGCCGGAAGAAGTAGAGCCGCATCTCGGCGAGGTTGACCACGATGCCGCTCTTCTTCTCCGGAAGCACGTAACAGGCCGGGATGAGGATCTCCGTTCCCTCCGGCGGGATCCAGGGATCAATGTCCGGGTTCGCCAGGATGATCTGGTTGTATCCGAGATCGTACCATCGCGCGATGTCGAGGAGGGTTTCCCCGCGCGCTACCACGTGGGTGAGGAGCTTTCCCACTACGGAGTGATCCGGGGCCCAAATAAAGCGTTCCAGGGCCTGGACCTTGGCGGCGAGAAAAAACCAGAAACAGAGGAGAAGGACCGCAATTCTCATCGTAACGGCGGATTGAAGTATCCAAAGCGCAGTCTGGGAAACCTTTGCGCCAGCGCAGCCACCAAACCCTTTATCCCCAGGTTTTCCCCTTGGGGCTTGAAGCCGATTCTTCTGAGCAACCAGAGAGGATCAACAGCCATGTTGCGCAACTGAATGAAATCCACCCCCAGAGAGACCACTTCGCAAAGGGCCTCGAATTCTTCCCTTTCGTCGGTAAGACCAGGGAAGACGAACAAGTTGAGAGAGACGAAACCACCTCCTTCCTTCATCAGGCGGATGCTCTCTTTGACGTCCTGGAGATCGTAGTTTCGCGGCCTGAAGTAGGCCTGATAAAGGAAGTTACGTGCACTAAACAAGCTAACCCTCATGGAGTCAAGACCGGCGCGCCTCAATCGGGCCACGGCCTCGGGCTGGCTGGCGTTGGTGTTGAGGTTGATGGTGCCGCGCGAGGTGCTCTTGCGCATGAGGGAAATGGCCCGTTCCAAGGTCCCGGCCTGGAGCAGGGGTTCACCCTCGCAACCCTGACCGAACGAGACCACGGCCCGCGGGGCCTTTCTCAGATGCGGGACCATGGCCTCGGCGATCTCTTCCGGAGAGGGCACGAAAGAGAGGCGCTCCTGGGCCACGTGCGGCCCGTCCTCTTCCTGGAGGGAGAGGCAGCCCAGACAGCGCGCGTTGCACGCCGGAGACGTGGGAATGGGGGCTTCCCAGCGTCCGAGGACGAAGTTCCTCGCCGCCGGGCAGCGATAGCGCCGCACGCAGTTCTCCACCAGGTGTTTCACCAGGCGGTTGCGCGG
>Ga0256835_1000820_pt1 | contig 20594 bp, 18 predicted proteins | sample PIR30metaG_FD_185972 | JGI IMG/M metagenome (GOLD analysis project Ga0256835, IMG submission 185972) | Hydrothermal vent microbial communities from East Pacific Rise, Pacific Ocean - PIR-30 | ecosystem: Environmental > Aquatic > Marine > Hydrothermal vents | place: Pacific Ocean: East Pacific...
AATTTCAAAGCTTGAATTGAAAAGGAACAGAGAAACCACTATTGCGGTCCTGATAAACGTTCTTGATCGAATATTAAGACTGCTACATCCCTTTATGCCCTTTATTACAGAGGAAATATGGCAAAAACTGCCCCATGACGGGGACTCCATAACAGTCGCATCCTATCCCGGGGGAGGCGAATGGAACTGGCCGGAGGTAATGGATGATGTCTCTCTGTTTATGGAAGCCGTCTCTCAAATAAGGAAAATACGTTCAGAACACACGATAAATCCAAAAACGAAAATAAAGGTGGCGATCTCCCTTCAGGATAAGTTCCTTACGAATCATGTAGAAGAACTAAGTGCTCTTGTAAGGGCAGAAAGCGTGGAATTTGGAAGGGTATTTGAAAAGGGATTTAAGGACGTTATTAAAGACGGAGAAGTATCTGTTGTGGTAGAGGAAAAAATTGATATAGAAGCCGAGAAGAAAAGAGTGGAAAGGGAAATCACAAAACTCAGCGAAGAAATAATCAAACTCGAAAAGAGGCTATCAATGAAGGGATTCAGAGAAAAAGCCCCTGAAGCAGTGGTAAGAAAAACCGAAGAGGGCCTGAAGGATGCAAAGCTGAAAAAACAAAAACTGGAAGAGTATCTTTCCACACTTAAATGATAAGGTATCTTCACAGATGCATTTCCACCCAGGAATGGGCAAAGAAAGAAGGCATGGAGGGTGTATACATTTGCGGAAGCCAGATACGGGGAAAGGGGAAGGAAGGGAGGCCATGGCATTCTCCACCGGGTCTCGGACTTTACATGACGATACTCAAAAAAACAAATTTGCCACTGGAAGAGCTCCTCGACCTTCCTGTTCGGGTAGCAAAAAAAATAAATACATGGCTCCTTAAATACGAAATAAAGGGTGAAATAAAGGAACCCAATGATGTTCTGGTAAATGGCAAAAAAATCTGCGGGATACTCATTGAAAGGAAAAGGAATAACATATATATTGGTATCGGCATAAATCTAAATCACAAAAAGGAAGACTTTCCCCTATACCTGAGAGAAAGTGCCACATCTTTTTACATAGAACGGGGAATAACCCTGAATCCACTCAGGGCAGCTGTAGAAATTCTGGACCATCTGGAAGAACTCAGGCTGTAGATTCCCTTCAATTCTTTATGTATTCATAATATCCAAAATTAAAATTGACCTGTTGCTCTCTTTGAGGTATCCTTTTTATATGGACTGGAAATTAGTTGCATTTATTATAATCCTTGGGGTAGTGGGTTTTCTCTTGTATTTTATCTTACGTAGAAGAAAAAAATTTCCATATCTAACTGAAAGTGTCCCAACCCCCAGGGATGTGTATTTGAAAATCCATCAAAAGAAGAGGAAAAATGGCAAAGATACTGATATTCAAAGGGAAAAAACCTCCTGAAAATAAGGGAGAAGTAAATTTCGCAAGATTTGCAAAAAAATACTTACCCGATGATTTTGTACTCATTACAAACCCTGAAATAAATAACGTAGAAGTAGATTTTCTGCTGTTTGGACCGGATAAATTTCTTGCGGTAGAAGTTAAATACTGGCTTGGTGTTATAATGGAGAACCCCTTCGGAAAGTGGAAGATCATTTATAGAAACAGGGAAAAAAGCGAGTACGACCCCTTCTTTCAGGCTCAAAGGGAAAGGAAGGCGGTAAATAAATTCGTCTATGACAGGTTCGGAATAAAGTTCCAGAGCAAATGCCTCATAATAAATATGGCTCCTGGAGCAGAGTTCAACGTAACAAAAAGACAGAAGAATTTTATCCTCTTCCAGTATAAAAACGACGAATCCCTCAGAAAACTTCTGGCAGAAGGAAATTTCGGGAAAATGCCCAGGGATCTGGCGGGGAAATTAAGAAGGGCATTCCTCTCCTACTGGGGTTCTCAGCTGGAAGAATCAGACCCTGACCTCTGGGCATGGGACTGTTTCTCCAACAATAAGACCTTTATCTGTTTACATCCCAGGGAAAACAGGGAAATTTCCGAACAGAACAACGATGCCATTCTCAGCTTTATAAAGGGGTACCCTCTGGATGCCATAGCAAAGTGGGAAGATCTCCTCTATTCCGAAATTGTAACGCCTCTGGAAAAAAGCTTTGTCATCGTAAACCTGGCCTACGCATATTATCGTGTGGGCAACTTCAAGGAACTTGTTTCCATGCTTTACACATACAGTTTCACCGAGGAGGCAGGAGAGTTCAAAGAATATCTTGAGTTCCTCCTTGCCCTGGCTTACTTCAAGCTTGGAGGAAGGGACAATCTGGAAAAAGCACGAAGAATCGCTGAACGTTTACCCAAAGAAGGACTCATTGAAAAGGATGAGCTTTTAAAATTACTATTCAATATCTATTCCGCCCTGGGAGAATGGGAAAAGGCCAAAAAAGCCCTCAACGGCCTTTCCGGAAAGGGAGATGGAGCCATAAGACAGAGGCTACTCCTTGTAGAGGAAAAACTCAGGAAGAAAAAATAATAAAGGAAGGAGGGAATCTATGGGTAAATTGGATTTTTTGACCCAGGAAATTGAAGAACTAAAAAAAGCAGGTCTCTATAACACCATAAGGGTTATAGGTTCTGCTCAGAGTGCCTGGACAGAGGTGGACGGCAAAAAGGTACTGAATATGTGCTCCAACAATTATCTTGGTTTTGCTAACCATCCAGAGTTAAAGAAAAAAGCCATTGAAGCCATCGAACTTTATGGAGTTGGTCCGGCAGCGGTACGTTCTATTGCTGGAACCATGCATCTTCACAATATCCTGGAAGAAAAACTTGCCAAGTTTAAAAAGTCAGAAGCTGCACTGTCCCTTCAGGGAGGATTTATTGCCAATCTTGCAACCATTCCAGCTTTAATTCCATCTGAAGAAGATGTGGTATTTTCTGATGAATTGAACCACGCGAGCATCATTGACGGGATAAGGCTTACCAAGGCTAAAAGAGTAGTTTATAAGCATCTTGATATGAATAGCCTTGAAGATGCCCTGAAGAAACACACTGGAAGAAGGAAACTCATTGTCTCAGATGGAGTATTCTCCATGGACGGTGATATAGCCCCCCTTCCTGAACTTGTAGAGCTTGCAGAAAAATATGACGCTCTTCTCATGATAGATGATGCCCACGGAGAGGGAGTTCTTGGAGATCATGGAAGGGGTATCAGTGACCACTTCGGCCTTCATGGAAGGGTGGATATAGAAGTAGGTACAATGAGTAAGGCCTTCGGAGTGGTCGGAGGTTTTGTAGCTGGAACCCAAAAGCTAATAGAATTTTTGAAACAGAAAGCCAGACCCTTCCTTTTCTCCTCTGCAACAACACCGGCAGATGTAGCCGCAGTAATAGCAGCGGTTGACATTCTGGAAAACGACGACAGCCTTGTGAAAAAGCTCTGGGATAATGCCAAATACTTCAAGGAAAAGATGAAGGATGCGGGATTTGACACAGGCCAGAGCCAGACGCCAATAACACCGGTGATGCTTGGAGAGGCTAAACTTGCTCAGGAATTTTCCAGGAGATTGTTTGAAGAGGGCATTTTTGCTCAGGCAATCGGATATCCCACAGTCCCAAAGGGCAAAGCAAGGATAAGGGTTATGATTTCTGCAGCACACTCCAAGGAAGACCTGGACTTCGCCCTGGAAAAATTCGAAAAAGTAGGTAAAGAACTGGGAGTGATTTGAAAAGATACCTGCCGGTAATTTTACTGTTTGTTGCAATATTTGTTTCCCCATTAAAGGGCGGGGAAATTAAAGTTCCGTCCTTTGCTTTGAGGGGAAAAGCTTTAAAAATTAAAGGGCTACTTGCGGGAGATACTGTAAAAATAGATGGAAAACAAACCCTGATTCCCTCCAGAATTGGAATATTAAAGGTTGAGATTATCAGGGAGGGAAAGACCTATCAAAGAAAGGTACTTTCTCTCCCGGGCTTTTTTACCCTGCTCCCCCCGCTGATAGCAATTTTACTTGCCCTTATAACCAAGGACGTCTTCTCCAGTCTCTTTCTGGGAATATTCACTGCTTCCCTCATGCTAAATTTCCTGAACCCCCTGAAGGCCTTTCTACGGTCCATAGATACCTATATTGTAAATGTCCTCACCTCAACAGACAAAATATCCATAGTAATCTTCACACTTATGCTGGGAGCTATGGTGGGGGTAATGAGTAAATCCGGTGGAATAGAAGGTATAGTAAAGAGCCTATCGAGAAAGGTTCATTCATCTAAAACCACCCAGTTTTACACATGGTTGCTTGGGATTTTTATCTTTTTTGATGATTACACAAACACCTTAATAGTTGGAAACACTATGAGACCACTTGCGGACCGCTGGAGAGTCTCCAGGGAAAAGCTTGCCTATATAGTTGACTCAACATCTGCTCCTGTGGCTTCAATAGCTCTGATCTCGACCTGGGTGGGGTTTGAAATTTCTCTTATAGGAGAGGGCTTCCGTCATGTAGGAATAAAAATGGACCCCTATTTTGTATTTCTAAGAACAATTCCTCTGAGGTTCTATGTGATCTTTGCTCTATTTTTTGGAATTCTGATAATTATTACAGGTAGAGAGTTTGGACCCATGTTAAAGGCGGAAAAAAGGGCCCAGATGGGTAAGGTTCTCAGAGACGGAGCAACTCCTCTTTCCAATTTCCAGGTAAGGGACCTGCTTCCAGAAGAGAAAACTCCCAAAAGGTGGATTAACGGCATCTTACCCGTTCTGGTGGTTATAGTACTGACCTTTGTAGGACTATACCTGTCAGGACTATCAAATTTAAAAAGCGTACCCTCCGGCCCCCTGATAAAAAAACTGGGGGTGGTCTTTTCCAGCGGAGATTCGTTCAAAGCCCTGCTGTGGGCTTCATTTTCGGGATTCCTGGTAGCCCTGTTTCTTGCGGTAACCCAGAAACTATTAAAGGTGGTTGAAGCTGTAAGAGCGGGAATAGAAGGGATGAAGGCCATGCTAACCGCAGTCCTTATCCTGACTCTGGCCTGGGCACTTTCTCAGACCATCATGGAAATGGGAACAGGGGAATATCTGGTATCCATCCTTTCAGGGAAATTCGATCCCAGACTTCTTCCTGCCTCTGTGTTCCTTATTTCAGGAATTATTTCCTTCTCAACCGGAACTTCCTGGGGCACCATGAGCATAGTTTATCCCCTTGTCATCCCATTGGCACATTCTCTTGCAAAGGGACAACCATATTATGAACATGTACTTATAGGTACCATTGCTGCTGTGCTAAGCGGTGCTGTGTTTGGGGACCACTGCTCACCTATTTCCGATACTACAATAATGAGTTCCATGGCTTCTTCCTGTGATCATATAGACCATGTGACCACACAGATTCCCTACGCCCTAACTGTTGCTCTTGCTTCAATGTTTTTTGGAATACTACCCCTTAATTTCGGAGTTCCTTACATAGTAAGCTTTCTTATGGTAGCAGGTGCATTGGTGGCTACTCTTCTGCTTCTGGGCAAGAAGGTAGATTATTCCCTTTGATCATTTCCTCCGGAAAATACAATATTCCATAAATGTAGGGATGTGCCTTCCATCGCCTGTATTCACCGAGGTGCTTTTTTATAAAACACAACTGACTGACATCTCCTGTAAGCTTATAAAGATCCCATCTTGCCCTCAGAAAGTTAGGTTCTATATAAAGTATTTCCTTTAAAATTGACACAGCCTTATCTTTGTTTTCCATGCTGGCTTCAAATTCTGCAAACTCCAGCATAAAAAGAACGTTTTTAGGATCCAATGACTTTGTTTTCTCATAGAGTTTTTCCAGATAAGCAATATCTCCCGGGCTTAATCCATAAACCTCCCCTGCCCTCATAAACGCTCTGATTTCAAGAATCAGCGCTTCAGAGTTACGTCTGGAAAGAGCCTGAGCCTTTTTCGCCTCAAGAATTGCTCTGCCGATATCATCTCTGTCTTTGAATATATCAAACAGTCTGATATAAACCTTGCTGGCAGAAAGATGAACCTCTGGTTCGTAAGGAGCAAGTTTGAGCGCCAGAGAGAGGCTTTTCTCTGCCTTTTTAAATTTCAGCTCATGGGAAAAATGCTCGGCCCTTTTTCCAAAATATCTTCCTGTGAAAAAGACTGTAAAAATAACAAATAGAACGGCAAAACCCACAGCAAGAAGTTCACGTTTGTATTCAATTTTCCCCTTTCTTTCGGAAAGAACAGCAAATGGTAGCCAGAAAACAGGGTTCAATTCAAAGCTGTGGAAAAAAGCTCCAAAAAGCAGAAGGAGAAAGACTCCTCTCCTTCTACCCCTGGTTTTTAAAACATAACCAAGAAGAAATATTATAAAAATCACAGCGAAGGGTCCAAGTTCTACCAGGAATTGAAGATAAAGGTTATGCGCCTGAATTGCCTTTTTAAAGTATCTGGCAGGAAAGCCCTGAACCTCTATTCTGTAAGCATCTGCCCATGAAACATAATTAAGGGCACCAACCCCCAGGGGATGATCTTTATAAATATCCATGGACTTCTGCCATATCTTCATCCTGGAGAAGGCAAAGGGATCTTTTCCCATATTTCTCAGGTAGTTTGAAAGGGGATTGGGGACAAGAACGAGCAAAAGAATGAGCAGTAAAAGAACCATCCTGTGCTTTCTTTTCAGAATAAATACAAGGGCGAGCACTGCCAGTAAAAGACCTGTTCTTGACCTTGTAAATGCAATACCTATAAGGGATAACACCGAAACCAGAGGGGAGGTTACAGGCAGAGAAGAAGCCATTATTACTGCAGCAAGATTCGGATCCTTAAGCACCGTAAATGCCCTTCCACCGCCTATAATTCCTTCCAATATTGCATTTAAAGCAAGTGCAAACACTATCAAGTTTATAAATTTTATTGGTTCTTCAGGATTTAAACCTGAAAAAAGAAGGAAAATAAAAATGGCAGAAGCCAGAAAAAAAATGGCCTGGGAAGGGTCAGCCGTAACCGGAAGAAGAGCCACAGAGGAAAAAGCAAGAAAAAGGAAAAGATACCCACCCTTCTTTTTTACCCACGGGAAGGGAAGCAAAAAAAGCAGATAAAAGGGAAAATATCTGGAATAGAACAATAATGGCAAAGCAAGAAGAGCAAGCCAGCTTCTAATCTTCATTCTTTTCTATTGCCTCCAGAATCTTTTTAGCTTCATTTGATTCAGGATAGAGTAAAAGACACGTTTTCGCCATCATCTCTGCCCTCCTGAGATTTCCCTGTTCCAGTTCATAAAGGGAAAGAAGATAATAGGGATAAGGATTTTCCGGATATATCTCTATTGATCTTTCAAGATAGGAAGCATCTTCTGCGTATTTAAACAGATAGATCTGAGCTTCGTCATCATAGGAGAAAAGAAATCTGTCCAGTTTAGAAACCTCAACCTTTTCCTGCTTTATTACCGCCCACTTAAGGGAGGAAAGACGACTTCTTTCAATAAATGGTACCGTGGAAAGTATCATAAGAATGATAAAAACAGTCCATTTTTTATTCTTTTCCTCTGGCTCCCAAATACCTGTAAAAAATAACCCGCCCAAAAGGGCCACGGAAGAGAAATAAAAACCAATGTCGATAAAATTATGCAATATCCATCCAGCAGCTCCTGCCAGATAAACTGGAGAAATCTTCTTTCTCTTTCTGAAACCAAGCATCAAAATAAAAATACCAATTAAAGGCACAACCCCACCTTCTGTTAGAAATTGCAAAAAGGCATTGTGAACATACAGGGACTCAGGCTCTCCCTTCTTTAAAAATCGCCTTGAAAAAGAAGGAAATCTTCTCCAGCCAATCCCGGTTACCGGACGTTGCACAAAGCTTACAATAGATTTCTGCCAGTGAATTGCCCTTAGCTTCCACGACGGATGCTTCCTTATCTCACTTCCCCTCACAAGTATCATGGCAAAGGAAAGTATCAATCCAAGAACAAATATTCCAAGAACAATCTTTTTCTTTCCCTTCATGTAAAAATAAACTCCCAGGGAAAGCGCTGAAACGAGAATGGCCCCAAGTGACCTGGTCATGAGTATTAAAAATATCATTAACCCCGCAAGGGCTCTACTGGAAACCCTTTTTCTCGAATCCTCTAAAACCAGGGGCAGGAATATACCTAAAATTGCTCCAAAGGTAGTAGGTAATGCAAACCTCGAAAAGAGACGAATCTGCGAGATTATGCCCTTTGTAACTTCAAAAAGTTTCGTTTCAACGACAATGGATGAAAGGGATGGCCAGTTCAGGAGCTGATAAACCCCATATAGAGAAACAGTCCACAAGGGGATCAGAGGAGATTTTTTATCAAAGGGTGGTAAAAATATAAAGGCGGAAGACACAAGAAAGAGGGATACATAATAGAAGGAGATAGCAGAGGGATAGAAGAATAAAGTAATTATTAAGGAAAGAGAAAAAAGTAACCAATGGGTCCCGGGAAATATGCCCTTTTTAATAAAAATTAAAAGAGAAACTAAAACAATGAGAGGAAAAATTAACGGATTAACTTCCGGGGGGAAAAAGAGGATTAAAAAAAATAATATTGCTTCCAAGGCTGGAAAGGGCCGGGGGAATTCCCCGGCCTCTAATCCCATGTTAGATAATTACCTCCTTGGACCGCAGACAAGCACTCCGTCAGAGAATATAATCTCCTTGTTAAAATCAGAGAGGCTTGTCGGAGGATTATAGAGGGTTGTACAGCTGGAATTCTGAACTACGGAGTCCTTTCCAGGAGAAAGGAGTGTGTAGTGGTCAGTATCATAGGTATAGGTGAAGAGGTGTCCCCATGCGTCTGTGGTTTTAATCTTCTTCACATAGAAGGGGACGAGTGCGCTGGAAAGCTGAGTAAGATCAGTTGTCTGGGGTGGACGATCCCAGTCGGTGGTATAGGACTCGATTCCTGTGACGATTGTCCTCATATCTTCCATTGTTGCCTTCTGCCTGGATTTCTGAATGGCCATCAGCATGTTGGGAACCAGAATGGCTGCCAGAATTCCGATGATAGCGACAACGATGAGCAGCTCAATTAATGTGAAACCTTTTTGCCTTTTCATTGTTTCACCTCCTTTTTTTGTCGATTTTTATATTGCAAATTCCTTGCCAGAATTCTCCCGCCTTAAAATAGGGCATCTGACTGACAGGGTACAATTTTCGGCCTCAAAAAAGTACAAAATTTGTCCTTTTACCTTTTGGGGCCACATACAAGTAGTCCATCCGAAAAAATAATATCACGGTTGAACTGTACTATACTGGTAGGCGGGTCATAACGCGTGGAACAGGTTAGATCTATAACTGTGTCCTTACCGGGGGATCCGAGGGAATAATGCCTTTCAAAGGTAGTATACACGAAAGAATGTCCCCATCCATCGGTCAATTTCATTTCTTTAATATAAAAGGGAACCAGAACCGAAGAAAGCTGAACAATATTACCTGTTTGTGGCGGCTGGTCCCAATCCGTGGAATAGGCCTCAATTCCTGTAACTATTGCCCTCATATCCTCAATGGTGGCCTTCTGCCTTGATTTTTGAATGGCCATCAGCATGTTGGGAATCAATATTGCAACAAGAATTCCCAGGATGGCAATAACTACCAGAAGCTCGATGAGAGTAAAACCTGAAGTTTTCCGCATCCTGGCCTCCTTTAAGTTTGGATGAACATTTTAATGCAATTTTCATGCCACAATTTCCATGCCACATTCCCCCTATAAATGAGGGTCATTAAAGATATAAATATTGAAGGAGTACAATTTTTGTCAGAGGTTATATTTCTTCCAGTAATATTTAAAGGACCTATAAGTTATGCCCAGAAGCTCAGCTGCTTTCTTTTTGTTTTTACCGGCTCGCATATAAGCGGATTTTAGATATCTTTTCATTTCCTCTTCAATATACTTCTCGAGGTTGAATCCTTCCTTTATTTCTTTGAAATGGGCTATTTTTTCAGGCAGAGACTCCTCCGTTATATACTCACCATCTTCGAGAGCGACTGCCCTTTCTATGATATTCTCAAGCTCCCTGACATTTCCTGGCCAGTTGTAATTCTCGAGAATCTTCATGGCATTTTTTTCTATACCGAGGATCTTCTTCCCGAATTTTCTGCTGTAAAAATCCACAAAGTGCTGGGCAAGAAGGGGAATATCTTCCTTCCTCTCCCGTAGAGGGGGAATTTCTATGCGCACCACATCAAGTCTATAGAAAAGATCTTCCCTGAATTCTCCCCTTTCCACCATCTTCTCTATATCTCTGTTAGTAGCAGTGATTATTCTGACATCAACATTGACCTCCACTTCTCCTCCCACCCTTCTTATTTTCTTTTCCTGAATGGCATTCAAAAGCTTCACCTGCATCATAGGACTCATATTCGAAATCTCATCCAGAAAAATGGTTCCACCCTGAGCTATTTCAAAAAGTCCCCTTTTCCTGGTGTGAGCACCTGTAAAGGAACCCTTTTCAAATCCAAAGAGTTCACTCTCAAGAAGGGTTTCCGGTATTGCCGCACAATTTATAGAAACAAAGTTCCTGCTCTTCCTTGGGCTCAATCCATGAATTATCCTTGCAAGAAGACTTTTACCCGTTCCGCTTTCCCCCACAATAAGAACATTCACATCCTGAGGAGCAACCCTCCTTACAATATCCATCACCTTATTCATGCCAGGGCTCTTAGCAATAAAATTCTGCTCCTGATAAATGCGTTCCAGTTCCTTTCTTAACTCTTCGACTTCTCTTCTCAGCGAATAGGCTTCGAGAGCCTTCTTCACCACCACTTCCAGCTTCTCCAGATCAAAGGGTTTTATTATGTAATCTTCTGCCCCAAGCTTAAGGGCCCTTACCGCATCCTTTACAGAGGCATAAGCTGTTATCAGAATAACCGGAACCTCGGGGTACATTGTTTTAACCCTCTCAAGTATACTGATGCCATCAATTTCCCCTGGAAGCTTTATATCACTCACCACAACGTCTGCATCTTTAAGCTTAGGAACAGCCTCCTCCCCTGTGGTGGCAGCATCCACAAGATATCCCTTGCCTTTAAAGTACATCTCAAGTACTTCAAGAAAATTTAGTTCATCCTCAATTATCAATATTCTTTCCATCTTTCCTCACCGTGATCCTTATCTCTTCAGAAGAAACCTCCATTTTTGCATTAAAGGAGGAAAGCAATCTGGTAAATTCCAGCATGAGTAAGCCCTTACCGGTCTCTATATTTTTTAAATTCGGGCTCATAATGATATCTATTTCTTCCGCTGATAAAGGGGGTTCTCTCCTGATAATAATTTTTCCATCCTTTTCTTCATTTACCTTCCAATGACCATCCTCTACTTCAAGAATACTTTTAACGACTTCCACCAGCCGTTCTTTTTTCCCCTCTCTAAGCTCTATTCTGTCCCATTCTGAAAGGATGCTTTTTATCCTCTCTGCATTTTCCTTTATTATCTGCAGGATCCTTTCTCGTCCCTCCCCTTTCTCCATCATATTGAAAACCTGGACAGCACCAAGGATGGAAGCCAATGGATTTTTTAATTCGTGGGACAGGATGGAAGCAGCCTCCCTCATCCCCTCCCTCTTGGTTCTTAACTCCCTCTGTGTAATGTCAGCGATTACAACCATCTCCATATCATCCATTTTTGCCCGCATTACGTTGTAAATTCTTCCACTAATGGAAATCTCTCCCGCCTTATCATAGAGTTCATCGACAGGAAACCTCCTGCAGTTTTGACCCTTTATCACTATGCGTCCTGAATCTATTAACAGAAAACAACTTCCTATGGTACCGGCAAAAAGATCATCTATTTTCCGGAACAGGGAAAGCAGGCTTTCTCTGTAATAAATTTTCATGGTCAAGGCCTTAATTCTATCCCGGGAAGATGCCATAATGTAACCCAGCAAAGGGAAACCAATACCATAGGAAAGAAGGTTCGTGGTAAAAACCTGATAATCAAAATCGACATTGGGATACTTAAAGTAAAAACTGGTAAATGAAAACATCAAATAGGTCAGCAGGGGAAAGAGGGACACCCACATTATTCCCCTTCTGTTAAAGAAAAGGAAAGCTTCCACAACAAGGAAGACGAAAACAAAATAAAGGGAACTCTTGTACCCTCCGGTATTCAGAATCAGGAAGGAAATCAACACCCAATCCCCAAGGATTTGAACGCCCAGCTGTACCTTCTCCCTGATATTTAATCTATAAAGGATCAGATAAACAATGGAAAGAGCAAAGAGAAGGGCAAGGAAGGAGAAGAAAAATAAATATGGAAATAAGTAAAGAATGGCAAGTTGAATTATTAAAAAGGATAAAAGCAGAGAAAAGCCAACTATAAGTCTAAATTCGATAAGCCTCAGTATCTTTCGAGGCATTAAAGCTGTCCGAGAAGGTTAAAGATAGGAAGATACATTGAGATAACTATCGTTCCTATGAGACCTCCCAGCACGATGATCATCGCGGGTTCGAGAATCGAAACAAGAGCAGAAACGGCTGCATCCACCTCTTCATCGTAAAAATCGGCAATTTTTGTGAGCATGGTATCAAGAGCACCTGTAGCTTCTCCTGCTTCTATCATCTGACTGACCATAAGAGGAAAGTATTTACTCTCCTTCAATGGTTCACTGAGGCTCTTACCTGCAGCCACCTGATCCCTTGCCTTAAGGAGGACTTCTTCTATAACTACATTTCCCGTAGTTTTAGCTGAAATTTCAAGAGCCAGAAGAATATCAACTCCTGAAGTAACCAGAGTTGCCAGAGTTCTCATAGCTTTAGCCACACTACCTTTAAGTACTATGGGACCTATAATCCAGATCTTCAGTTTTATGGTATCTATTGTCCTTCTTCCTCCAGGGGTCGAAGCGTAAATCTTATACGCAATCCATATTGCAACCATAGCCAGTATCAGCACATAAAACTTGGTAATAAGGAGCCGGCTGGCCCCCATAACTATCTGGGTAAGAAGCGGGAGTTCAGCACCAAGGTCAAGATAAAGTTGAGCAAAGGTAGGAATAACCTTCCACAGGATGAATCCTGTAATTAAGACCGCAAAACTCAAAACAGCAATAGGATAAGCAAGGGCCGATTTTATCTTTGTAACAAGTCCCTTTATTTTTTCAAGATAGTCTGCCAGCCTTTGAAGAATAATATCCAGAGTTCCTCCCGTTTCTCCTGCTGCCACCATGTTTACGTACAGCGAGTCAAAAACCTGGGGATGTTTTGCAAATGCATTACTGAGGGAACTTCCTCCCCTCACATCATCGGTAACTGTTTCAAGAATAGCTTTAAACCTCTTATTTTTTTGCTGCTCTGCGAGGGCTGAAAGCGCCTGATCTATAGCAAGGCCAGCATTAACCATAACAGATAGCTGCCTTGTAAAGATTGCAAGTTCTTTAAGGCTTGCGCTCTTTTTAAACCTTGGAAGGGGTATCTGCAGTCCTTTTTTCTTAAGAACTGATACCTGAATACCCTCTCTAAGAAGGGCTCTTCTTACATCTGCTTCGCTTGGACCAATTCTTTCCCCGCTTACCAGCTGGCCCATTCGGTTTACACCTTTAAAAACATAAACAGGCATTTTTGCCCTCCTACATATTTATTTCGCCCTTTGCCCTCGTAATTCCAACCATGGGAGAGGGAGTATAAATGTGTTTAACGGCTGTAGGACCTCTCCTTATAAGATCATGAAGCTCTTCAGGATATGAGCTGGAAGACATTGCTGTTTCGAGTGTTATAAGCCTTTTGAAATAAAGGGCTGCAAGGGACTGGTTAAATGTATGCATTCCTGTTGCCTCCTGTCCGGTTTGCATTGCCGAATAAATCTGATGAATCTTATCCTCCCTTATGAGGTTTCTGATTGCTGGAGTGGGCACAAGGACTTCCGTAGCAAGTATTCTTCCCCTACCATCGGCCCGGGGAAGCAAAGCCTGGGTTACTATTCCCTCCAGAATAATGGAGAGCTGCGTCCTAACCTGTGTTTGATGGTGAGGCGGAAAGATATCCACTATTCTGGTAATGGTCTGAGCCGCTGAATTGGTGTGAAGGGTGGCAAAGGTAAGGTGACCCGTTTCTGCAATTCTTAAAGCGGCTTCCACTGTTTCAAGGTCCCTCATCTCACCGATGAGGACCACATCCGGGTCCTCCCTCAAAATAGACCTCAGGGCATTATGGAAGGATTTTGTGTCCGTGTGTACTTCCCTCTGGTTTATTAGTGCCCTCTTGTGGGCATGTAGATACTCTATCGGATCCTCAATGGTTACTATATGAACTGGCCTTTCCTTATTTATCTTATCTATCATGGTAGCAAGGGTGGTTGATTTACCCGAACCTGTGGGACCTGTTACGAGTACGAGCCCCCTCGGTTTTTCACAGAACTTTTTCACCACCGGTGGGACTCCAAGTTCTTCAAAGCTTCGAATTTCAAAGGGAATTCTTCTAAAAGCTCCTGCCACTGCTCCTCTCTGCATAAAGACATTGGCTCTGAACCTGGCTACACCCTTTATTCCAAAGGAAAAGTCTATTTCCATATCCTCTTCAAATCTGTGTTTCTGGGTATCGGTGAGAATGGCATATATAAGTCTTTTTGTTTCTGCGGGGGAAAGGGGAGGATAATTCAGTTTAATAAGAGCACCATTTACCCTGATGGTAGGAGGGGCACCGGTTGTAATATGCAGGTCAGTACCATCCTGGTCTATCATGATCTTCAAAAGTTCCACAAGGGTTAACGCCATTTTTCCCCTCCTTAGTATTTAACAGTTTCTCTAACAACCTCTTCTACAGAGGTTATACCCTGTTTAATCTTCTCCAGGCCACTTCTCCTCAGGGTTATCATACCCTGCTCTATAGCCTTTCTCCTTATTTCAGCAGATGATGCACCGGAAAGAATCAGTTCCTGGACTTCATCAGTAACCTCCAGAACTTCAAAAAGACCGACCCTTCCCTTGTAGCCCGTGTTATTACAGACATTGCATCCCACAGGCTTAAAGACGTTTACGCTTTTAGCCTCTTCAGGATTAAATCCCAGTTCAATTAGAACCTGTGGTTGAAGATCTGCTGGAGACTTACATTTGTTACAAAGTCTTCTAACAAGCCTCTGGGCCACTATTGCGACCACTGAGGTAGCAACCAGGAATGGTTCTATCCCCATGTTTATAAGCCTTGTTATAGCGCTGGCTGCGTCGTTAGTATGAAGGGTGGAAAGAACAAGGTGGCCCGTCAATGCAGCCTTGATGGCAATCTCAGCTGTTTCAAAATCCCTTATCTCACCAACAAGTATGATGTTGGGGTCCTGCCTCAAGAAGGATCTTAGAGCTGCTGCAAAGGTAAGCCCTATATCTTCACGGATATGGACCTGGTTAATACCATAAAGGTTAAATTCAACCGGATCCTCAGCGGTCATAATGTTTACTTCCGGGGTATTTAAATTAGAAAGGGCAGAATAAAGGGTATTGGTCTTACCTGAGCCGGTAGGTCCTGTCACAAGAATCATTCCCCATGGTCTCTGGATTGCCTTCTTGAATTTCTCCAGACTTTCAGGCTCAAATCCCAGCTGGGTCAGGTCCAATCTCAGCTGTTCCCTGTCCAGAATTCTGATAACCACCTTCTCTCCGAATATCGTGGGTAGAATGGAAACCCTCATATCCACTTCCTTCCTTCCACCTCCCTCCTTTTTCACCTTCATCTTGATTCTTCCGTCCTGCGGCAACCTCTTCTCCGCTATATTCAGATGAGATAAAATCTTTATCCTTGAGACGATTCCGTCTTTGAACCTGAGAGGTGGAGTCATAACAGGGTGAAGTATACCATCTATCCTGTATCTTACTCTGAGTTCTTTTTCATAGGGTTCTATATGAATATCAGAGGCACCCCTCTTAATGGCATCCCTGAGTATTAAATTCACCAGCTTAACCACCGGAGCTTCCTCCGCTTCCCTGCTAAGGGTCCGCACATCTGCCTCTTCCTCTTCTTCCACCATTTCAAGGTCCTCATCATCCATATCATACAGGTCTTCGAAGTCCTCCCCTGTTATACTCTGGAGTTCTTCCTTTACTTCTATATCATGCTCCGAACCATATAATTTCTCGATGGCTTCAAGAATGGCAGTTTCTGAAGCAACTGCAGGCTGGATGTTAAGCCCTGTTATAAATCTAAGTTCTTCTATGGCATAGAGATTTGTGGGATCGGCCATGGCAACTGTAAGGGTCGCTCCTGCCCTATCAATGGGTACAACAAGATACTTCCTTGCAATTTCCGCAGGGATCCAGTCCCTGACCTTCGGAGAAAGTTCAAATTTTGAAAGGTTTATGTAGGGATAACCATACTGGCGGGAAAGCAAGGAAGTCACCTGTTCTTCAGTTGCAAAACCGAGCTTTATCAGTATAGACCCCAACCTTCCCCCGTGAGTCCGCTGATATTCCAGAGCCTCTTCCAGCTGTGAGGGAGTTATAACTCCCTCTTTTACTAAAAGCTCCCCTAATTTACTCGCCATTGTTTCTCCTCTCTGAAGAAATTATATCAAAAGGCATCTGATAGAGCAATTGAGAAGAAAATTCCATGTCTACCCTCCTCATCTAAATTAATTCCCACCTTACCCCCTAAATGATGATACCTCAAATCGGCCACGATTGTATAGTATTTTTTATTTTCCCATTTACGAAACCCTGCTCCAACACCAATTAAATTCGAAAAGGTTTTAATGAATGAAAAATAATAATCCCCTTTATAGTTCCGTAAATCAGCACCAGCAGATATTAAAAGCGTCTGAGTAAGAGAATAACTTACCCCACCCATCATATATTCAGGGGAAAAGTTTTTATCCTTACTTAGAGGAATATCTATGAAGGATACAGACACAAGCAGTTTTGGGGTAAGAAATGCAGAAATGCCCACATCAAATAATAGAGTCTTTCCTTCCTCCACAGGTTCCTCTCCCATGGAAAGAAGGGATATTTCGGATTTTCTGAAGTTATTTTCATCACCTATTGGGAGGTTTATTTCAAAATCCTTATAAAATACGTACTTGGTGGTGATCCCCATAAACATTCTTCCTCTTTTCAATACATATCCTTTATTGAAAAAGATCTCCCTCCTGTCCCGAATTAAATATTTTATGTTGTAATCAGCGGGATTTTCTTCGCTAAAGTTCTCGCCCTTTTCCCCATAGGCCACCATACTTCTGTAATAGATGTAGCCCATTGCTCCGCCCTTCCCGCTCAGGAAGAAATTACGGGTTTCCATAGCAAAGGAAGGAATTCCGCTTTTAATCTTCTCCAGATCAGAATAGGTTATGCCATCGGGAGATCCAATGGATTTCAGGGTAGAAAAAACCGAACCACTATCCATTGAAATATTTCCCTGGGAATACTGAATCACTGGAGGATTAAAAAGGGAAAGGGCTGGATTATAGTAAACGCCGGTTTCCTGAGAAAATAAACTGATTGCAGTAGAAGGCAACAATCCGAAGGGATCAAGAACCGGCGGTCGGAAATCTCCTGCTTTTAAAGCTATTACAAGAATGAGTGAAGCTAAAAACCCTTTCTTTTTCATCAAAGTTCCAGAACCTCCTTTTCTATCTTTATAACTTCCAGAGCCTTTTCAATCCCGATATCCACCAGCTTAAAAAGGGTTTCCTTAGGAAAACTTCCCCCTTCCCCTGTGCCCTGAATTTCAACTATTTCTCCCTTTTCTGTAACAACAATATTTAAATCCAGGGTAGCAGAAGAATCCTCTTCATAGTCAAGGTCTACCAGTATTTCTCCGTTTACTATCCCGAGACTTACTCCTCCCACAAGTTCCTTAAGGGGATTGTCAAATAATTGATTTTCAAAAACGAGTTTTTTAAAAGCCAGGTATACCGCTATGGTCCCTCCCAGAATGCTGGCCATTCTTGTACCACCATCTGCCTGTATGACATCACAATCCACAGTTACAGTTTTCTCCCCCAGCATGTTCAGGTCAGTTACGGCCCTTAGTGCTCTTCCTATAAGCCTCTGAATTTCATGACTTCTTCCTGAAACCTTTGATTCTATCCCCTCCCTGAGTTTCCTTTTATCAGTTGAACGGGGCAGCATGGCATATTCCGCCGTTATCCATCCCCTGCCTGTGCCCTTAAGAAAGGGAGGCACCCTATCCTCTATAGAAGCTGCTGTGAGAACTATATTATCACCCCATTTCACCAGAGCGGATCCTTCTGCATACTTCAGGTAATTGGGTATGATCTCTATCTCCCGAAGTTCATTCCAGGCTCTTTTTACTCTCATAAGTAAGTCTCTCCTTTTATTTTACTTCAAAAAAGCATTTTTTCAACTTTTCTTCCAGTTTTGTCAGAAAATTCGCATCCAATTCGGCTATCCATCTTAAAATTTTTATTCCTCCTTTAAATTGTGATAATCTTTTTAATTTTACAAAATCCTTCTCCGTTGTGACTATCACCCGCCCTTCCGCCATCCTGTATATTTTTTTTAAATCTTCATCATTATAACTCCAGTGGTCTGGAAAGGAAATGCGTCCCTTTACCCTGGAACTTTCAAAAAGCCCAAAAAACCGTTCGGGGTGGGCTATACCACAAACCAGGAAAACTTCTCCATCGGGAATTTCGACAGGTTTGAGTTTGTAATGGAAAACCGGAATTTCCGATTCCAGTTCTTCACCTTCAGGGATGAGGATAAAATGGGCAAATTTCAATGAGGCAAGAGGCTCACGCAAATAGTATTCGGGAATAGAAGAAGAGTGAAGTACCACCTCTACTTTTTTTAATGAAAGATATTGAAAACCATCGTCGAGTATCAAAAGATCCGCTCCGTGCTCTGCTGCCAGTTCAGCGGAGATTTCCCTTTTTTTCCCGACAATGATCCATGCATCCTTTAAATTCTCTCTCAAAACGCTGGCCTCATCCCCTGCCTCACAGGGATTCACGTCTTCGCCAGGAGGATATGCCTTTACATCCTTCAACTTTCCTCCATAACCCCTTATAGCTATTGCAACCTTTTTCCCTTTTTTTAAAAAATGTTTTGCAATGGCTATGGTTACAGGTGTTTTACCCGTTCCGCCAAAAGCCAGATTTCCAATAGAAATAGCTGGAATGGGGGGAACAGTCCCCTTCACGAACCTGCGCCTGAAGAAGTTCAACCATCTATAAATGAATAGCAGGGGAGAAAAAAGTTTAAATTCTGGAGAGAATGAGTTCCGCATTTCTCAGGGTGGCTCCTTTAAGTCTTTCAAGTACCTCCTTACCTCTTTGACCTGTTTCCTTCAGTTTCCCCTCACCTGCCCTCTTTATTATTTCGGCCAGCTCATCCTCTGTCTTAAATAGAAGCGCCGCATTTTCACGAACAAATTCCTCCGAAAGATCTTTAAAGTTTTCCATGTGAGGACCAAAGGCAATGGGAGAGGCGAAAAAGGCGGGTTCCAGCAAATTGTGTCCCCCATAGGATTTTATGCTTCCTCCGATAATAGAAAGGATAGCTCCGGCATAAAGAGCCGCCAGCTCTCCCATTGTGTCCAGTATCAACACCTCCCACCCGTCAGACATACTGGTCCTTCTTGTGGCCTTAAAACCCATTTCTATTGCTGCATTCAACGATTCGTCTGCCCGTTCAGGATGTCTTGGAGCGAGGACAAGCTTTACATTGAGACCTGATTTTTTGAAGGCAGAAAGCACAAATCTGTCTTCATCTACATCCATTGTGCTGCCTGCAATCACATATGGTGCGGTGATTTCAAATCCCGCAGTCCCTCTGGAAATTTCAAAATCAGCCTTCATATTTCCTGTAATTATTACCTTTGAAGGAGGAGCTCCTATTTTCAAAAACATGTCCCTGTAACTTTCACTCTGAACACAAATAAGCTCAAACTGATTCATAATCTTTTCCATAAAATGTTTAAGTCTTCTGTACCAGATAAAGCTATCATGCGAAAGTCTTCCATTCACCAGAAACACAGGTATTCCTCTATTTCTCGCATAAGTTATAAAATTAGGCCAGAGTTCTGTCTCAGCTATAATTACTCCATCCGGATCTATTTTCCTGAAATATTTTTTCAGGACTATCGGAAGGTCAAAGGGAAAGTGAAATACGTAAAACTCTTTAAATCTTTTTCGAGCAACTTCCATACCCGTAAACGTGGTGGTGGAAACCACTATCTCTATCCCCTTCCTTTTAAGTTCAACAGCAAGGGGATAAAGGGAAAGGATCTCCCCAACAGAAACTCCATGTATCCACAATCTCTTGCTTTTCTTCGGGGGAAAGTCAGGGGGAGATAATCTCTCCCTGATAACCATTTTTTTCCCCCGAATCTTACTCCTCAGATAATAATAACTTAGTCCCAGGGGAAAAATAAGGTAAGATATTATTCTAAAGAACACAGGGAATTTTAGCATGGAAGAAAGAGGAAAGGAAATTCTTATTAGAATGCCCAACTGGATCGGGGATTGTATAATGTCTATTCCTTCTCTGAGAGCCCTTTCCAGAAAATACAGGTTAATTCTGGTAGGAAAACCCTGGCTGGCAGAGCTCTTCAGAGATCAGTCTTTTTTTTACAGGATAATTCCCTTCAAATCAATTTTTCAGAGGCTACCCGGGGTCGAAACAGGACTCCTTTTTACCAACTCCTTTTCTTCAGCTTTAAATTTTTTTATAAATGGAATAA